>Ga0182030_10010583_pt1 | contig 18709 bp, 17 predicted proteins | sample 812S3MmetaG_FD_121299 | JGI IMG/M metagenome (GOLD analysis project Ga0182030, IMG submission 121299) | Permafrost microbial communities from Stordalen Mire, Sweden - 812S3M metaG (Illumina Assembly) | ecosystem: Environmental > Terrestrial > Soil > Wetlands > Permafrost | place: Sweden...
AATCGCTGTGCCCTGTGACGACTCCGTGGTGCGCATCATCGACGGCCAAGAGCTGCCGATCCGCCGGTCCCGAGGCTATGCGCCGCTCCCGATCGATTTGCGGCTTGCCGGGCGGTCCACCCCAGCGGTGCTAGCGGTCGGCGGAGAACTCAAGAACACGTTCTGCCTCGCTGAGGGCTCGCGCGCTTACCTGTCCGGGCACATCGGCGACATGGGCACCGTCGCGACGTTGCGCGCGTTCGAGCGCGCGGTCGGTCAGCTCAGCGGAATCCGCGGCCAGCCGACGCGCTTAGCGGCCGATCTACATCCGGGGTACCACACCCGAAGCTGGGCCGAACGTCACACGGGCGATCGACCGCTGGACCTCGTTCAGCACCATCACGCGCATGTGGTGTCGCTGCTGGCCGAACACGGGCGTATCGGCGAACCCATCGTCGGGGTCGCCTTCGACGGCACCGGTTACGGCTGCGACCACACGATTTGGGGCGGGGAGGTTCTCACACTCGGGTCCGATAGCCACCGTTTCGTGCGCGCCGGCCATCTGTTACCCGTGCCATTGCCGGGCGGTGACACGGCCGTGCGCAACCCCTGGCGGATGGCGCTGTCCCAGTTGTGGATGGCAGACATCGACTGGACGCCGGATCTGGCACCGGTCGCTGCGGCGACACCGAACGAATTGCGGCTCATTCGTTCGCAATTGGAGAGCGGTACCGGCTGCGTGCCGTGCTCGAGCATGGGCCGGCTGTTCGACGCTGTCGCCTCCCTGCTGGGCGTTCGGCATCGCATCGACTACGAGGGCCAGGCCGCCATCGAACTCGAGGCCCTCGCCGAGTCGGTTGCAAACAATCCTCGGGCACTGCTCCCGTCGCTGCCGCTAAAGGTGCGTGCCGACGGAGTCATCGATCCGGCCACCATGGTGCAGACGATGGTGTCGGCGCCGTACTCCGGCGCGCCCGCGGCGACGCTGGCACTCGCCTTCCACCAGGCGATTGCGGTCGCCGTCGCCAAGCTGGTTTCTCAGGTGGCCGGCACGGTACGGTTGGTGGGCCTCACCGGCGGCGTCTTCCAGAACGCGCTGCTGTTGCGCGAGTGCCGTAATAGATTGCAAATGAATGGCTTTGAAGTATTGACCCATCACACGGTGCCGCCCAATGACGGCGGCCTGGCGCTGGGGCAGGCGGCGATCTCGCTGCTCATCGCGCTCGAGGAGGGAGAGTCATGACGGCCACGACTGCGATCGACCGCGGGCTGGGCGCTGAGCTGGCCTCGGATCTGGCCACTGACTTGGCAGCCGCGGCATTCACGCTGGCCAAGCGATTCGCCGCGGGTGCCACAATGTGGTCGATCGCTCCGTCGTGGGAACCGCATGCGCTACATATCGCGGTCGAGTTCGTCCATCCGGTGATCGTGGGGAAACGGGCATTGCCCGCGGTCGCGCTCACCGGACCCGCCCTCGTCGATCAGGTGCGGATATCCGTGCGGCCCGGCGATATCGTGGTCGCGGTCGCGTCAGCGCACGACACGCAAGTGCGCTCGGTGATGCGACGAAGCCCGGCGTGGGGCGCCACCACGATTTGGATCGGCAGCGGTGAACGGCCCGAGAGCGGAATGGCCGACCACGTGCTGTGGCTCGACGACCCAGATCCGCGAGTGCCCGCGACGGGCGGCTTCGTGCTGTTCTATCACCTATTGTGGGAGCTGACCCACGTGTGCTTCGAACATTCCGGATTGCTCAAACCCGAAGGCGCCGAGTCGGTCTGCGTCACTTGCAGCGATGAGGGACGGCTGGGTGAGGTGGTGAGCGCCTCGACCGGCGGCCAGGCCCCGGTACGTACCGCACGGGGAGTCGAGGACGTAGTGACAACGCTGATCGACCCGGTTGGCGCGGGCGAACTGGTGTTGGTGCACGCCGGCACGGCGATCAGCCGACTGGACGAAGAGGAAGGTTTTTCATGAGCCGCGACGAGCCAACCAACTTCTTGTATCCGTTCATCGACGCCGAGGAGGACAACGCGGCATCGCTGCTGGCCGACTTGGCCGCGTCTGCGCGGGCCAAAGCGACCGAGAGCCTGGCATTGCGGCGCTCGACGCTGCAGGTAAACGCCGACCTCTTGAACCGGGCCGCTACCGAGATGGCACGCCGCTTTCAGGCGGGTGGGCGCTTGTTCACCTTCGGAAACGGCGGCAGCTGCACCGATTCCACCACTTTGGCGGGTTTGTTCGCCCGGCCGCCGGTCGGCAAACCGCTGCCGGCGTGGTCGCTGACCGCCGATCAGGCGATCGTGACCGCGCTGGGCAATGACGTCGGGTTCGAGCTGGTGTTCGCCCGGCAGCTGATCGCCCGCGCGCAACCGGGTGACATCGCCATCGCCATGTCAACCAGTGGTAATTCGCCTAACCTGCTCGCCGCGTTCGCCGAGGCGCGACAACGCGGCCTGTACACCATCGGCTTCGCCGGCTATGACGGCGGCGCATTCGCCAACAATCCGAATGTGGATGCCTGCTTCGTCGTTCGTTCACAGAGCGTGCACCGGATTCAGGAATCGCAAGCGCTACTGGGCTATCAGCTGTGGCTGACAGTCCACTCCAGCGATCAAGCTTTGGGGGCCGCATGAGCAAGTCAGCAGGCGACTACCTGTCGTCGGGGCCGCGCTTCGCCGAGGGCGAGGTGATCGAGCGGATCGAGACGTTCCGCAGGCGCCGTCCCCGGTTGCTCGACGACCATGTGACACTGGCGCATGGCGCCGGTGGAAAGGCCGCCGCAGCGTTGGTGGACGCGGTGTTCATGGAGGCCTTCCGCAACCCAGCACTCGAGTCGCTCGGTGACAGCGCGGTGCTCACGTTGCCCAGTGGCGAGCGGATCGCGATGTCCACCGACTCGTTTGTGGTGCAGCCCAGGCGTTTTCCCGGCGGCTCCGTCGGCGCACTCGCCGTCCACGGCACCTGCAATGACCTGGCGATGGCCGGAGCTGTGCCCGCCTGGATTTCGGCGGCTTTCGTACTCGAAGAGGGCTTTCCGATCGCCGAGTTGAAAGACATCGTCGCCGATATGGCGGCTGCGGCGGCCCAAGCGGGCGTCCAGATCGTCACCGGCGACACCAAGGTGGTGCCCAGGGGTGCCGCCGACGGTCTCTTCGTGACGACCGCGGGAACCGGCGTCATTCCCGCGGGACGCACGCTGTCGGCGGATTCGGTGCACACCGGCGACAAGGTGCTGTTGTCCGGTTCGATGGGTGATCACGGTATGGCCGTGATGCTCGCCCGAGGCGATCTTGCGATCGAGGCCGATATTCACTCCGACACCGCCTGCCTGAGCCCGCTGGTCGAACTGCTGATGGCGGCTGCGCCGTCCACCCGCTGGCTGCGCGATGCGACCCGAGGCGGGGTAGGCACCGTGTGCAACGAACTGGCCCAGGCCTGCGGGCTGGGGGTGGTGCTCGACGAACAGCGATTGCCCGTGCAGGCACAAGTGAATGGCGCATGTGAATTGCTCGGCATCGATCCCCTGTACGTCGCCAACGAAGGCAAGTTCATTGCGGTCGTCGCACCGGAGGAGGCCGATGCCGGGCTCGCCGCCTTGCGGTCGCATCCGCTTGGCGCCGACGCGGCCGAAGTTGGCGAGATCGTCACCGAGCCGGCCGAAACCGTGGTGCTACGAACCGGATTCGGCGGCACCCGGATTGTCGACATGCTCGTCGGCGACCCACTGCCCCGAATCTGCTGAAGAGAGAGGAGCCCAGATGTGCCTAGGGATTCCGGGCCGGATCGTTGAGATCACCGATCCGGCCAACTATCTGGCGAAGGTCGATGTCAGCGGCGTGCAACGCACCATCAGCGTGCGACTGCTGGAAGACGACATGCCCGAACCCGACGACTGGGTGCTGGTCCACGTCGGGTTCGCAATGGCGAAGATCGACGAAACCGAGGCGTTGCTCACCCTGGCCGCGATCAAGAAACTCGGCGATGCCTACGCCACCGAAATGGACGCCTTCGACTCCTCGGCCATCATCTGAGCAGTAAGGAACCGCAATGAAATTCGTTGACGAATTCCGCGATCCGGCGGCCGCCCGCAAACTCTTGGTCGCGATCGAGCACCTGGCCGGAGCCGGCCCGGAGCACTTCAAGTTCATGGAGGTGTGCGGCGGTCACACCCACACCATCTACCGCCATGGCATCGAACACCTGCTACCCGACAACGTCGAACTGGTGCACGGCCCCGGTTGCCCGGTGTGCGTGATCCCGATGGGCCGCATCGACGACGCCATGTGGCTGGCCGGCCAGCCCGACGTGATCTTCACCTGCTTCGGCGACATGATGCGCGTTCCCGGGTCGGCCGGAAGCTTGCTGGACGCCAAGGCGCGCGGCGCCGACGTGCGGTTCGTCTACTCCCCGCTCGACGCGCTGAAAGTCGCGGTCGACAACCCAGACAAACACGTGGTGTTTTTCGCCATTGGGTTTGAGACCACCGCGCCGTCGACCGCGGTCACGCTGGTGCGCGCGCGTGACTTGGGTTTGCCCAATTTCAGCGTGTTCTGCAATCACGTCACGATCGTGCCGCCGATCAAGGCAATCCTGGACTCACCGGATCTGCGGCTGTCGGGCTTTATCGGCCCCGGGCACGTGTCGACCGTGGTCGGCAACCGGCCGTACCGATTCGTGCCTGAGGTGTACCGAAAGCCATTGGTGGTAGCCGGTTTCGAGCCACTCGACATCCTGGCCTCGGTCGCGATGCTGCTGCGCCAGATCCGCGAGGGCCGCTGCGAGGTGGAAAACCAGTACAAGAGGGTGGTGCCCGAACACGGCAACCCGGCCGCACTGGCGCTGATGGGCAAGGTGTTCGCGTTGCGACCGCACTTCGAATGGCGTGGCCTGGGGTTCATCTCGCAAAGCGCGCTGCGACTGCACGACGACTTCGCGGAGTTCGACGCTGAGTTGCGGTTCGCCATGCCCGGTGTGCGCGTCGCGGACCCCAAGGCCTGTCAATGCGGTGAGGTACTCAAAGGTGTGCTCAAGCCCTGGGAATGCAAGGTTTTCGGCACCGCCTGCACGCCGGAAACCCCGATCGGGACGTGCATGGTGTCCCCCGAGGGTGCCTGCGCGGCCTACTACAACTTCGGCCGCATGCACCGCGACGCCGCCAAACTGGTGGGGCAGTCCGGTCGGGGGTGAATCATGTCGGCGTCTGATCCACCAGACACCCGCCGCTTCGAAAAGGGCGCTGAGATGTTCGCGCGCTACGCCTACGCACCAAATGCGCTCGGCTACTGCGGTCCCCCACTGGGCGCCACCTTGCGCGACGGTTCGGTCGACGACGTACGCAGCGCAGCGACGAAGTTCTCTGGGGCCTGGCCGTATCTGCGGGTGTTGTCCGCACTCACCGGTATCGCCGACCCGCTGGATTACCGGCTCGTCGAGGCATATTGGCTCGGCGGCGGTGTCGGCGCCACCATCGACCCAACGGACTTCGTCGACGCGTTGCTGACGATCATCGGCCCGCAAGCGGGCCGCTACTGGTCGCATCTGACCGCTGATCTGGCCTGCGAGGCGGCGGCTAACCACTGCTTTCATGTGTTCGGCGTCTATCCGTGGACGCGCTTTTTAGGCCGGGGCATCGACGAGCATCCGCTGAGCGTGTTGGACAGTTGCCGGATCACTTGGGGCACAGTTGTTTCCCGCGCCGGCGATGACGTTGAGGTCATGTGCCGGCGGCTCGCTTGGGATGGCCAGGCGCTGGCCTTGTCCGAGCCGTCGGTGCGAACCCTCGAGGTCTGGGCTGACGGCTACAGCGCGGTGCCCGACGTGGCTGTCGGCGACGAGGTCGCGGTGCACTGGGATCGGCTGTGTGGCCGGCTGAGTCCAAGGCAGATTCGGGCACTCGCCGACGGCACGGACCGCCAACTTCGGGTGACCAGCCAGCGGCTGGCGCACGTCTGATCTCGTGCCACACTGGGCCCATGTCTGGTCCAGTGCGGGGTTCGATCTGCGACGTGCTGCCCGCCGCTGCCGCACTGCTCGGGATGCCGGGCGCCGTCGATGGTCTGGGGTTGACGGAATCGGTTGCCGAGCAAGTCGATCGCGTCGCGGTCATCCTGGTCGACGGAATGGGCTGGCACCTGTTGCCGGAATTGGCCGCCCACGCCCCGCTGCTGGCCGACGTTCTCGGTGGCGGCACCGGCCGACTGGCCGAACTGTCCTGCACCTTCCCGTCGACCACGCCAAGCAGCCTGGTCTCGCTGGGCACCGGCGCGCAGCCCGGCCAGCACGGCATTTTGGGCTTCACGCTCAACGTCCCCGGCACCGACCGGGTGCTCAACCACATTCGGTGGCGCGACGATCCGCCGCCCAGCGAATGGCAGCCGCTGCCAACCTGGTTCGACCGGCTGACGCAACACGGGTTCGGCGCCCGGGCGGTGCTGCCTGCGGCGTTCATCGGCAGCGGGCTGACCGACGCGGCGTACCGCGGCGCGGAGTTTCACCCGACCCAGCCCGCCGACGATTACGCCCAACTCCTCGCCGACGAGCTGGCGGCCGCACCGGGCCTGGTCTACGGTTACACCGCCGACCTGGACACGGCGGCACATGTGTTCGGTGTCGGATCACCGCACTGGCATGAGGCGGCGGCTCGCGTCGATGCGTTGCTCACCTGGCTAGTCGAGACACTGCCCCCGCGCACGGCGCTGCTGGTGACCGCCGACCACGGCGGCCTCAACGTCGCACCGGAGGCTCGCGTCGACCTCGACGCCGACCCGCGGCTCAGCGAAGGAGTTCGGGTGGTCGCCGGCGAACCCCGGGTCCGCTACCTGCACACCGAGCCGGGTGCGGCGGCCGACGTGCACGCCACCTGGTCGGCGCTGCTGGACGGCCGGGCCCGGGTATACCGCCGTGAGCAGGCCGTGGCTACCGGAATGTTCGGGCCGGTCGACCCGCGGCATCTGGCCCGAATCGGCGACGTCGTCGTCGTGTGCACCGATGGTTCGGCCGTGCTGGCAACCGCCCATGAACCCCCGGAATCGGCTCTTCTCATTGGTTTTCACGGCGGAGCCACCGAAGTCGAAATGGCAATTCCCTTAATCGTTTTCACGTCGTGAGAACGCCTGTGTGAGCGCGCTTACACCATTGCGCGAATACACAAGGGACTTTGACCGTATTCACAGCTCGCTTCAGGTGCCGGCCAAGTTTGGTGCTATACAGTCGGGCCACTGTGACGTATCGGGGAGCTGCGGCGAGTCGACGATGGCGGTCCGCCATCGCAATCCTCGTCGCGCTGAGCCTGTTCGCCGTCATCACCGGGTGGGCGTCGCGGGGCTCCGCCCTGATCGAAGTCGCGCTGCCCCAGCCTGCGGCATTGTCCCAAGGCGCCCACGCACACGTTGGCGGGCACTCCGCGCGCCAGCTGTCGCATACCGATTCACCGGTGCATCAGAATTTCAACGCGTGGATGACCCGTGAGCGGCCGCCGGAGTGGCCACGCGTGACACCGGAATCGGTCTGGTCGCCGGTGCCGACTTCGCTTGTCGCCTGGGGTGTTCCACCCGACAACACCCATTCCACCGCATGCCCGGCTCTTGCTGACCGGGATTTGTTGACTCTGCTCTGCGTCGCCCGACTCTGATAGGCCCAGGCTTTCGCGCTTCCAGACCGACGCCGGTCGGTCTGTAACCCCTGCGTCTATTTCTCGAAGAAGAAGAAAGAGTCCTGGCAATGAATTTTGCGACACTACCGCCGGAAATCACCTCCGGCCGAATGTATGAAGGTCTCGGCTGGGTAACCATGGTCGAGGCGGGTAGAGCCTGGGAGCGGTTGGCCATCCGGTTGTGCACCGCGGCGGCCGACTATCGGGCGGTGACCTCGCAGCTGGCGAGACGGGCCGGCCCAGCGGCGGCGGCCATGACCGAAGCCGCAGTCCCCTATATCGACTGGCTGGACGACACTGCCGCACAGGCTGCGCACGCGGCTGCCCGGGCGCAGGCGGCCGCAACGGCCTACGAAGCGGCCCTAGCCGCGATGGCGCCGCCCTCGGCCATCGGCGACAACCGCGCACAGCGGGTGTGCCTGGCCAAGACGAACTGTCTGGGCCAAAACAGCACGGCCATCGCGGATGTCGAGGCCTGCTACGAACGGATGTGGGCCCAGGACGCCGACGCAATGTACACGTATGCCGCCGCTTCGGCGCACGCATCGAGCCTTACTCCGTTCACATCGCCACCGACGGGCCACGAAGTGTCCGGCGACCGGGCGGTGCGATCGGCTCCGGAGCTCATATCGGCCGGCCACCAAGTGATGGCGGCCATTCCCGAAACCCTGCAAGAGATTTCGTCGTCGCCACCGACGACCTTCGATAGCTGCCTGTTGCCGGTGACGGCGTCGCTGTCGAAACTGAGTTCACTGACGGCGCCGTCGGGATCCGCGATCGCCTACCTGAACTCACTCAACAAGGCAGCGGCGTTGCGGTGGCTGCTGCCAAACCAGGGTGGTGCTCGCGGCGAGGCGATCACCGCGCGGTTGTCTCGCGCGACGTCGATCGGCAAGTTGTCGGCACCGCAGGCCTGGTCGACAGGCGCGGCGGCTGGGCCCGCGGGTGCAGCGGTTAGAGCGGGGTGACGTAGGCCGAGCTGATGCCGCCGTCGACCAAGAACGTCGACGCCGTGATGAACGACGCATCGTCACTGGCCAAAAACGCTACCGCGGCGGCGATTTCGCCGGGCTCGGCGAAGCGTCCCAGCGGGACGTGGACCAGCCGGCGAGCCGCCCGCTCGGGATCTTTGGCGAAGAGCTCCTGCAGCAACGGGGTATTGACCGGTCCCGGGCACAGCGCGTTGACCCGGATGCCCTGCCGGGCGAATTGCACGCCCAGCTCGCGTGACATGGCAAGCACTCCCCCCTTGGACGCGGTGTAGGAGATCTGCGACGTGGCCGATCCCAGCACCGCGACGAACGACGCCGTGTTGATGATCGATCCCTTGCCGGCGGGCGCCATGTGCCGCAACGCCGCCCGACAGCACAGGTACACCGATTTGAGGTTGACGTCTTGGACTCGTTGCCACGCGTCGAGTCCGGTGTTTTCGATCAGATCGTCGTCGGGCGGCGATATGCCGGCGTTGTTGAACGCAATGTCGACCGAGCCGTAGGTCTGCGCGGCGTTGTCGAACAGCGCGTTGACCGCATCCTCATTGGAAACATTCACTGGCACAAACAAACCCGACAGCTCGTCGGCCGCCGCTGCTCCGCTGTCGCCGTCGATGTCGGCGACCACGATCGTCGCCCCTTCGGCGTGCATCCGCCGTCCCGCGGCCAACCCGATGCCGCTGCCGCCACCGGTGATGACTGCCACCCGGCCCGCCAATCGTCGGGTGAGATCGAACGCCACCACTAGCCCTCCTCGCGGATCGCGATGAACACATTCTTGGTCTCGGTGAAGTGCAGCGGCGCGTCCGGGCCGAGCTCACGGCCCAGACCGGACTGCTTGAACCCGCCGAAGGGGGTGTTGTACCGCACCGACGAGTGCGAATTCACCGATAGATTGCCGGATTCGACGGACCTCGACACCCGCAGCGCGCGCGACAGGTCGTCGGTCCAGATCGATCCGGACAGGCCGTAGGCGGTGTCGTTGGCCAACGTGATGGCGTCGTGTTCGTCGTCGAACGGCAACACCGTGACGACGGGACCGAAGATCTCGTCGATCACGCTGGGGTCGGTGCGCCGCGGCGTCAGGACGGTGGGCGGAAACCAGAATCCGCGCCCCGTCGGCGCCGTGCCGCGGAACGCGACCGGGGCGTCGTCGGGCACATAGGAGGCCACCTTGTCGCGGTGCGCGGCCGATACCAGCGGGCCCATCTCGGTGTCGCGGGATGCGGGATCGCCCACGGTGACACCCTTGACCGCCGGCTCGAGTAATTCCATGAAACGGTCGTAGACATTGCGCTGCACCAAGATTCGGCTACGCGCGCAGCAGTCCTGGCCGGCGTTGTCGAAAACCCCGTTGGGCGCGGTGGCCGCGGCGCGCTCCAGGTCGCAGTCGGCGAAGATGATGTTGGCGCTCTTGCCGCCCAGCTCCAGAGTCACCCGCTTGACGTGCGCGGCCGCGCCCGCCATCACCTTCTTGCCGACTTCGGTGGACCCGGTGAACACGACCTTGCGCACGTCCGGGTGGGTGACGAACCGCTGCCCGACCACCGGGCCCGTCCCGGGCAGCACCTGCAGCAGGTCGCGGTCCAGTCCGGCTTCGACCGCCAGCTCGCCGAGCCGCAGGGTGGTGAGCGGCGTCCACTCTGCGGGTTTGATCAGCACCGCGTTGCCCGCGGCCAGCGCCGGGGCGATGCTCCAGGACGCGATCGTCATGGGGAAGTTCCACGGCGTGATCACGCCGACGACGCCCAGCGGTTCGTTGAAAGTGACGTCGAGTCCTCCGGCAACGGGAATTTGCTTGCCGGACAAGCGCTCCGGGCTTCCCGCGTAGAACGTCAGCACGTCGCGGACGTGGCCGGCTTCCCATTCGGCCGAGGCGATGGGGTGTCCCGAATTGGCGACCTCGAGCGCGGCCAGCTCATCGATGTGCGCATCGACGGCCGCCGCGAATGCCCGCAATCCGGCCGCCCGCTCGGCCGGAGACAACCGCGCCCAGCGCCGCTGGGCCACCCGCGCCCGCGCCACCGCATCGTCGACCGCCGCGGCATCGACATGCTCGACCGACCGCAGTACTTCCTCGGTGGCGGGGTTGATCAGTTGCATGGTGCTCATCGGCTGCCGGCGTACGAGCTGGCGGCGTCAACCACCGCCCGGAACAGCCGCAGGTCGTCCAGGGTCTTCTCCGGATGCCATTGCACCGCCAAGACGAAGTTGTCGCCGGGCAGCTCCAGGGCCTCGACCACACCGTCGCCATCCCACGCGCTGACCACCAGCGGATCGGCCACCTTGTCGATGGCTTGGTGGTGATAGCAAGACGCGTCGGCTGACTCGCCGATCAGTTCGGCCAGCCGAGTGTCCGGCACCGTGCGGACCGGCAGCCGGGTGAATATCCCGTTGCCTGCCCGGTGTCCGTCGTGCCCGAGGACCTCGGGCAGGTGCTGGTGCAAGGTGCCGCCGAAGGCGACGTTGAGCACTTGCGCGCCACGACAGATGCCCAGCACCGGCAGCCCGCGGTCCAGGGCGCCGCGCAACAGTGCGAATTCCCATGCGTCGCGGTCGGTGCGCGGCTGATCGGTCGTCGAATGCGGTTGTTGGTCATAGGCGGCGGGGTCGAGGTCATAACCCCCCGTGATCACCAGCGCGTCCAGGCTGTCCAGCACCGCACTGACGGTCTCGGGGTCCACCGGCTGCGGCGGCAGCAGCACCGCGATCCCGCCGGCCGCGATGACGCCCTGGAAGTAGTCGGCCGGCAGATAGCCGGCGACGACGTCCCAGATCCCGGTCCGCACCTGCTCCAGATAACTGGTCAGGCCCACCACCGGGCGTCTAGAGGCGTTCAAACCCACGCTTCCTCTCCCAATCGGTGACCGCCGCGTTGAACGCCGTCAGCTCGACGCGCGCGTTGTTCAGATAATGTGCGACCACATCGTCGCCGAACGCCTCGGCCGCCAGCTCCGACGTCTCGAACAACGCCGCTGCCTCGGCCAGCGTGGCAGGCAGCCGCTGCACGCCGTCGGCTTCATAGGCGTTGCCCGCGTAGGGCTCCGGCAGCTCGAGGCCCTGTTCGATACCGTACAGCCCTCCCGCGATGAGCGCCGCCACCGCGAGGTACTGGTTGACATCGCCGCCGGCCACCCGGCATTCGACTCGGATGCTGGGGCCATGACCGACGACCCGCAGCGCGCAAGTGCGATTGTCCAGTCCCCAGGACAGTGCGGTGGGCGCGAAGCTGCCGTCGGCAAAACGCTTGTAGGAGTTGATGTTCGGGGCATAGCACAAGGTGAGTTCGCGCAGCGTCGCCAGCAGTCCGGCGACGAACTTGCGGAATGTCGACGACATCCCGTGCGGGCCGGCGTCGTCGGCGAACACCGCTGTGCCTTTTCCAGAGCCGTCGGTCGCGCGCAACGAGATGTGGATGTGGCAGCTGTTGCCTTCGCGCTCATCGTATTTCGCCATGAACGTCAGGCTCTTGCCGTGTTGGTCGGCGATTTCCTTGGCGCCGTTCTTGTAGATGGCGTGGTTGTCACAGGTGATGAGCGCATCGTCGTAGCGGAACCCGATCTCCTGCTGGCCGTTGTTGCACTCGCCCTTGACGGCCTCGAACCGCAGACCGGCCCCCTCCATACCCAGCCGGATATCGCGCAGCAGCGGGTCCATTCGCGTCGACGCCAAGATCGCGTAGTCGATGTTGTAATCGCTGGCCGGGGTCAGCCCGTGGTAGCCGGCTGCCCACGCCTGGCGATAGGGCTCGTCGAACACGATGAACTCCAGCTCGGTGGCGACGTCGGCGGCCAGTCCGCGCTCGGCCAGCCGGTCCAGCTGGCGGCGCAGGACGGTGCGCGGTGCCACGCTGACCGCGCTGCCGTCGGCCCAGCCCAGATCGGCGATCGCCAGCGCCGTGCCGGGCAACCAGGGAATCAGCCGCAGGGTGCTCAGGTCCGGCGTCATCACCATGTCGCCGTAGCCGGTGTCCCAACTCGACATCGCATAGCCGGGCACGGTGTTCATTTCGACGTCGACGGCCAGCAGGTAGCTACAACACTCCGCCCCGTGAGCGGCCACCTCGTCGACGAAGAGCCGGGCGGACACCCGCTTGCCCACGAGCCGTCCCTGCATGTCGGTGAAAGCCACGATGACGGTATCCACATCGCCGATCCCGACGAGTTGTTCCAGCGCGGCCAGCGGCAAGGCCGCCGAACCCGGACCGGTTTCCTGGTGACTCATGACCCGCTAGTCAACCAGGCATTTACCAGGTGCTGGTGCGCAACACGATCTCGGCGGCCAACTGCGCGGTCGACTCTTGCGCATTGCGCCGGGCGAGCAGATCCACCGTGCGGTACTCGGAGTACACGTAGCGCTGGCTGTTGCGGGCCACCGTCCGGGTGGCCGGCGAGCTGACCAGCACGGTGGTGCCCACCTCTACCGGCGGGCAGTCTGCGTCCCGGATCGCGCCTTTGACGTCGGCAATCTTCGGATGTCCGCGGTCAACGGCCACCAGGCCGACAAACCGGCCCACCCTGGTTGCCGCGAGTTCCCAGGCAAGATCGCCGCCGGCGCGGTCACCGACGACCACCGCCCAGCTGATCCCCAGCGCATCGAGAATGCCGACCACCGACTTAGCGGTCAACCGTGCGTCAAAGCCGATGACAACGGTCCGCAGCGACGCTGTATGCAGGCGCTCGCAGACTGCGTCATAGGCGGCCACCGGACGGTCCTCGTCGCACAGGATGACGACGACGACACCCTTTTCCGGACCGGCGAGACCCACCGGGACAGGAAGACCGTCGAGCGTGGTCATCATCGAAGACACTCACGCACGTTACAGCGAATTGGTCTGGCCACGCGAGGGTTTCCTTAGCTTGGCTACATCAGCAGCTGAGTTGCCAGCCGCGGTCGTCGCGGCTGCGGGCCATCGAGCAGGGCTAGCACGGCGTCGATATCGAGGTGAGCCACCAACAGGTCTGCGATCCGGTCGAGTTGGGCATCGCGTCGCGCCACGACGTTGGTGTCGTCGGCGATTACGAAACCAGTCCGGCCGGCCGCATCGGCGACACCGCTCAACCACGCCCGCCGGAAGTCGTCGTTGTCGAGCAGACCGTGCCAGTGCGTGCCGTAGACCGCGCCGCACCTGATGCCCTGCGTTTCGGAGTCGGCGGCAAACCAGCGTTCCTCGACGGACCGGGTGAGCTGCCCGTGATGAATCTCGTATCCGGTGAGCGGCTGCTGCCAGCTGCGCAGGGTCTTGACCTCGTTGAAGGCGATGTCGGCATCCAGTAATCCCAGCCCGGCGACGTCACCGACCCCGGATTCCACCGTGTCCTTGATGTGACGGCACAGCATCTGCATGCCCCCGCAGATACCCAGCAGCGGCTTGCCGGCCCGGGCGTGCTCGACGATCGCGGCGGCCAGACCCCGATCCTGCAGCCAGGACAGGTCGGCGACGGTCGCCTTGCTGCCCGGAAGCACCACCAGGTCCGTGTCGGCCAGGTCGGCGGGGTCGGTGATCCAGCGCACCAGCACGCCCGGCTCGCAGGCCAGCGCCTCGACGTCGGTCGAGTTGGAGATCCGGGGCAGCCGGACCGCGGCCACCCGCAGCCACTGCTGGCCGCGCGGTGGCACCGGCGTACCCACGACGCGACGGGCAACCACCGACAGCGAGTCTTCGGCGTCCAGCCAAAGCTCGGCGGCGTAGGGCACCACCCCGTAAGTCGGGCGACCGGTCATCTCGAGGAGTTGCCGCAGCCCGGGTTCCAGCAGCGCGGGGTCGCCGCGGAATTTGTTGACGATGAAGCCCGCGATCAGCGCCTGGTCGTCGGGTTCGAGCACCGCGACCGTGCCGAACAGGTGAGCCAGCAGGCCACCGCGATCGATGTCGCCGACCAGGACGACTGGCAGGTTCGCCGCCCTGGCCAATCCCATGTTGGCTAAATCTGTTGCCCGCAAGTTTATTTCGGCCGGCGAACCGGCGCCCTCACAGATCACTGCATCGAAATCATCACGCAGAGAGGATAATTCGTCGATGACGATGCCCGTGAGCCGGTCACGATGCTCCACATAGTTTTTCGCCGTGACCGTATCGGCGACTTGTCCCCGGATCACCAGCTGCGACGTCCGGTCACTGCCCGGTTTGAGCAGGATCGGGTTGAATCGCACGCTGGGCGCTAGCCCCGCCGCCCTGGCCTGCAACGCTTGGGCCCGCCCGATTTCGCCGCCGTCGACGGTGACCACGGAGTTGTTGGACATGTTCTGCGCCTTGAACGGCGCGACCCGGACTCCGGAGCGGGCCAGCAACCGGCACAAGCCCGCGACCACCACCGATTTCCCGGCGTCGGAGCTGGTGCCCGCTACCAGCAGAGCCCCGTTCACCTTTTTCTGGCGAGCAGACGCGCTGGAAATTTCATGGCAACGTCAGGATCTCGGCGCCGGTGTCGGTGACCAGCAGGGTGTGTTCGAACTGCGCGGTCCACTTGCGGTCCTTGGTGACCACGGTCCAGCCGTCGTCCCAGATCTGGTAGTCCAGCGCGCCGAGATTGATCATCGGTTCGATGGTGAACGTCATTCCTGGCTGGATGATGGTTTCCACGGCGGGCTGGTCGTAGTGCAGCACCACCAGCCCGTTGTGAAAAGTGGTGCCGATCCCGTGACCGGTGAAGTCGCGAACAACGTTGTACCCGAACCGATTTGCGTATGCCTCGATGACGCGGCCGACGACGGACAATGCACGTCCCGGCTTGACGGCGTTGATCGCTCGCATCGTCGCCTCGCGGGTCCGCTCGACGAGCAGCCGGTGCTCCTCGGAGACGTCGCCGGCCAGAAACGTCGCGTTGGTGTCGCCGTGCACCCCGTCGAGATAGGCGGTGACGTCGATGTTGACGATGTCACCGTCGGCGATCACCGTCGAGTCCGGGATGCCGTGGCAGATGACCTCATTGAGCGAGGTGCAGCACGACTTGGGGAATCCCTTGTACCCCAGGGTCGACGGGTAGGCGCCGTTGTCGATCATGTACTCGTGGGCGATTTGGTCCAGTTCGTCGGTCGTCACACCCGGCGCGACGGCTTTGCCCGCTTCGGCGAGCGCGCCCGCCGCGATCCGGCCCGCGAAGCGCATCTTCTCGATCACTTCCGGTGTCTGCACCCACGGCTCGGTGCCCTCCTGGGCTGTCGGCTTGCCGACGTACTCCGGGCGCGGGATGCGGCTGGGCACCGCCAGCGTCGGCGACAACACTCCGGGGGCAAGCGCGGTGCGAACAGACATACCGCTAGCTTAATCGCGCTTTTTGCGTGGCGGCGGCCGTCGCTCGGCCGTCGAATGTGCAACGGCGGGGTCGACAGTGCACGCAGGGCGGCGATTCGGCTGATTTCCCGCCGTCAGCGCACACGCAACGCCCTCGGCGCACACTCGACGCGGGGGAGCCCGGCTGTCAGAACCCGCGGCGATGCAGCAACGAGCGGCGCGGTCCCCGGATGGTCACCGAACCGCACACCACCCGTCCGGTCAGCACCACATGCGGCGTTCCTTCACCGGGCGCATCCTTGCGGCGGTCGCGGGCGCTGCCGCCGTACACCTGGACGTCGTCGATCGAGGCGCTGGCGCCCTCTGGCAGCCAGATCTCCACCGAGCCGAACCTCATGTCGAGTTCGATGACCACCACCGGGCCCGCGAAACGGGCCTTGCTGAGCTCGAGTTTGACCGAACCGAGCCGGCGTACCAGCGCCAGCCGGGTGGGCACCGTCCATTCGCCATGCCGTCTCAGCGAACCGGCCCAGCCGCGCAGTTCCACCCGATCGGCAGCGGAGGTGACGATCGCGCCCGGCCCCGGCAGGTCATCAACCAGGCCGTCCAACTCGGGTCGAGTACGCGCGTACGACACCCGCGACGAACGCTGCTCGAACTCGTTGATATCGATCAGGCCGAGCGCAACCGCGTTGTGCAGCCGCCGCATCGTGCCGTTCCGGTCGGCGTCGGACACCCGCAGCGCCAGCATGTCTCCGCCGGTTTCCGTCATGTTCGCAATTTACCGCTGTTGCCGGCCCGGGGATCGGGCGCTTCAGGCCAGATAGCCCGGCGGCATCGATTCGAACATGAATTTCGTCATCCGGACCGCCCACTCCGAGCTGCCGCCCCCGACGATCAGCGCCGCGAAGGCCAGATCGCCGCGGTACCCGGCGAACCAGGAGTGCGACCCGCCCGGGAATTCGGCCTCACCTGTCTTCGCGTAGATCTCGCCGCAACCGTTGATCTCCTTGGCGGTCCCATTGGTCACCACCAGCCGCATCATCGGCCGCAGCGCGTCGATCATCTTCGGGCTGATCTGGGTGCCGTCGCCCTCGACCGTCGTCGGACGGCCCGCGATCAGTTGCGGCACTGGGGTTTTCCCGGCGGCGACGGTGGCCGCGACCAGGGCCATGCCGAACGGACTGGCCAGCACCTTGCCCTGGCCGAAGCCGTCCTCAGTGCGCTCGGCCATGTCGACCGTGGGCGGCACCGACCCGGTCACCGTGGTGATGCCGTCCACCGTGTAGTCGACCCCGATCCCGTATTGGGAGGCCGTCTGGGTCAGCCCGCGCGGCGGCAGCCTGCTGCTCAACTCCGCGAAAGTGGTGTTGCACGAACTGGCGAACGCGCGGGACATCGACACCACGCCGAGGTCGAAGCCGCCGTAGTTCGGGATGGTGCGGTGCCCGATGTCGAGATGGCCCGGGCAGCCCAGCATCGAGTTGGGCGTGGCCATATCGCGGTCCACGGCGGCGCCGGCGGTGACCATCTTGAACGTCGACCCGGGCGGGAACAGGCCGTTGGTGGCGGGCAGTCCGTCGGCGTCGGCCCCGCCGTTCTGCGCGATAGCGAGGATCTCCCCCGTCGACGGCTTGATGACGACGATCATCGCCTTGCCGCCCTTGTTGTCCACCGCGCGCTGGGCGGCGTTCTGCACCACCCGGTCCAAGGTGATCGAGACCGACGGCGCGGGCGAGCCTTCGACTTCGTGCAACACGGCGACGTCGACATTGTTCTGGTTGACGCTGACCACCCGCCAGCCCGCCTGGCCGTCGAGTTGGTCGGCCACGGCCTTCTTGACCGCACTGAGGACGGCCGGCGCGAAATGCGGATCGGTCGGCAGAATGTCGGGCTGCGGGGTGACCACGATGCCGGGCAGTCTGCCGATCGCGGGGAAGATTTTGTCGTTGTCTTCCGGAAGCAGCGTGACGCCCAGATCCACCTGTTGGGGTGACGAGCTGGCCTGCTCGGCCAGCAGCTGCGGGTCGGTCAGCGTGTTGTTGAACGGCCGCAGCACATCGACGATCGCGTGGGTGGTGAAGCTCAGCGACTGCGGCGGTCCGGCCTGGGTGGCGTCCAGCGTGTAGTGATACCGGTAGCCCGGGGCCAGCACATCGCTGCCGCCGAGTTCGTTCACCGAAGCGCGCCGCGGCTGGTCGGCCCGCAGCGCGAACGTCTGATGCTCGCCCAGCCGGGGATGCAGCCCGGTCGGGGCCCACCGAACCTCCCAGCGCCCCTCGTCGCGATCCATCTGCAACTGGCCGTCATAGGTCCAAATCCGGTTCTTGGGCAGATGCCAGCCGAAGCGATAGCTGACCGTGCCGGTGTCCTCGGCGTACTTCGCGCTCAGAATCTGCGCATCGAGGTGAGTGGCCTGCAGCCCGGACCAGGCCGCGTTGAGCGCTTCGCGGCACTCGTTGGGGTTGTCACAGAGCTGAGCGGCCGTCGCGGTGTCTCCGACCGCCAAGGCGCGGAAGAATTTCTCGGCGACCGGACCCGGACCGTCAGGGCGCGGCGTGCAGCCCGACAGCGCGACAACCGCAACCAAGAGCAGACCTGAAACAGCTGAGGCTAATGAGGTTCTAGTTACCATCGTTGCTGATGTTAGAGCTGTGGCGTCCACACCAGCGCCGACACACCGAGACAGAAACGTGATCTAGTGCCGGAGCTCGCCCGCCGAAGGGGCTAGTTGTACTGACCTGAGAGGTTAGGTACGCGGGTGGCAGGTGATTGGCCGCCGAGTGCGGTGTGGCCGCGGTGGACTCTTCTATGTCTTGTCAAGCGGCCTGCGGGTGAGCCCCGAGTTCG
>Ga0182030_10010584_pt1 | contig 18709 bp, 17 predicted proteins | sample 812S3MmetaG_FD_121299 | JGI IMG/M metagenome (GOLD analysis project Ga0182030, IMG submission 121299) | Permafrost microbial communities from Stordalen Mire, Sweden - 812S3M metaG (Illumina Assembly) | ecosystem: Environmental > Terrestrial > Soil > Wetlands > Permafrost | place: Sweden...
AGGCGCTGGCGGTTTCGGCCCGGCGGGAATGGCAGGTACTGCCGGCGGGGCCTGCGCCGCAGCGGGCGCTGGAGGTGCGGAGAGCGCGGGTGGTCCGATCTGCCTGTAATTCGCCGGAATCTGAAAACTTGTCGCAGGCGGCTCGCCGGTCACCGTGTTTTTGCAAGGGCACAACTGCTGGCCGAAACTGCCTGTAACCTGGCTGAGCACCGGCATCATCTGGTGCTGATCCACGCCTCGATTATCGGACGCTGCGGCGGTCGAGGCAGCGCGGGTGCGCCCCGCAGCCCCGGAATCGCGGCCGGGGGCGGAATCGGCGGCGCCCCCGGCACTTCGATTGCGGGCAGCTTCCAGGCTGCGCGGTTGGTTATTACCGATGTCGGCCCGTAGTCGATGCGCATCTGGCCGGCGATGGAGCGCGCCATCTTAAATGCGACCTGAGTTAGTATGCTGCCGGACGCCGCCAATTGCAGGGTTGTGGTACACGCCGCGCAGGCAGCCGGTAACGGGTTGGGCGGTGGCGGGGGCGTCACAACCCTTAAAGAATATCACGCGACTGCAAGACGCAAGTTCCATCAGCCATCAGGGCTCCGCCTGGACCCTTATCTGCAAGTAGCCCCAGGCAAAGCCGGGAAGCGATTGCGTCTCGATTCTCCCTACTGAGCATAAGTAGTGCACAGCCGGTTGATCCCACGGTGCGCCAGCCGCCAGGTGCAATCAAAGGTACAACGGCTTCTTGGAGCGTGGCCCAAGATTACGTAAACAAAAGCGGGGGTACGTCGGGATTAGAAGCGGCTGAGGCTGCGACTGGGTTCATCCCGAGCGAAAGCGATCCCAGTAACAGACCTGTGCCCGGATTTGCCTGTAATGATTCTTGAGCCTAAATCCGGCAGTTCAGCCGCACTCGGCCAGCTATAGCCGCTGCTGTCAGCGATTTCCAGCTGCAGCGCAGCTCACCTTTTCTGGTAATGGCCGCTGTTTTCACAACCGGTTGAGCCGGAGGCCGATTCGCATTGCACCCGGTCGCAACTGCCGGATTTAGGTTGAGGAAATTTGGTCGGGCTGCCGAGATTTGAACTCGGGACCTCTTGCACCCCAAGCAAGCGCGCTAGCCAGGCTGCGCCACAGCCCGAATTTACTATTGTACACGCTTTTCGTCAGCTCATGAGATCGAGCGCTGCCTGAATCTCATCGCGCGTATGAAAATCGCCCTTGCGGGTCGTCGCTTCGATCCCCTGCAGGTACAACTCGCGAGCCTCTGTCGATTGTCCCAGCCGCTCCAGCGTTTGGCCACCGTGAAAATATGCCGCCGAGTAGTCCGGATGGGTGGCGAGCAGCGCGCGAAACTCCGTCATCGCCGCCGCCAGATCGCCCGCGTTGCGATATTCCATGGCCAACCCGTAACGCGCGAAGCTGTCGGCGGGATTCTGCTCTACCATGCTCTTGAGGATCTCTAATCGGGTGGTGGCCATCTCTTGTGCTACTATACCTCCGAAATGGCGTGCCCTTACTTCCAGGCCGTGAAGCCGCGCCACCAGACCGACCGCTCCCGCTCCGCCATGCTGCCGCTGGGTGACGCGTGGGGCGGCGTCTGCCGCGCGAACCCCGGCTCGCCCTGCGAGCCCGACGAGATCACCCTGCTCTCCCACTGCAATATGGGTTATGCCCGCGGATGCTGCACCCATTTCCCCTCCGGCGACGGGCCCGACGCGGCACGCTTCACCATCGCCGCCGACAGCCCCGAAACGGTGCGCGTCTACTATGTTCTCGAGCGCGACCACCACCCCTGGTCCCACGGCCCTCTCGAATTCTCGCGCACTGGAGTTGCGGTCATAGGCCAGGCCGCCAGCGAGGCCACGCTCGGACTGGCGCACGCTTACGTGGAGAGCTATCTACGCCGGATTTCGGAAGCGTCCAGGCGTTAAAAGGCATCAGGAGAACAGGACACCATGGAAGGCAAACCGGTACGCGAATCGATATCCGAGTATTCCGAGCTGGCGCTCCCCAACGATGCCAACGGCCACGGCAATCTGCTGGGCGGCCGGGTGATGCACCTGGTCGATCTGGCAGGGGCCATGGCAGCCATGCGCCACGCCCGCAAGCCGGTAGTCACGGCCTCGGTGGACAGCCTCCACTTCCTCCATCCGGTACATATTTCCGAGCTGATGATTTTGCGTTCGTCGGTCAACCGTGTGTTCCGCACGTCTATGGAGGTCGGCGTCAAAGTGGAAACGGAGAACCTGATGACCGGCAAACGGCTCCACACGTGCTCCGCCTACCTGACGTTTGTAGCTCTGGGCACGGATAAGAAAGCCACCGAGGTCCCCCCCGTAATTCCGGAAACCGACGACGAAAAGCGGCGATACCACGAGGCTGGGGAGCGAAGGGAATACCGCCTGGCGTTGCGCAGCCGTTTGCGGCCTTGAGGGCGCCTTGCGCCCGCAAATCACCCCTCTTTATACATGTACTTGATGCAAGGTTTGTAGAGCAGAAGATTCGGGCCTTCAGACCGATTCACCTTCAGACAGCACTTGTCATACCACTCGATGGTGCCGTGCAGCGTCTCTCCGTCGCGTAGCACGAAAACCATCGGGGTCTTGGCCTGCATTTGCTTGACGTAGTAGAAATTCTCCGCGTTGGTCTGGTCCGGTGGCACGGGCTTCTTCTGCTGCGCGGCCCTGCGCGGCGGCGCGATCGACTCTTTGATTTCGTTTAAAGACGGACGTATGAGTTTGCGATTGACAGCTTCCACGGGATGCCATCCTTTTTGAAGAGAAATTATGATTGACCGTCGCTACTCAAGCAGGGCGGCGTTTAGTTGGATCCAATCTCCGACTTGAACCCATAAATAGCACAATGGCTGCGCCGCCGCAACGTTACTATCCTGGCGCTCGTCTTACTTGCCACCCCGCAGCGATTGGAAGCGTTTCTCGATGCGTTGCCAGAAGCGTCCCTGTGGAGTTTGTACTGCCGGCGCCGTGACTGCGGGCGCGGCGCCCGGGTTGTTGAAGTCCAGCGGCGGCGGCAACACGCAGGGTTCTTCTCCGGCAAAGCGGACCAGGGTATTCATCACCGCATACTGCCGCCGGTAGCGCTGCCCGTCTTTCTTCTCCACGCACACAGAGAAGCCCGCGTACTCCTCGCCGGACGCCGCGCTCTTTCCTTTGCCGCCTGAGAAATGGACTGGCTGGAGCTCGACAGGCGCATATCCGATCAGGTTCTTTTCGATGTACTCCGTCTCATAGCGATGACGCCGGCTGCTCCACGCGAAGACACGCAGGCTGTCAAAATCGTACGGCCGCACACCATCGCCCACAGTAGTCCATAGCCAGGTGTCCTTCCGCTGGTCGCCATCCTGCACACTACCCAGGGAAAAGTAGGACACGATGCGGTGGCCTTCGGCATACTGCGCGACCTCGTCGGGAATGGCTGGCCGCAGGCGGCGGGTAAGCACCCACCCGGATTGCCCGTCGGATGCCCGCACCAGGCTCCAATCGTCGGTGGGTGCGGGCGGCCCCGGGGCGGCCGCGGCCGGCGCCTCGTCCTCGGCTTCTTCACTTTTCGAAAGCTCCATCCAGTTTGCGGGCGGCGGAGGCGGCACGGGCATGGGCGGAGGAGGAACCGTCGGGTTCTTAGCGGATTTCCGGGTGGTTTTGGCCTTCTTCGGCGGTGGAGGAACCAATGGCTTGCGCGGCAGATCGCTACGGCCGCGGCGGATGTGGGTCAACACGTCGACCTTGTCGTTTTCCTTCAAGGTGAGGAAGCTGGGCGCCGCGGCGGCGGGCTGTATGTGGACGCGCAGGTCGGAGTCAGTGGTGGCCCGGCCCTGCGACGGCATGGAGGCGGCCTTTTGGGCGAGGGTTTTCAACCCGGCCATCTCGTCGGCCCCCAACAACTGGCGCTGTTCGATCCAGCCCTCCGCGCCATTGGGGGCGCGTACCTTCACAAACAGGCGATGAGTTTCGACGATCTCCAACCGATCGCCGTGCTTCACTGTGGCTACCGTGGAGGATTGCAGGGGGAAGTCGCTGCGGAGGTTCAAGGTGGCCGGCCCCACGTAGGCTTCACCCTTGACGGGACCGCGAGGAGGGCTGCTGCGGCATGCGGCCAGCAGTACACCCAATGCGACTACACTAATTTTCCTGAGGAAACCGGGGCGCACACTCGTTCCTCCAGTTTAGCAGCCGATCCGTCCTACCTCACAAAGACGAACCGGCTGCGCCACGGCGATAATGAGAACTTGCCCTTCCCTGTACATTTTCGCGACGGCCGGTTCTTCAACCCCGACTCCCCAAGCGCGCGCGGGTTCGCCAGCGTCCTCAAGTGGATGCTCACCAGCCGCGCGGAATCGTCGCCGAAAAACGTCCCGATCGCGCCGTCCATTCCACCCGCTTCAGTCGACTCGCCCTCTCTGCTGGTCACGCTGGTGAATCATTCCACCGTGCTCCTCCAGCAGCCCGGCTCCAACATCCTGACCGACCCCGTCTGGTCCGCGCGCTGCGGCCCGTTCGGCCTCGCTGGACCGCGCCGTCATCGATTGCCAGGTGTCGAGTTCGATCGTCTGCCGCCCATCCACGCCGTGCTGCTGAGCCACAACCACTACGACCATCTCGACCTTACGACGCTACGCCGTCTGGCGGCCCGCGGTGGATCGCAATTCGTGGTGCCGCTCGGCGTCGCCCGCCTCCTCGAATCGCAAGGCGTTGGGCCGGTACGCGAGCTCGATTGGGGCGACTCGCTCGACGTGCCCGGCGCCACCGTGCATGCCGTGCCGGCGCTCCACTTCTCCGCCCGAGGATTGTTCGATCGCAATCGAACCCTGTGGTGCGGCTATCTTGTCGAGTCGGCCTTCGGGAAAATCTATTTCGCCGCGGATACCGGGTTCGGGCCGCACTTTGCCTGGATCCGAGAGCGCTTCGGAGCGCCCCGAGTGGCGCTGCTGCCCATCGGCGCGTACGAGCCACGCTGGTTCATGTCGCCCATCCACATGAATCCCGAAGATGCCGTGGAAGCGCACCGCATTCTCGGAGCGTCCACCAGCATCGCCATTCATCACGGCACTTTCCAACTGTCCGATGAGGCCATCGACACGCCGCGGCGCCGCTTGCTGGCTTGCGCTCCGGCCGATTCGTTCTTAACCTTGGACAACGGCCAGTTCGCACGATTCGATTCACGCTCATGAACCACCACACGCTCGCCATTGTCAGCCTCACGGGCAGCTGCCTGGATCTTCTGGGCGCGCTCTATCTCGCGTACGACCTGTTAGGCGGCGAGCATGGTCCCTTGCGCGCGCTCTCCCGCGGCGTCACCTACGGGGTGCTGTTCGCCATCGGGTACGGGCTTCCGCTGGGGCCGATCTTTGGCATCGCATGCGGCGTGACCGCCGGTATCACGCTCGCCTGGGAATTCTCGGCCGCCGCCCGCGGATCGCGCTTCCCGGGATTCTGGCACGATGCCGCGGCCAGCGCCATCCGTGGAGTGGGCCACGCGATCGGTGGCGCCTGGTATTTCGGACCGGTGTTCGGGCTGATCTTCGGAGCGGTCAGCACCCTGTCGCAGATCGCCGCCTACAGCTTCGGGATCCGTCCCACCATGAATTATGCGCCTGCGCCTCATCTGCGCCTCAACCGTTTTCAATTTCTGACCATCGTGAACCGCACGGCCGGTTATGGGGCACTGACTTGGGCCTGCTTGCGCTTCGGCGGTTACCCGGAACGCGCGGTCGATTTCGGACTTCGCTTTGGGCTCACCATCGGAGTCGTGACCTTTGTCATGAGCGCCCTCACGCCGATCATTGAATGGGGCGCGGACCGAGTACCCGAGAGGCGCATGGGCGTCCTCGGAGTGGCGGCGATCCTGGTCGGCTTTTCGCTACAGTCCCTGCAGTATTGGCTCGCGCTGTTTGACGTGCGTTTGCAGTAGTCTCCGAACTCCCGATGTCACCCCGGCAAAATCTGGCGACCGGGGAAATTCAGTTGTGCCAGACCTCCTCTGTGACGCCGGACGTGGCACGGACACTCGTGTCTGCGGCGCCGAGACTCTGGACTCCTGATGTCTCCCCGTAACTTTGATGCGCCAGGGAATCAGACTGAGCCACTGCGCCACAAGAACCAAGTGTTATTGGCCACGGATAAACACGGATAAAACAAGAGCTTTTTTCTTTCTTATCCGTGTTCATCCGTGGCCAATAATGTTTGTTTGGTTTGGTTCGTAGGCAGCTCATCCTTATTCCACGGAATCAGGAGTCCAGAGTCAGTCTCGACCCGGCAGGCAAGAGTGCCTGTGCCACGAGAACAGACTAGCCTAAGGCCCGAGAAATTCGTCGCGTGTCGAAAACGGCCGGCTCAAAGCCAGTCGCCAAGCAGATCGCATCCCGCCAAGGGAGGCGGCCTTTCAAGCCGCGCGATGGCGCCATGGAAATGAGGGCTCGCGACTTCGGGTACGCTGGCGCGATCAACAACTGACTGCGTCGGCGGTCATCGACTTCTGCCCGCCGCGCGAGCAAGCGTTATACAAGATCCGCCGGACTTCGGGCTCGTAAAACGGTTGGGCCAGCAGATCGTACGCCCCCAGGTTCAGCACTTCGGACCAGAAACGGGCATCGGCCTGCGGGTCGGTGACGATCACTTCCGGTTCCTGTGGGCACTGGCGGGCCAGATAAAGGGCATCCGGCCACGTTCCGTCGGGTAGTGCGGCTTCCGTCAGAATGACGCCGTAGTCGTCCTGCTGAAGCTTAGCGCGCGCCTGGTGCAGCGTTTCCACGTGCTCCATCGCAAGGGGCAGTGAATGCAGCATGCGCGAGAGGCGGCGGGCATCATCCGGATGCCCGGAAACGAACAAAATCCGGGATCTCATTTTGTGCACGCTCCTTTTCTGAAGCTTTTTTAATTTTACCGCGGCCGGAAGAATATCGCGTGACGAAATCGCGAAAATACGAAAGATACTAGTGCTGGCCCACACCCTTGTCGGGCTTCATCACCGCGACAAACCCCAGGTTGCGATAGAGCTGGTTATGGTCCAGCCCAAATCCCACCACGAACCGGTCGGGGATCTCGAAGCAACGGTAATCCACCGGAACCTGCACGATGCGGCGCGAGTTGCGGTCGAGGAAGGTGCACACCGAGAGCGAGTTGGGCGCCCGTCCGGCGAGTGTTTGTAGCAGGTAGCGGAGCGTGAAGCCGGTGTCGACGATGTCCTCCACCAGCAGCACGTCCTCGTCTTCGATACTCTCGTCAAGATCTTTGGCGATGCGTACCACTCCTGGGGCGCCGCTCTTGTTCGAGAAACTTGAGATGCCCAGGAAGTCGACCTTGACTGGCACGTCGATGTGCCGCGCCAGCGCCGTCAGGAAAAACACCGAGCCTTTCAAAACGCCTATGAGTTTGAGCGTCTTGCCCTGGTAGTTGCGGGAAATCTCAGCGGCCACTTCGCGGATGCGCTGGTCGATCTGCTCCTCGGTGAAGAGGATCCGCTCGATTCCGGGAGGCGCCGGGCTGCTCATGCCTGCACCGGCCGATCCACTAAGCCGTATTTAAAGATCAGGTTTTCGAAATCTTTCTGGTAAAAAACCTGGATGTTCAGGTGCGGATAAAGCTCACGCAGCAGCCGCACTTTGCGGTTCTTCCGCGTGACGAGAGATTGCTTCATGGTGGTCAGTTCCACGTAGAGGTCGAACTCCGCCAGATAAAAATCGGGCGTAAAGGCTTCCAGCACAGCGCCGTCGGGGCCATATTGTATGGGGAAGCTGCGCGGCTCATATTCCCAGGCAATGCGGTAAAAATCGAGCAGGTTGGCGAACATCTCCTCGCTCGGATGGGCGAACATCTTGTTCCGCAGGGTTACCTGGCTGGGCGGCACGATGCCGAAGCGAGCCAGCTTGAGCCGCATCTGAAACTGCAGTTGCGCTTCGGCGGCAGGGGAAAGAAAGCCGCGCTCCTTCAGGCCGGTGGTGGTGACGGTGGTTTCGATCAGTTCGGCCATCTGGTCGGTGGAGAGAGTTTCGGCGTTAAACACCAGGTCGAACAGGTCGGCAGTGGCTTTGGTTTTACCGAATTTCGCCTTGCGATCGGTGCGCGACTGGGCTTCCAACTGCAGCAGAAGTTCGCGCGCGGCAGCCCGCTCCATGCGGCCATCGATCATGAGGTTGCCGACGCGGATGTTCTCCGGCGCCACTACGTGCACCCGCAGCATGCCGGCGAAATGGCGCGCCTGCAGTTCGCCGCCCATGGCGCAGTAGACCACGTGCGCTTCGGTGGCGACGCGCGCCAGGATGGAAGTCACCAGGCTGGGAAATGCCCTGTCGGGGATCTGCGTCTCCGCGCCGAATTCCTGATCCGTCAGTGTACGCAGCCGCGACTGCGTAAGCAGTTCGAAACCGAGACGCTGCGCAGTAATGCGCGCGACTTCTTCGTAGCGGCAGCCGGGATGGCCCGAAACGGCGATTAACGCCATGACACTAGCTCATGATAACGCGCGCCATGCGTTACCAAGCAAAGATTGCTCGCAAAACTCGGGGTGTAACGTTTCCACCAGCGTTTCCCGTGTCTCCACCACTCGCGGGTCGGGGCCGGCACGGCCGCTCATCCAATGCACTTCCTTCCGCCTCGGTGCGTGCGGCAGGCTTTAGCCTAATGCCGCATAGTATTCGGGAATCGGTCTGTGGGGCGGACCCCTCGTCCGCGCGGGACGCCCTCGTCCCGCTCTTTCCTCGCAGATCTGAGCAACTCGCCAAAGCCGGCCGGAGGGGGGCCGACTGCGGACGCGAGGGCTCGCCCCACCCGGTTATGCAAAACCCCAGGATTTCGAAAACTATGTGGCATTGGGCTTTACCCTGCGGCGGACTTCAGTCCGTCTGTCGCAGCGCGCCGGAGGGAGGGCTCAAGCCCTCCGCAGACTGAAGTCTGCCCCACGAACAATCGTCAGAGTTTCCGACGCAGTGCAGTTATGACCTCCTTCAGCTTGTCCAGAAGAGACGAGGGGTTACTGCTGGTGCCCTCGCATGCCGAGTTGGCGTAGGACCTACTTCAGCTTGTCCAAGAGAGCCGAGTTCGCCGGCGCGGACACCACTAGCCGCCGGACCGTCCAGAGGAGGCATGATTAGGGTCCCACAACGTTTCCTGCACCAGTGCCAGGTGGCAGACCCAGCGGCTCCATACAAACAACGCGTCGCTCAGCCGATTCAAGTAGCGTATCGTCTCAGCCGGAATGCTTTCCACGCGAGAGAGCGCGACCAGATCCCGCTCCGCGCGGCGGCAGACGGTGCGGCAAACGTGCAATTCGGCGTTCAAACGGCAGCCACCGGGAAGCACGAAGGAGCGAAGCGGCGCCAGATCCTGGTTCATGCGATCCATTTCGCGCTCGAGTTGACCCACTTCCGCATCGGTGACCCGTGCCTGCTTGGGGTGCACGTCGGCCGGCAGGGTAGCCAGAATCGAGCCCAGATTGAATAATTCGTGCTGCACGCGCAGCAGGATGGCTCCCAGCGCGGCCAACTGCGACGTATCGTCGGGCATGTCGGCGAGGGTTGCGCGCGCCACGCCCACGAAGGAGTTTAACTCATCCACGGTGCCGTAGGCGCTGATCCGCAGTCCATCCTTCGGGACGCGCTGTCCGCCGGCGAGACTGGTTTCGCCTCGATCGCCCTGGCGGGTGTAGACGCGGTTGATGGCTAAACGGGGTTCGTCGAAGGCTTGATCGCTCATTTTAGATGGCGATGAATATTCACCGCGATCAAAGTGTACACTAATTCCAGAGCGCTCATGTGCAAGCTAAATTACCGCGTGGCGCGGATGGTACTATCGATCGCCATAACCGGTTTGTTCTTTACAGTCGACGGGGCAGAGAACAAGCCGGACAAGAAAAAATCGCAGGCCGCTTACCAACAGGGGCAAGCGGCGGACCAGGCGGGCCATCGGGATGAAGCCATCGCCGCATACACCGAAGCTATCGAGGCCGATGGCGGCAACTCCGCCGCCCTACGGGCGCGGGCCAAAGACTATTTCGCTGCCGGCAACGCCGACAAAGCGGCTGCCGACCTCGAGACGGCCGTCAAAGTACAGCCGGGCGATGCGCAGGCCTATTTTGCGCGCGGCGAATTCTTCCACAACGCAGGCCAGGATGAGCGGGCGGCGCAGGATTACACTACCGCCATCAGCTTGAAACTGGAACGCACCGAAGTCTACAACGCGCGCGGTCTGGCTTATTCGGCACTTAGGCGCTACGACAAGGCCATCGACGATTTCACCCAGGCTATCAAGCTCCGGCTCGACAGCCCCGATCCTTATAAAGGCCGCGGAGTGGCGCTCGCGGCGACTGGAAGATATCGCGACGCCATCGAGGATTTCAGCGCGGCGTTGAGCCGCAAGACGGATTACGAAGAAGCTTTGGTGGAGCGCGCGCTGGCTTACACCGGGATCGGCGACTTCGAACACTCCGAGCGCGATCTTACCGATGCACTCAAGCTGAAGAGCGATGACGTGCGGGCCTGGCGGGTTCGCGGCGCGGTGCGCGAGCGCCTGGGTCACGATGCGGAAGCGGTCGCCGATTACACCGAAGCGATCCGGCGCGACTCACGGGACGCGCGCACGTTTATGGCGCGTGGGGCGATCTACGCGCGGCAGCAAAAATACCAGGAGTCGCTCGAAGACCGCGATCAGGCGGTGAAACTCGCGCCCAACAGCGCGGAAGCCTATGTGGCGCGCGGCAGTTCCTACCATTTTCTGGGTCAGCACGACAAGGGCATCGCCGACAGGACCCAGGCGATTGCGCTCGACCCGGCCAGCGCGCTGGCGTGGACCGCGCGCGGTAACGCTTTTTACCTGCTGAACCGGTACCCGGAAGCCGTCTCCGACCTGCGAAAGGCTATCCAACTGGACCCCGGCAATCGCCAGGTACAGGAACTGCTCAACATGGCCGAAACGAAGGTGGAGCAAGCAGCGGCGGAAGCCATCGTCAAGCCTCCACCCTCGGACACGATTGCCGTAACCCTGCCCGGAACGGCCGCCCCGGTACCTACGCCGGCGCCCGAGACGAAACCCGCGCAGCCGGTGGAAGCTCCGCCCGCGGCGGTCAACCCCGCCGGAGCCAAAGTGGAAGTCAAGGAGGAGATTAAGGCTGAAGTGAAACCGGCAACGAAGCCGGCGCCGCCCGAAGTGAAGCCGGCAACTGAAGGCAAACCGGCAACGAAGCCGGCACCGCCCGAAGTGAAACCGGCAACTGAAGTGAAACCGGCAACGAAGCCGGCGCCGCCGCCCGAAGTGAAACCCGAACCGAAGCCCGTGGCCCCGCCGCCCGAGGCCAAGACGGCGCTGAGGGCGGAGGTCAAGCCCGCGACGCCGAAACCTCCGGAGGCCCCGCCGAAACCGATTCAGCCGGCAACCTCGACGGCTGCGGCCGCGGCGCCGCTGGCAGGCGATACCGCCGGGAGTGCCTACCGGCGCGGTTTCGCCCTCCTGCAGGACAATCATCTTCCGGAAGCCATCGACCAGCTGAACGCGGCGGTGAAAATGGATCCCTCGATGGCGCTGGCGTATAACGCGCGCGGCTACGCGCACTACCGCATGAAACAATACCCCGAAGCGGTGGCCGACTACGACAAGGCGATCCTGCTCAATCCGTCCTATACCAATGCCTACCTCAATCGCAGCTGGGCGCGCCGCGCGTCGGGAGATACTCCGGGTGCGGACGCGGATGCCGCGAAAGCGAAGGATCTGGCGGAGAAAGCGGCGAAGTGAAGTTGGTCTCTCCTCATTGAGGATCGACCCTGACGTTGCGTGAGGGGCAAGCAGTATTCCAGGCTCGGCTCTTAGTAGCCGCGCAAGAAATCGCTTCACATTATCAGGATGTGGCGATGTGGCACTCGTACCTGCCGGGTCGAGACTCCGAACTCCTGAAGTCGTGGAAATTAAGTGAGCCCATCTCGCGTAACAGAAAACATTACTGGCCGCCGATGAACGCGGATGAACGCCGATTTGGACCGAGTCTGCGACAGAAACACTATGGGCCGCAGATGAACGCCGATGGGAACAAGTGTCTGGCCAATCGGTATTCGTCCGCGGCCGATTTTCCTGGCGGCCCGGTCACTCGCCCAGGATTTCCAGATAGCGCGCGATGGCTTCGATCCCTCGGTAGAAATTCGGCAGGTGGAACTTTTCGTTGGGGGCGTGGAGGTTGTCGTCGGGGAGGCCGAAGCCCATCATCACGCTGGGAATGCCCAGGTAGCGGTCGAAGACGCCGACGATGGGGATCGACCCGCCGGAGCGGATGTACACCGTCTCCTTGCCGAAGACCTGTTTCATGGCTTCCGCCGAGGCGTGGATGAAGCGGTTGTCGGGATTGGTCAGCGAAGGCTCGCCGGAATGGAGCACCTTCACTTCCGCGGTGACGCCCTTGGGGCAGACCGCGGCGACCGCGGTTTTGAATTGTGCGATGGCCTCGTCGACGCGCTGATCGGCCACCAGGCGCGTGCTGATTTTGGCGACGGCGCGGGCGGGGATCACGGTCTTCGCCCCTTCGCCAGTGAAGCCGCCGCGGATGCCGTGAATCTCGAGCGTCGGACGCGCCCAGACGCGCTCGAAGAGCGGAACGCCGGGTTCGCCCACCAGTTCCTTGGCGCCCATTTCCTTCTCGGTGTACTCCTTCACGTCGAACGGCAGGCGCGCCCAGGCTTGGCGCTCCTTGTCGCTGGGCGGCACGACGCGATCGTAGAAGCCTGGAATTTGGATGTGGCCGTCGCGATCTTTGAGCGCGCAGAGGATTTCGGAGATGGCCAGAATGGGATTGGGCGCAGCGCCGCCGTAGACGCCGGAATGGAGATCGTGGTCGGCGCCCTGCACAAAGAGCTCGTAATAGACCATGCCGCGCAGTCCGACACAGATGGTGGGCAGTTCGGGCGCGAACATCTCGGTATCGCAGACTACGGCGGCGTCGGCCTGCAGACGCGGCGGTTTGGCTTTCACGTATGCTTCGATATGTTCGCCGCCGGTCTCCTCTTCGCCCTCCAATAGGAATTTCACGTTGACGGGCAGCTTGCCGGTGGTCTTCAGCAGGCCTTCGACGGCCTTGATCTGAGCGTAGACTTGCCCTTTGTCGTCGCACGCGCCGCGCGCGAAGATGTCGTTGCCGCGGACTTCGGGCTCGAAGGGTGGCGATTTCCACTCATCCAGCGGATCGGGCGGTTGGACGTCGTAGTGGCCATAAAAGAGGATGGTCGGCTTGCCCGGTGCGCCGAGCCATTCGGCATAGACCAAGGGATTGCCGTCGCCCTCGATGAGTTCGGCGGAGGTCATGCCGGCTCCGAGCAGTTCGTTCAAAGCGAATTCGGCGGCGCGGCGGATGTCGGGCTTGTGCTCCGAGAGGGTGCTGATGCTGGGGATGCGGAGGAAGGTTTTCAGTCCTTCGAGGAAGTCGTACTGATGTTCCTGGTAGTAAGTCATGTGAGGGCTCCAGTTACTTCGATTTGCCGAGAGTTTCACTTACCGAGTTGCCGATGTGGGCGCCGGCGGGGACGAACGTGTCGTCGTGCTTCCACTCGAGGCCGGTACCGGTCTGCTTCACGATGCCTAAAGCGGCCAGCCCGTAAAGCGAATTGCCCACGGAGAAGAGCCGGGAAACGAAGAAGCTGGTTGGTACGGGAATGGCTTTCCAATTCTGGCCGCCGTCCTCACTCACTAGGACGTGATCGTCGGCGGCGATCCAGAGGCGCTTGGCGCGGTCGGTAGCGACGGCGGTCAGCCACGATTGCGTGGGGCTTTTCTGCGCCTTCCAGGTAGTTCCGCCGTCGGTGGAGTGGAGCAATTGGCCGGAGAATCCGGCGGCCCAGCCGTTATTGGCGTCGAAGAAACGCACGGTGGCAAGCGACCATTCGGCAGCGTCGGTCTTGATGGTCTGCCAGGTGTTGCCTCCATCGATGGTGCGCAGAATGGCGCCGGACCAGCCGACGGCCCAGCCATGGTTGCCATCGAGGAAGAAGATCGATTCGAGCGCCATGGTGGTGCCGCTGTTCTGTTTGCTCCAGGTGCGGCCGCCATCGGCGGAGTGCATGAGGGCGCCGTCGAATCCGCTGGCCCACGCCTGGTTGCCGACCGTGAAGACGGACAGTAGATTTTCCTTGCTGCCGCTAGTGCGCGGCTGCCACGTTTTGGCGCCGTCCTCCGTGGCGAGCAGAGTGCCGGCGTCTCCCACCACGATGCCGTGAGTGGCGTCGAAGAAGGTGACGGCATGGAGGTTGACGGCGGCGCCGGTATCGTGGGAGACCCAGGTGGCGCCGGCGTCGGTTGTGCTGTAGACCAAGCCCTGTTCGCACAGGAGATAGGCGGTGGAAGCAGTGGGCGACGCAGCGTCGCGCAGGTAGCAGTGCTGGGTGTCGGAGGCGAAGGCCAGAAGCGGCAGCATGAGGGCTGTCGCAGCGGCGGCGATTTTGGTGTGTTTCATGGTCATTCGATGATCAGACTCATTTGGCGCGGGTCGACCGTGGGCCGCTTAGGTTCCGGGGGACGTTTGACGTCGTCGTGATTGGGGTCGAATTTGCGGATCAACTGATTGAGTTTGAGGGAAGACTCCCAGATATCGCAGAGAAGGGTGCAGCGCGCGCAAGCGCCGTGTATACCGCCGCGGCCATCGACGGCGGGGTTGTACCGCTGGTGCCTGGCGCAACGGCCCTCAAATTTCCTGGATCGGACTTTCAATACCTGCTCCCGCCGCCAAACGCACTCCTACCGCAAGATTGCGGCGAATCGAAGCCTTATTGTATCCCGCGGCTCAGGCTGTTGTTGCACCCGGGTGCGTTTTGGGGAGAACCACTCCCTTACGGTCGTGGCTCGGAAGACAGACGCTGATTCGATGGCAGTTACTGAGCCGCGCGCGTCAGCAAGCGGTCGTCGGGAACGGTTTCCCCCAAAAGCGGATAAGCACCCGTTGCACCCGGCTCAGCCAGCTGGCGCGGTACAATCCGGAGAGAATGGCGTCGGCTAGACGAGTCAGGTGGGCGAAACTCCGCGTCACGGGGGTGTCCGTGGCGGCAGTGGTCATCCTCGCCACGCTGCTGTTCGAATTGTTCGGGGGGATTCTTTTTTCGCCTAAGACGCTAGTCTACCTGTATATACCGGACGCCAGCGGACTGAGCGGGGAGTCGCCCGTGCGAGTGGATGGCATCGATGTGGGGCGGGTGTCGGCAGTGGAGCTCTCGGGGTCGAAAGACGCCAGCCGCGCGGTGAAGGTGACGCTGTTGTTCTATCGCGACCGCATCACCGGTGTTCCGGTAGACTCGGTGGCGCAGATCAGCTCCGATTCACTTATCGGCGATAAATTCGTGGACATTAATGGCGGGAAGAGTCCTAAGAACCTTCCAGCTGAGGGAGAGCTGATCTATAAGGATCAGCCGGAGTTGCTGCGCAGCCTGGACTTGACGCAGTTTACGCAACAATTACGCCTGGTGGATGCGACCTTGACGGATATCGAACAGGGCCGCAGCCAGTTCGGCAAATTCTATCAGGGGCAGGATTTCTATAACAATCTGATGAGGAAGCTGACGGATCTGCAGAAGGCGTTCACGGCGGCGGTGAGCACCAGCGGCGAGGTAGGCAGCCTGCTGAGTAGCGATAGGCTGCACGCGCAGGTGAGCTCAGTTCTGGAGGAGCTCGATCGAACCATCGCCAAGATACAGGCAGGCCAGGGGACGGCGGGGCAATTGCTGCGGTCGACGGGTCAGTACGATCGGCTCTTGGCCAAGGCGCAGGAATTTCGGCAGCAGCTAGTAGACTTGGGGAAGAACGATTTATTGCGGTCGGATAGCGCTTACACTAGTGCCAACCGGACCCTCCTGGGGCTGATACAGAGTGTGGATGAACTGAATCGCAACCCACAGATGACGAACACGATCTTATATGACAATTTGAACGGGTCGATGAAGGAATTGCGGGACAACCTGCGAGATTTTCGGATGAACCCCCGAAAGTATCTCCGCATGAAGCTGTTTTAGACCTGTTTTAGACCGGTATTTGCGGTCCGGAGTCGTTCTAGTTTTCGAAATCAGCTACTCATACCCTCAAATTTCCTTTCAAATTATAAAGTTATTTCCCTCCAACAGCCGGTAAGCTCATTGTGTTGGAACAGGATATCTTGCGGGAGTTTGTCCTTGAGAGCACCGAGAATCTGAATCGGTTGGATTCGGAGATCATCGAACTGGAACAGCGGCCGGCGGATAAAGAGTTGCTAGCCAGCGTGTTTCGGACGATCCATACCATCAAGGGAACCTGCGGATTCCTCGGCTTTCCCCTGCTGGAACGGATCGCCCACCAGGCCGAAAGCCTCTTGAGCCTGTTACGTTCTGGGGAAAGACGGCTGTCCCCCAGGCTGGTCGCGCTGATTCTGGAGTGCATGGATGCCATTCGCCGAATCCTGGCGAATGTGGAAGCTACTCAGAAAGAAGGCCCCGACGAGTATGGTGCGCTAATTGAGCGCCTGGTGAGGGCGGTTGAGAATCCTGAGGACGCCCCTGAACTGCCACCAGCGTCTATGGAACTCGCGCCGGCGGAAATAGAACGAAGTTCGGCGGTATCGGAATCGGCCATCCGTGTGGATGTGGGCCTGCTCGACAAACTCATGAATCTGGTAGGAGAACTGGTGCTCGCGCGCAACCAGGTACTGCAATTCACCACCCAGAAGGAAGACAGCGCGCTCAACGCCACCGCCCAGCGGCTGAACCTCATCACCACCGAGTTGCAGGAAAACGTCATGAAGACGCGGATGCAACCGATCGGCGTTGTGTGGAACAAGCTTCCGCGACTGGTGCGCGACACCGCTCATACCTGCGTCAAGCTTGTGCGGCTGGACATGGACGGCGCCGGGACGGAACTGGACAAGACGATCATCGAGGCTATCAAGGATCCGCTGACTCATCTGGTGCGAAACTGCTGCGACCACGGCATCGAAACGCAAGAGGAACGGGTGCGCGCCGGCAAGCCGCCGCATGGTGTCATCACACTCAAGGCATACCACGAGGGCGGACAAGTGAACATCGAGGTGGCCGACGACGGCGCCGGAGTGGACGTGGTCCGCTTGAAGGTAAAGGCACTGGAAAAGGGGCTGATCCGCGCGGAACAGGTGGAACGCATGAGCGACCACGAAGCCTTGCACCTCATATTCCTTCCCGGCTTTTCCACCGCCAAGACGATCACCAATGTGTCTGGACGGGGTGTGGGGCTCGACGTGGTCCGCTGCAATATCGAACGGATCGGCGGCACAGTAGACGTATCGAGCACCAAGGGCAAAGGAACGCTCATACGGCTGAAGATCCCTTTGACGCTGGCTATTATTCCGGGCTTGGTGGTGGTGAGCGGCGGAGAGCGTTTTCTGATTCCGCAGGCCAGCCTGCTGGAACTCATCCGCATCGAGGGCGATTCCGCCAGCAGGATTGAACGGGTGCATGGCACACCCGTGTACCGGCGCCGCGGCCGCTTGTTGCCGGTGGCATTCTTGAACCAGGTACTGGGCTTGGAGAGCGCCGCGCAGAGCGACGTGGTGAATATCGTGGTCTTGCAGGCTGAAGACCGGCAGTTCGGCCTGGTAGTAGACGGCATTCGAGACACGCAGGAAATTGTCGTAAAGCCGCTGGGAAAGCAGCTGAAGGGCCTGGCGGTTTATGCCGGCGCCACCATTATGGGGGACGGCCGCGTGGCTTTGATTCTCGACGTCTTGGGAATCGGCCAACGGTCAGGAGTGCTGGCGAACCGCGAAGCGCAGACCCACACCGAAACACAGGCGCTGGCCGCGGCCGGCTCGGAAAATCAGCGAATGCTTCTCTTCAGCGCCGGATCGTTCTCTCGTCTGGCCGTACCTCTGTCTCTGGTGGCGCGGCTCGAGGAGTTCCCCCAAGCGGTGGTGGAACGCGCCGGTGGGCGTCACGTGGTGCAGTATCGGGGCGGCATTCTGACCATGGTCTCGTTAGCGTCGGTGCTCGAGCCCGGGTCGACGACCGATGCCGCTGTCACGCGCGACCCCGTACAGGCGATCGTGATTGCCGACGGGCAGCGCAGCCTGGGAATCATGGTTGACCAGATTCTCGACATTGTGGACGAAGCGGTGACGATCCGCCAGTCCACGAACAGGCTTGGATTGTTGGGATCGGCGGTAGTGGGCAAGCAGGTCACCGATTTTCTCGATCTCAGAGCGGTGGTCCGGACCGCGGTGCCGGAGTGGCTCGAAGGGCAGGCTGGGAGCCGCAAGTCCGTGGTGATGCTGGCCGAACCCTCGGCGTTTCTCCGCGGGCTGGTTCGCAGTGAACTTGAAATGGCCGGTCACCGCGTGGTGGAGGCATCGAACGCCGAAGAGGCGTTGAGCCGCATGGAATGCTGCGGTGTCAGCCTGGTGCTGGCCGCGGCGAATTTGCCGCCCGCGGGTCGCGAAGGACTGCAAGACGCCATGCGGGAGCAACCCAGCCTGGCGGGAATCTCCGTGATGGAACTGGCGCTTTCGGCAGGCAGCCGGGAGTCGATGATGGCGTCTATCGGGCAATTAGCGGCGGCTGTCGCCCGGCCGGACACACCGGTTCCGGCAGAGTCATTGGAGGGCCGGGCATGAGTATCGTAGCGAGCACGCAATACGCCACTTTTGTGGTGGAAGACCTGTTGTTCGGGATCGACGTCTTGCGGGTGCAGGAAGTCCTGCGCTACCAGGAGATGACGCGAATTCCGCTGGCACCGGCGGTGGCCGG
>Ga0182030_10010585_pt1 | contig 18706 bp, 16 predicted proteins | sample 812S3MmetaG_FD_121299 | JGI IMG/M metagenome (GOLD analysis project Ga0182030, IMG submission 121299) | Permafrost microbial communities from Stordalen Mire, Sweden - 812S3M metaG (Illumina Assembly) | ecosystem: Environmental > Terrestrial > Soil > Wetlands > Permafrost | place: Sweden...
CGCAGGTGGGGCAGGCGGTGCTCGCCTGCCCGCCCGCACTGAATTAGGCCCGCTGCTCGAATCGGATCGAGCGAAGGCGAGCACCGCCTGCCCCACCTGCGGGCTCACTGCAAATTCCACGACGTCAGGAGTTCTGAAAGTACTGACAGTCCAGAACGCGGAACTCCGCATTTCGATCCCGCGAGAGCCGTGTGCCGGCATCCTCCAGCACCTAAGAGCCGCCGGGAGCCCCACATCCGATCCGCCCGCCGCTACTGCTTCTTAACCGCCGCCGGAGGCGCCTTGCGCGCCTGCTTGAAATACTCCTGCACGAAGGGCTCGATCGCCACCGGAATTTCATCCCGATTGATTTCGCCCCCGCTTTGCCCGTGCTGTGCCGCGCCCGGCGCGTAGGCCGTCTTCAATTGCTGGCTGGTGGACTGCACTTCCACCGTGGCCTCGCCGGTGAGGTTGGCCGAGCGCTTGCCCAGTATCTCCGTAATTTTGCCCATGGCCGCCAGATCCTCGGCCTGCTTGATGCGCTTATCGCCATCCTGATTGCCGGCCCCGCTGCCGGGCTGTTTGTTGGCCTGCTGCGAATCGTTCTTGCCGTTGCCCTGTTCCTTCGAGTCCTGCTGGTCTTGCCCCTGCTCGCCCTGCTGGCCCTCGGACTGGTCGCCCTTCTGCCCGCTGTTCTGCGGCTGTCCGTTCTTGTCGTTCTGCTGCTTCGGCTGTCCCTTGCCCTGCTTGTCGGGATCGTTGTTCTGCTGCTGGTTGCCGGGATTGCCGCTCGGCGGCTTGAGGCTCGAGAGCAGATTCTGCAGCATGTCCTTGGCCTTGTTCATCAGGCTGGAATTCTCGCCGGAATTGTTGGCCTCGGGCTTGCCACCGGACTGCTGCTTTTGATCCTGCTTGCCGGCTTGCTGGCCGGATTTATCGTCCGATTGCGAAGGGTTGCTCTCCGCCTGCGCGTCCTGCTCGCCATCGGCGGACTTGCTGGCGCGGTTGCCCTCCTTCCTGGAGTCGCCCTTGCTGGAATCGCCCTTTTCGGCGCTGGAATCGGTGGACGTGTCGGAACCGTCATTGGCGCTGGTGTCCGGCTGCATGGATTCCTTCTGGTCGGGGTCGTTCACGGAGGCGCCGGCATCGTCCTGCCGTTCCGGCGCCTGCGGAGGCTTGCGGTTATTCTTCGCGACCTCGGTGCGCTCTTGCCATCCGAGCTGTTGCTGCAGCATGTGCGCCAGAGGCGGTTGCAGATCCAATCGGCCCATCAGGCCATAGCGCAGGGCGAACAGGCTGCCGGCCACCAGCGCCAGCACCGCCATCAGGTAGACCCCGCGAGGCACGGCATAAGGCACCGCCTGGCGCACATCCACCGATTGGCACACCTGGCTGGCCCGCTCCTGTTGGAATTGACGGATGGACTGTGAAACGGGCCTTGACCCGTCCTGGAAGTAGACCGCGGTGGAAATCGTGTCGGCCAGTTCCATGCGCCGGTCCACCACCTGCGCCGCGGCGTATGGCGACAGCAATCGTTTGCGGGCGCGATACAGCGCGGCGCCCATGGCGAGTACGGAAACCAGCAGCATCCAGCGCCAATCCAGAAGCTGGGTGCCGAAAAGGAGCACCAGGATGAAGGCGGCCAGAATCGCCGCCGCGGCGTGCGCACCCTGGCTGAAGAGTTGGTTGTGAAATAAACGCCGTCTCGCCCGGTGGACCAGGGTCAGCACAATTCTCCCTTGTGAGTTGTTCTCCATCCTAGCATTTTCGGCAGGACCCATTCATTCCATTGGACCCCGGACTCTCCCGCCGATTCAGACGTGTGGGCTGTAAAATGGGTATGAAATAACCCCCGGGAGGGACGCCAACCCAGTGAAAGTCCTCATCGTAGACGACGAAGCCAGCCAGAGAAGCGGACTCGCGGCCATGCTCTCGGCCTGGAACATGACGCCGGCAACCGCCGCCGATGGTGAGGAAGCGCTCGCTAAATTGGCGGATTTTCCGGCCGACGTGATCCTGACCGATCTCAACATGCCCGGTCTGGACGGCTTCGGCCTGCTGCAGCGCCTGCGCGATGCCGGCGATTCCACTCCGACCATCGTGCTGACAGCGTTCGGAAACATCGAAAAGGCCGTGCGGACGGTGCATGAGTTGGGCGCCTATTGGTTCCTCGATAAACCCATCCAGCCGGGAGTGTTGGAGGTGCTGATCCGCCGCGCCGGCAGCCACGCCGGATTGCTGGCGGACAAGCGCAACCTGGAGCGGCAATTGAGCTATAAGGGTTCACTGGGGCACCTGGTGGGCACTTCGCCCAAGATGCAGGAGATCTTCTCGCTGCTGCAACAGGCCGCTCCCAGCAAGGCCTGCGTGCTGATTACCGGCGAGAGCGGCACCGGCAAGGAACTGGTGGCGCGTACGGTACACGCCCTCAGCCCCAGGCGGCAGGGACCGTTCATCGCCATCAACTGCGCGGCGCTGCCGGAAACGCTAATCGAAAGCGAATTGTTCGGGCACGAAAAGGGCTCGTTCACGGGAGCTTCCGAGCGGCGGCCCGGTTGTTTCGAGGTGGCCCAGCGCGGCACCTTGCTGCTGGACGAAATCGGCGAGATGCCCATGCAGACGCAAGCGAAATTGCTGCGCATCCTGGAGGATTCGCGGGTGCGCCGCCTGGGAGGGAAGAGCGAATTCGAAGTGGACGTGCGCGTGGTGGCAGCCACCAACAAGGTGCCTGAGGAAGCCGTGAGCGGCGGGCACCTGCGCGAGGATCTGTTCTACCGGCTGAACGTTTTCCACGTCCACATGCCGCCCCTGCGTGAACGCAAAGCCGACATCCCCGCCCTGGCGGAGGCGCTGCTGGCCGATCTGAACCGCAAGCACGAGTGCCGCGTCACGGAGATCTCGGTGGCCGCTCTCGAAGCCTTCGAACGGCACAACTGGCCGGGCAACGTGCGCGAACTGCGCAACGTCATGGAGCGGGCCGTGATTCTGGCGGGCGAAGGGGCCATCGAACGCCGGCATCTGCCCGCGTTTCTGTTGAACGGCGCAGTGGTGGCGGCCGCTGCCGGAACCGGGTTGGTGGTGTCACCTGCAGTGCATGACGATGCCGAGTCGGTGCGATTTCCCGTCGGCACCACGGTGGAGGAGGCCGAAAAGGGGCTGATTCTGCGCACCCTGGAGCACACCCGGAATAATAAGACGCGGGCGGCCGAGATCCTGGGCATCAGCTTGAAGACTTTACACAATAAGCTGAAAGAGTACGGCGCCGCGAAGGAAGAAGAGGCGGGAGCGTAAGTGCAGCTTTTGGCTCTTTTGAAGCGCCTCCGGCGCTAGCTGGTTTCTGCCGCGAAACTCACTTCACATAGCAAGAACCGCTTGCTGGCGCGCGCGGCTCGGTAACGCAGCGGTGATTTCAAGGGACTTCGTACCGAGCCGCGACCGCAAGGGAGCGGTCCGGCAGCAATACGTTGGCGAACTCCTGAAACGCCCGCGGTGGGCCCAGCCCCAGGGAACCTACCGGCCGGTGTGCAGGTTGTTATGGATGGCGTAGAGCGCCAGTTCCAACCGGTCTGAAACACCCAACTTGTCGAAGATGTTGTGCAGGTGGTTTTTCACCGTCTGCTCGCTGATGAACATCTTTTCCGCCATTTCCTTATTCTTAAATCCCTGCGCCACCAGCGCCACAATCTCCCTTTCGCGCTGGCTGAGCGGAGAGCGCTCCCGTTCGCGGGGGGACGCCTGCGGCGCCGAAGGCGGCGGGTTATCGTCGGCGGCTACAAATTGCCGGATCACCGCGGCCGTAGTGTGCGAATCCAGCCAGATCTCGCCGGCATGGACCTTTCGGATGCTCTTGATGAGCAGTTCCGTGGCCGTCTGCTTGAGTACAATGCCGGAAGTACCAAGCTTCATGGCCTGGACGAATTCATTCTTATCGTCGGACGCCGTCAACACGATGACCCGCGTTTTATTTTTCACGGCTTGCAGACGCTGCAGGGTGGCTAAACCATCCAACCCGGGCATCTTAAGGTCCAGCAGGAGGATGTCCGGGGCATACTGCTGAAGCACATCCAGTACTTGCCGGCCATCCTGCGCCTGCGCCACTACTTCAAAATCTTCCTCCAGACCGAGCAGTTTGCAGAGCCCATCCCGAAAGATGGGGTGATCGTCGGCTACGACAATTCGAATTTTCGACCCCGTTGGTAACCCCACACCATGCTGGGGCCCGCCTGAGGCGGTGTTGTTGTCAGACATACGTTTCCGCTAGGGTTATTGTAAAGTCCTAATAGTACCAAGTCAAATCGATTCAGGGATAAACCTGCTCACTTCGGTTATCCCGGCTGTTTCGGGGACGGCCGGATCCTCACGTTTGGACGCGGGCTTTGCTAAGGTGAAATGATTATGAGCGAAGAATTGGCCGAAGTCGACTTTCAACGGTTCTGGCGACGGCTGCAACAACTTGGGCTCAATGCTTACGAATCGCGGTCTTATCTGGTACTTTTGGGCCACCACAAGTTCAAAGCACTGGAACTGGCGGCGCGCGCGCACGTGCCGCGGCAAAAGATTTACGAGGTGCTGGACAGCCTGGTGGAAAAGGGCTTCGCGCAGGTGGTGCAGGAGAAAACCAAGCTGTTTTCGGCGGTCGAGCCGAGCTTGGCGATACCAGGCTATCTGGGGCGGAAACGGCAGATCCTGGAACAGGAACTGACCGACAACGGACGCGCCGGCGGGGCGCTGATCGAGGATCTGAAATCGCTCTATTCGGAAGGCCAGGGCGGCCGCGGTACGCTGGATTTCCTGCGGATTGTCTCCGAGCCCGCGCAGACGGCCGCGGAGTACCGGCGCATGTTGGCTGAGGTGCGCTGGGAATATCTGGAGTTTTCGCGTCCGCCGTACGCCGTGGATCCGCTGGATGAAAAGCTCGTCAAGCAGGCCGGCGCGAACGGTGTGGCTTGCCGGCTTCTGCTGGAAGCGGCCTCCCTCGACGACGAGCACCATCAGCGGCTGACCGAGTACGTGACAGCGGGCGTCGAAGTGCGGCTGGCCGAATCCCTGCCCATGAAGATGGCGCTGTTCGACGGGCAGCACGGCATGGTGGCGCTGCTCGACCCGGTGATCACGCGCCCCACCTGGACGGCCGTGGTATTCCATCACGAAGGCATGGGCGAGGCCATGAAAGGGCTGTTCGAAGATCACTGGCGCAGAGGGCGAAGCTTGTAGGGAAGGTGGGGCAGGCGGTGCTCGCCTGCCGGCCGGCCCGCGCTGAACCAAGCCGGCTGCCCAAACAGAATAGCGGGCAGGCGAGCACCGCCTGCCCCACCTGCGGGAGTCATCCCAGATCAGCCGGTCGAGCCAATAGGGCGCTGAATGCTAAAAGCCTTACCTCGTCCCGCCGGGCACGCCGCGCTGCTTGCGCGTCAGAATTTCGCGCACCGCGTAGATGCGCCGATCCTGGCTCTCAAAATACGTCCGCATCATCATTTCGCCAATCAGCCCGGTGGAGAACATCAGCAGGCCGGCCAGCAGCAGCAGGCCTCCGAACAACATCAAAGGACCGTGGTCCGCCACGATGTCGTTACGATAGATCAGCTTCTCGCCAGCCAGGAAAATCATGATGCCGCCGCCGGAAACCGTGCCGGCCAGCCCCAGCGTCCCGAAAAAGTGCATCGGCCGGGTGAAATATTTCAGCAGAAATTTGATGGTGAGAATGTCGATGGCCACGCCGAACGTGCGGCCGATTCCATAGTGCGAGTCGCCCGCCGCGCGCGGTGTGTTGCGGATGGGCACCTCGGCGATGCGCGCGCCGTAGAAACTGGCCAGCGCCGGGATGAAGCGGTGCAGCTCGCCGTACAGATTTACGTCCTTCAGCACTTCCGCGCGATACGCCTTGAACGTGGTGCCGAAATCCCGCAGGTTCACGCCCGACACTTTGGCCATCAACCAGTTGGCGATGCGCGAAGGAAACTTGCGCATGATGGCGTTATCCATGCGATGCTGGCGCCAGCCGCTGGCGATATCGAAGCCTTCATCCATCTTCGCCAGCAACGCCGGAATATCCTCGGGGGCGTGCTGCAAATCGCCGTCCATGGCCACCACGATGTCGCCCTTAGCTTCGTGAAAGCCCGCCGAAAGCGCGGCCGTTTGTCCGAAATTGCGCCGCAGCCGGATGACCTTCAGGTGACCATCCGTCTCCACCAGATTGGCCAGAAGTTCGAAACTCCGGTCCGACGAAGCATCGTCTACAAACAGGATTTCGTAGGGCCGCTGAAGCTGATCGAGCACCAGCGTGAGGCGGTCGTACAACGGGAGAATGGAGTGCTCCTCGTTGTGAATCGGGATAACAATCGACAGCATGGCAGCCAATTGTTTAGCTTAACATCATGGATCGCGTTCCGTTTCAGGTAACCAGCGCCGGCGCGCTGTACCAGGCCATTACGCAGTTGCCGGTGGCCGTGCTGCTGGATAACGTCCGCAGCATGTATAACGTCGGCGCTTTCTTCCGCACCGCCGACGCCGCCGCCATCGAGAAGCTGTACCTCTGCGGGATCACCGGCCGGCCGCCCAGGAAGGAAATTTCCAAGACGGCGCTGGGCGCGGAAGAGACCGTCGCCTGGGAGCATACTTCGGACCCGGTGGAGTTAATCCGCAGCCTGCGCGGACGCGGATACGAGATCGCCGCCGTGGAGACCAGCATGCACGCCGTGGACCTGTACGATTGGGCGCCGCGTTTCCCCGTCTGCGTGGCCTTCGGGCATGAAGTGGAGGGCCTGCAGCCGGAGATCTCGGCGCTGTGCGACACCTACGTGCGCATTCCCATGTTGGGAACCAAGCACTCCCTCAACGTGGCCACGGCCGGCGGCGTGGTGATGTACGAGCTGCTGCGCAAGTACCGCCAACTGGCGCGGTAGCCTGCGATACGATAGGATTTGTCCCAACCACTGCCCCGTCTGCGCATGACCCTCGACTTCATGCCCTCCCCGTCCCCCGAGGATCCGGGGCTCTTCATCCGCGATCCGTACCGCTTCTCGGATGCCATGCTGATTGTTCCGCCGCCGCTGGTGGAATGCCTGGAGTGTTTCGATGGGCGCCACAGCGATCTGGACCTGCGGGCCGCCTTGGCGCGCATCACCGGCCGGCTGGAGACCGGGGAAATCGCCCGGCACCTGGTGGAGACTCTGGCGGCGACCGGCTTTCTGGAGGATGAGACCTTCGCGCGTATGCAGCGGGAGAAGCGGCGCGAGTTCGCCGAAAAGCCGGTGCGCGAGCCGTCGCATGCGGGGTCGGCATATCCCGAGGATCCGCAGGAATTGCGCCGGACGATGGCGGAATACATGGCGGATGGCGGCGGCGCCCCGGACGCGGCCCCGGTGGACGGCCTGTTCGCCATCGCCGCACCGCACGTGAGCCCGTCGGGCGGGTGGCAATCCTACCAGGCCGCGTATCGCATGTTGCGGCCCGAGCATCGCGACCGCACGTTCGTGATTCTGGCCACGTCGCATTACGGCGAGCCGGAGAGATTCGGCCTCACGCGCAAGAACTTCCGCACGCCGCTGGGGGAAAGCCGGACCGATACGCGGATGGTGGACTGGCTGGCGGAACGCGGCGGCAGCTCGGTGGCGATGGAAGATTACTGCCACTCCTTCGAGCACACCGTAGAGCTGCAGATGATTTTCCTGCAGCACCTGATGGGGGCGAACGTGAAGGTGCTGCCGATTCTGTGCGGATCGTACGCGCACAGCATCTATCGGGGCGGCAAGCCCGAGGACAACGACGGCGTGAAGCGTTTCCTCGACGCCCTGACGGAACTGCGCGACCGCGAGGGCGACCGCCTGTTCTGGATTCTGGGCGTCGATATGGCCCACATGGGCGCGCGGTACCAGGATAATTTCGAGGCTGTCGCGGGCCAGGGCGTGATGGAGGATGTCGCCGGACGCGACGAACAGCGGATCGCGCGCATCAACGCCATGGACGCGCCAGGCTTCTGGGACCTGGTGCAGGAGCGCCACGACGATTTGAAATGGTGCGGGTCGTCGCCGTTCTATACGTTTCTGAAGACGGCGCCGGAAGCTCGCGGCGAGTTACTCCATTACGAGCAGTGGAACATCGACGACCGCAGCGTGGTAAGTTTCGCCGGGATGGCGTTCCGGAAAAGCGAGTAGAGGCTCCCTTGAGGCGTCCGCCGATCCAGCTATCCGCAGTGGCCAGCCAGGCCCATCTTTGCCGCTCAGCCCGCGCTCCTCTTGGGCCTACGCCGGCATTTCATCACCTTTCCGGGGTGTCTTTCCGCCCCTCCGCTTCATGATCTTGTCGAAAGCCTTGAAATCCGCCCGCGCCTGCCGATCCGCGAAATATTTCGCCGTCTCCAGTGCCGAAACCTTCTCCGCCACCGCCGTGGCAACGAACTGATTGATACTCGTCCGGTCTTCCCGGCTTAACCGCTCCACCGCCTCTTTGAGCGAGCGCGGCAACCGTAAGGGATATGTCTGGGTCTCTTTCATCGCTTCATCCTCGCTATCGCTTCTCGCGGGAGCAGGACCTCCACGCCAAATTGGGACGGGGCGGTTCCATAATCCCGCACGTTGAATGTCACCACAGCATCGGCCCTGCCGTTGACCGCCGCCTCCAGAACCATCTCATCGTTCGGATCGCGCAACTGAGGGCGCCACAGAAAATGTGTTGGCACAGGCTCTCCCATGGCGATGATGGCATCGAGGAAGATCTCCACCTGCTTTTCCGAAAGCCCGGCCGCCACCCGGTGCTCGGACCTGCGGCAGACGGCTTCGTACTCCAAGGCGAGAGGCACGCTCAGCAACATCGTAGCCTGCTGGAGCCGCACTGCCCGGAGAATGGCGGCGGATGCGCCCGCTGGACTCCGCATGGCGGCGACTACGGCATCGGTATCCAAAACCAATCTCACATCGCCTACGATATCACATCATCCGCGATGTCACTCTCATGGCAAAGAATCCCGGCGTCACGTGGGCCGCTTGGACAAACCGTGGAACATGGAAAGAGATCAGCGCCGCGGCCGTGAATCCGGGACTGTGCCGCAGACGCCGCAGCGCCAACCGCATCTCGTGAAGGGATGTCGCCATGCCCATATCTTACTGCTGACCATACGGCAGGGTCGCGGGATCGGGACAGCCACCAGAGGTTGCCCGTTTGGACCGCCCGGAGATTCCGGCAATCTCGTTCAAGACGCAACGCTGGTTGCCGCTGGACCGCTCGTGGAGTACGTTGTTTTCCTAAACTCCCGCCCTGCTATCATTAAAGATACATGTCCAATGCTATTCCCACAGTGGTCATTGTGGGCCGGCCCAACGTTGGAAAGTCCACACTCTTCAATCGAATTACAGGACAGCGGCGCGCGATTGTCGGCGATGAGCCCGGCATCACCCGCGACCGCCTCCATGGGCAGGCTGAACACGAGGGCCGCCACTTCGAATTGATTGACACCGGCGGCATCGTCGTCGAAGATCAGGAGTACATCCCGGCCCAGATTCTCCACCAGGCCGAGGTGGCCCTGCGCAAGGCAGCCCACATCATCTTCCTGGTGGACGGGCGCGCCGAGATCACCGGCTCAGACCGCGACCTGGCTCGCATGCTGATCAAACTCGGCAAACCGGTCTCCCTGGCGGTCAATAAAGTGGATACCGTGGACCGGGAAGGGCTGGCCAACGAATTCTACGGCCTGGGAATCGCGGACGTATTTCCCCTCTCGGCCGAGCACGGCACCGGTGTCTATGCGCTCCTGGACCGCGTCACCGCCGGTTTCCCCGCGGGAGAAGTGACGGCCACTCCCAGCAACGAAAACGTACCCGAAGGCATCAAGGTGGCCATCATCGGCCGCCCCAACGTGGGGAAATCCACGCTTCTGAATACCCTCACGGGGCAGGAACGCGCCATCGTTTCGCCCATCGCCGGCACTACCCGCGACGCGGTAGACGAGAAGATCACCCGCGGCGGCGCGGATTACGTCTTCGTGGACACCGCCGGCATTCGCCGCAAGGGCAAGACTCGCGATATGGCCGAAAAACTGAGCGTGGTGATGGCGCGCCGCCACATCCGCATGGCGCACGTGGTGCTGCTGGTGCTGGATGCCACCGAAGGCGTGGTGGCGCTCGATACCACCATCGCAGGCTACGCCCACGAAGGCGGCCGTGCGGTGATTATTTGCGTGAATAAATGGGACGAAGTCAAGGGACAGAAGGGACAGAAAAAGGGCGAATTCGAGCAGAATATCCGCGACGAATTCAAATTCCTGGACTATGCGCCCATCGTATTTCTATCCGCCCTTACCGGCGCCGGCGTGGAGCCGCTTTTCAAACTGATCCGCGAATGCTACGAATCGGCCTCCCGGCGCATTTCCACCGGCGAATTGAACCGCTTCGTGGAGCACCTGAAATTCGAAGAACGTAAGATTTTTTACATTACCCAGCACTCCATCCGGCCTCCGGCGTTCGCCGTTTTCGTGGATCGCGGCGGCCCGCTGCACTTCTCGCATGAGCGCCACCTGGCCAATCGGATCCGCCGGCAGTTCGGATTTCGCGGCACGCCCATCCTCATCGAGACGCGAGCCAAGGGCTCAGCGCGCAAACCATAACATATTGACATTGCCATTTCCGGGGACGACCCTTAGACTAGAGAGCAGCATCATGTATAACGTATTCATATTCGCAGGAGGGCGGCAGCATGTGGAATAAGCGCCGAGACGAGGATCCGCCAAAACCCTTCACCCCTCAGGTTTCGCAAGCCGCTACGCCCGCCGCGGCCAGCGCGCCCGCTCCGGTAACGCATAATCCGGTGGACGTGAAAAAGGAGATAACATCCGTGTCCAGCACGCCCGTATCAAGATTCGAGCCAGCCAATAGCGCCAATTCAATCGGAAAATCGGTCAAAGTGGTGGGCCAGATTTTCAGCAAGGAAGATCTCTTCGTGGATGGCACGGTGGAAGGCACGCTGGAAGCTTCCGAACACAAGTTGACCATCGGGCCGCATGGCACCATACAGGCCTCCATTAAGGCGCGCGAAGTCTTGGTCCTGGGAACCATACAGGGCAACGTGGAAGCCTTCGAGCGCCTGGAGATTCGCAAGGATGCCAAATTGCTGGGCGACATCCGTACCGCCCGCATCGTCATCGAAGACGGCGCCTATTTCAAAGGCAGCATCGACATCATCAAACCCGAGCCCGTAAAAGCGTCCGCCAAGCCGGCTGCCGCCGCTGCGGCTCCCACTTCCGCGGCTCCGGCTCCCATGGCGGAGAACCGGCGATAATCCAGCGGTGAACCCATGTGGTTTCCTGGCTCCAGGTGGGGTTCACGGGGCGATCCGCCGGGCGATAGCGGTCCCGGACGGCAGCCGGCTTCCTCGCGCACTGTCCCTGCTCAGGACGGATCGAGTACGCGCGCCAGCCGCGGTCTGGAAGAATTCTTCCACCATATCCACGGCTTGTCCGGGCTTACCCTCCTGGATTTGGGCGGCGCCACGCAGCAGAACGTGAGCTTCATCACCGATCTGGGACACCGCCTCTACTCCGAGAATTTTCTGCAGATTCTGAGCGAAACGGTCGGGCCGGATGGAGTGGCCGACCAGTCCAACCCGGGCCGTATCGAATACTTCCTGCGCCAGACTCTGGATTACCCGGAAGGCCATTTCGATGGCATTCTGGTCTGGGACGTTTTGGAGCACATGGCGCCGGCGCTGCTTGCGGCCGTGGTGGAGCGGCTGCACAAAATCGTGCGGCCGGGCGGTTATCTGCTGGCATTCTTCCACGCCGACGATAAGCTGGAGTCCGTCCCCCACTACGCTTTTCGGATCCTGGACGTGAAGAATCTGCAAGTGTTGCAGCACGGTACCCGCCGGCCGGTCCAACTCTTCAACAACCGCAGCCTGGAAAAGCTTTTTGCGGGTTCCGATTCGGTGAAATTCTTCCTCACCAAGGACCGCCTTCGCGAAGTAGTGGTCAAAGCGTAAACCATCGCGCGGGGAGTGCTTAACCGGCTAATCCTCGGAGCGGGAGAAGCTGAGAGGCGGACCGGGCGGTTGAGCCCGTTCAGGGGCACTCGCAAACAAGTGCCGTCAAATGAAAACCTTTCTTTTCCAATTGATTTTTCCCAAATCCAGACCGCCTGAAGTCGCGGAATTTGGGTTGACCCCGCTTCCGTGGTGCTGGTACTCTTGCCTGCTGGGTCGAGACTCTGACCTCCTGATGTCGTGGAGTGAGAGTACTCTCTTCGAGTCCGGAGCGGTGGCTCGGTCCGATTCCTCGGCAGTTCCGGGATGCCGGTGACATCAGGAGCTCAGAGTCTCTTCTCGACCCTCTTCGAGAGCGGCAGTGGGCGTCGGGGAGCGCCGAGATGAGTCTCTGGCCCAGAGGGCACCCCGCGGACAAGAGTGTCTGCGCCACGTCATGGCAGGGGAATGGGTCAGCCCATTTTCCCCGTCAGGCAGAAATCGCGGGGCGACATCAGGCGGATCTTCGCCAATTCTAATTGCAAGTTGCTGATTCTGCACGCGGCTACATGACTACTGTAGTCATGTGCGGCGCACAAAAGAAAGGACTTACGATATGAATTGGCGAAGATCCGTCAGGAGTTCCCAAATCGGGTCGACCCTTGCTCATCGGACGATTCCTGGTCATCATTCCGGCACTCGCCATCGCAGGGAGCCTGGCCGGGAAGAAGCGTCTGGCGGTTACCGGAGGAACCATGCCTACACATGGTCCGCTGTTTGGCGCCTTACTCCTGGGCGCTATCGTACTGCTGGCCGCTTTGACCGTCTCGACGTGGCAGCGGGGTCGGCTATCGCTCACCAACCTTGTTCGCATGCCACACTGAAAATCATACAGGATGGAATTCTCGCCTCTCCCTATACGCCGAAGAAAATCGAGAGATACTGTCGGGAGTTCTGGAGGGCGAATGGAAGGTAGTCGCAAGAAAACAAAAGCCTTGCAATTCTCTAAGACTTGGCGGTACAATGAACGGAAATGCGGCCACGCTTCAACGAAGTCAAGGCGACACAAGCCGCTTCCCGGTTGCTGGAGCTACGCGGCGGAAGAATGAGCTATATGAAGCTCATAAAGCTGCTGTACCTTGCTGACAGGCAGTCCATTATAAGCCATGGTCGCACAATCACTACCGGTCGGCATGTCTCGATGCCAAAGGGGCCAGTCGTCAGCCAGATCCTTGATTTGGTCACCGAAGACGACCCTCCGAGTGGTCCAACGTTTTGGCGGAAACACATCTCCCCTCCAGAAAACTTCGAGGTAACCTTGATTCAACCCCCAGGGGACGATGAACTGTCGAGGGCGGAAGAGGCCGTTATCGACGGCGTCTTTGCGGAGCACGGAGCGAAGGGAAGGTGGGAACTCGTTGACTTTACCCATGACCTTCCAGAGTGGCAGGACCCGAACGGGGGCTCAATCCCTATCGCATATCGGGATATCCTCAAAGTCGCCGGAAAGACCGAGGCTGAGATAATTGCAATTGAGAGGGAAATTGAGAGCCTAGCAGTCACAGAGGCACTATTCGCCTAAAGACGGTCCTCAGTGTCAGCCAAGGCTGGATCACTGGCCAGCAGCCCGTCTTCATTACAAGCTGCAATCAACCCACATTTCAGGCACTCCCCACCACGGCCCCACGCCCCGTTCTCATTTAAACTAGTCAAGGGGGGATCCGCTCATCTCTACGCTTCCGTCAACTTCTGCGCCAGCCTCTGCCTCGGACCTCTTCGCAGGCCTCGACGCGGAGCAACTCGTCCGCGCTTTTCGCCTGATGCACACCTCCCGGCGCCTCGACGACCGCGAGGTGACACTCAAGCGCCAGAATCGCATCTTCTTCCAGATCAGCGCCGCCGGCCATGAGGCCATCCAGGTGGCCGCCGGGATGGTCCTGCGGCCGGGGCACGACTGGCTTTTTCCGTACTACCGCGACCGCGCTCTCTGCCTGGCGCTCGGCGTCACCCCCTACGAAATGCTGCAACAGGCCGTGGGCGCGGCCGCCGACCCCGCTTCGGGAGGCCGCCAGATGCCTTCCCATTGGGGCCACCGCCAGTACAACATCGTGAGTTCTTCCTCACCCACCGGCACGCAGTACAACCAGGCGGTGGGCTGCGCCGAAGCGTCGCGCTATGGCGGCTCAAGGACGGACGAAATTACCCTGGTCACCTCAGGTGAGGGCGCCACCAGCGAAGGCGAGTTCTGGGAAGCGCTCAACGCCGCTTGCCTGGGGCGCCTGCCGCTGCTCTTCCTCATCGAAGATAACGGCTACGCCATCTCCGTCCCCGTCGAATGCCAGACCGCGGGCGGCAGCATCTCGACGCTGGTCGCGGGCTTTCCCGGCCTGCACCGCGCGGAAGTGGACGGCACGGATTTCCTGGCCTCCTACCGCGCCATGCGGGAGGCCGCCGCCTGGTGCCGGGAAGGCCGCGGTCCGGCGCTGGTGCACGCCCACGTGGTGCGCCTCTATTCGCACTCGCTCTCCGATGACGAACGCCTCTACAAGACCAGGACCGAACGCCAGGCGGAGTCCGAAAGCGACCCCGTCATCCGCTTCCCGCAATGGCTGATCGAGCAGGGAGTGCTCGATCGCCGGCGGCTTCAGCTCATTACCCATGAAGTGGACGAAGAAGTGCATGACGCCACCCACCGCGCGCTGCAGGACGATCCGCCGGCCGCCGACACGGCCATGCGCCATCTCTATTCGGAGACGGTGGACCCCACGTCCGTCGAACTCGCAGTGGCGCCCCGCTTCCACGGCGACCCCATGACGATGGTGGACCTCATCAACGCCGCGCTGCGCGAGGAAATGCGGCGCAATCCCAAAATCCTGGTCTTCGGCGAAGACGTGGCCGATTGCAGCCGCGAGCAGAACCTGGCCGAGGTGAAAGGCAAGGGCGGCGTTTTCAAAGTGACCGGCGGTCTGCAGCGCGAGTTCGGCGCGCAGCGTAGCTTTAACAGCCCCATCGCCGAAGCATCCATCGTGGGCCGCGCCATCGGCATGGCTTTGCGTGGGCTGAAGCCCGTGGCCGAGATCCAGTTCTTCGACTACATCTGGCCGGCGATGATGCAGATCCGCGATGAGTTGGCCACCATGCGCTGGCGCTCCTACGGCGAGTTCGCCTGCCCCGCCGTGCTGCGCGTACCCATCGGCGGCTATCTCAACGGCGGCGCCATTTATCACAGCCAGTGCGGCGAAGTGGCGTTCACTCACATTCCAGGACTGCGCGTGGTCTTCCCCTCGAACGCCCTGGATGCCTGCGGCCTGATGCGTACCTCGCTGCGCTCCGACGACCCGGTGCTGTTCCTGGAGCACAAGCGCCTCTACCGCGAGCCCTACAACCGGTCGCCGCACCCCGGTGAAGATTTCACCATCCCGTTCGGTTGTGCCAGGGTGGTGAAGCCGGGCCAGAATCTGACCGTCGTTACTTATGGCGCGCTGGTGCAGAAGGCGCTGCTGGCGGCTACCCAGGTGGAAAAGCGCACGGCCCACGCCAGCATCGAGATTATCGATCTGCGCAGCCTGGCGCCTTACGATTGGGCCGCCATCGAAGCCTCGGTGTCGAAGACCAGCCGCGTGATTGTGGCCCATGAAGACTGCGTTTCCTGGGGCTACGGCGCGGAGATCGCCGCGCGCATCGCGGACGAATTGTTCCATCGCCTGGACGCCCCGGTTCGGCGGGTGGGCGCGCTGGATACCTGGGTGGGCTACCATCCGCAATTGGAAGCCGCCATCCTGCCGCAAACCGAAAACCTGGCGGCGGAGATGGAACGCCTGCTGGCCTATTGAGGGTGGAGCACTGAGCTATACTGAATGTTTCGACGCCCGTAGGGTCAAGTCAACATAACTGTAAGGAGTTTCATGATCTCAGCGACACAATTGCGTCCGGGGATGATCATCAAGTTCAACAGCGAACTGTATTCGGTCTTTTCCATGACGCATCGCACGCCCGGCAATTTGCGCGGCTTCGTTCAGGCGCGCATGCGCAGCCTGCGTACGGGCACCATGACCGAGCACCGCTTCTCATCCGAAGACAAAGTTGAGAAAGCCATCATGGAGGAGCAGGAGATGGAGTATTTGTACGACGATGGCGAGTACTACTACTTCATGAACACCGAGACCTTCGAACAGATGCATCTCATGAAGGATCTGTTGGGCGACGCCGTGCAATATCTCATTCCCCAACTCAAAGTCAAGGTGGAGTTCTACGAAGGCAAGGCGATGGGCGTGGAGTTGCCTGCCACAGTCACCCTCACCGTGGTGGAAACCGAGCCGGGCCTCAAGGGCGCGAGCGTCTCCAACGTCACCAAGCCCGCCAAGATGGAGACCGGCCTGGTGGTGCAAGTGCCGGCGTTCATCGTGGAAGGCGAAAAGATCAAAGTGAACACCTCCGAGGGCACCTACCAGGAACGGGCATAGAGAGAGCTCCCGAGGTGGGGCAGGCGAGCACCGCCTGCCGGTCGGCCCGCGCTGAATCAGGCCGGCTGCCCAAACAGAATAGAGGGCAGGCGAGCACCGCCTGCCCCACCTCGGGAGTCATCCCAGGTCGGGCCAGGAATCAAGAACTTAGGGGCCGCGAAACAATAAGCCGACCAAATGTCTCGAACGTGCGCAATCGCTCCCTAACGGGGTGCCCTCTGGGCCCGGCTCTGTCAAATGCGCATGCCGAGCCGCGCGCGGGAGCAAGCGGTTGGGTCTGAAATGCACAGGATATTTTTTCGCGGCTTCTTACCAGCAGTTCCTGCGGCGACGCGAACGGACCGCCGGGGCCTCATAATAGAACCAGGAGCGTTCTATGCGTCTTGCCGTCCTGGCTCTCTCCGCTTCCCTCCTTTCCGCCGCTACGGAAATCCCGCAAGGCAGCCATGCGCTGTTGAGGCTGGTCAACTCAGTGAGCACGCGCACTGCCCGCGAGGGCGACTACGTTTACATGCGGACCGCTTCGCCCATCGCCGCTAACGGCCAGATCGTGGTCCCCGAAGGCAGCTACGTGCAGGGCGTGGTGACCCGCTCGCTGCGCAGCGGCCGCGTCAAAGGCAAAGCGGAACTAGCGATTCGCATCGAGACTCTGACCCTGCCCAGCGGGAAGACGATCAGGCTTTCGCCGCACCTCAGCTCCGTCGATTCCGAAGGCACCGAACAGAAAGTCGATGCCAATGAGAACGAGATCAAGCAGGGCTCCGGTCACGGCGCCGACGCGGCTCGCGTGGCCGAACTCTCAGGTACCGGCGCCGCGATTGGCGGCCTGGCAACTCGCACCTGGACGGGCGCGGGGATCGGCGCCGGCGCGGGCGGGGCCGTGGGTTTGGCCACCGTCCTGCTGTCTCGCGGAAAAGAAGTGGATTTGCGTCAGGGTTCCACCATCGACGTGGTGTTCGACCGCGCCGTGCCGGTGGAATGAAAAAAGGCGGCTGCCGGAGGGATGTACTGAGGAAGGCAGCCGCCCAAAGCAGTCAAAACAGCGCTTACACGTCCAGCCCATGCTAAGCGATTTACGCTGTCGTCACGGAGTATCTTTTGGACACAGCGAACCACGCGGGGAGCGGTATGATGGGGCGTGAACCGGCATGGCTAAAGCCCGTCCCGCCCAGCGGCCCTCCACACTCCCAACCAAACCGCAGTGGGCGCTTTCCCGCTGGTTCCCGGCAATCGCCGCGCTCTTAGCCGCAGTATTGTGGCTCGGCTGGTTCTCGCCCGAGAGTTACGATTCCGATTTCTGGTGGCACCTTAAAACCGGCCAGTATATGGTAGAGAATCACACGCTCCCGGTGCCCGACCCGTTCGCTTTCACCACCGCCAGAGCCGGCCAAGCCTACCCCGGAGAAGCCCTCACGCGCCGCTTCAATCTGACTCACGAGTGGCTGGCCCAGGTGCTCTTCTATCTGGTCTGGCGAGCCACCGGCTTTGGCGGCATGGTGCTGTTTCGCGCGGCTCTGCTAACGGCATTCTGCGCCGTGGTGGGCCTGGTGGCCTGGCGCCGTTGCGGCGGTTTCTATCGGTCGCTGGCGGCAGCCTGCGCCGCTGCCGGCATGGCCATCCCGTTCGCACTCGACCGCCCCTACCTCATCACGTTTCTGCTCCTGGCTGCCACCATCGCGATTCTGGAGTATCGCCGCCGGCTCTGGCTTCTGCCGCCGCTGTTTCTGATCTGGGCCAACTGCCACGGCGGCTTTTTCCTGGGGTGGGTGGTGCTGGCGGCGTACTCCGCGGAAGCGCTCTGGCAACGTTCCGATGCCCGCCGCTTATGCGTTGTCAGCGCCGTCTCGGTGCTGCTCTCGGGCGTCAATCCCAACGGCTTCCGCATCGTCCAGGTGCTGATGTATTACCGCGGCAGCCGTCTCACCTCCAACCTGCTGGAATGGGCGCGGCCCGCATGGTTCGCCTTCAACGAGTTCACGTTCCTGTGGATTGCCGCCGTGTTGCTGATGCTGTGGGCGCGGCGGCGGGTTCGTCCGGTCGATTGGATGCTGTTCCTGGCCTTCGCGGCCGCGGCGTTCAGCGCTCAGCGTAATACCATTCTGATCGGCCTGGTGGCGCCCATCGCGATTGTTTCCTATTTTCCGTGGAAGCGCGCGCTCCCGCCGCCGGTGCCGTTCGCCGCGTCGCTGCTGCTGATCGGCGGAGGCATGGCGGCGTCCTGGGGAAGCGCCTTTCAGTTGCGGGCGGCCGAATGGCGCTACCCCGCGGGTGCGGCCGATTTCCTGCTGGCCCACCACGTCGCCGGCCCCATCTTTAAC
>Ga0182030_10010586_pt1 | contig 18704 bp, 17 predicted proteins | sample 812S3MmetaG_FD_121299 | JGI IMG/M metagenome (GOLD analysis project Ga0182030, IMG submission 121299) | Permafrost microbial communities from Stordalen Mire, Sweden - 812S3M metaG (Illumina Assembly) | ecosystem: Environmental > Terrestrial > Soil > Wetlands > Permafrost | place: Sweden...
CAGGTTTAGCGAGAAAAGTCGGGGGCCTTTAGTGGACCAATCAATATAAGCGCCATCTGAACCCTGAAACTTGTTTGACATTAGCAAGCGCTCTTACGAAGAGCCTCAAGTCAATGCAAATGCTTGGAGTAATCTATGACTGCGGTTGTCGTACATATAAGGAGCAAGGAGATCTGCAACAACCGCCATAGCCCCATCAGCGATCATATGATCCAAAGTTGACAACTTCGGACCTCTGAGATATATGAGTGATTGCGACAATGGCAGTCAGCCAAGATGGCTCTCCAGCCTTTATATTATAGTCGCTTCGTCCATCAGTCTATACGTTTTACCTTAAGTCCAGAAGGATTGAGTTTCCAGACTGAAATGACACATTGGCGGCAGTGCAGTACTTCGCCTACGTATCCCTCAAGCAGCACTGCAGTTCATGCTCGCAACTTCCGAGTGGGGGGTTTCCAATCATGTCTAATATCTATGGTGTGGTCAAAGGGGTATTCATGTCAGGAGGATCAAGTGGCACCTTCCTGGTGAAGCTCGGGGTGCATTTTCGTCCCTGCCATATTCGGCCATTCAAATTTCTCAGACTTCTGGATATATTTTCGATGCAACCAAACTATCAACATTTACTTTAGCAAGTTGCAACCATCCCCATAATTATTACCATGGAAGCGCGTCCCTTTTATGAATATTTGCCTCTGGAAGCTGGTTTCATCCGCATCGTCGAGCTTCATCCCTGGACGGGGCGGTCTGATGAGGAGCTCTTGGTTACAATCCACCCTCACTATTTAGAAGACACTTCGGAACAGCCATACGACGCAATTTCTTACACCTGGGGTGAGATTAATGACCAACATCCACTCTTCTTTTCGGACGGCACCCATCTGATGATCAATTCAAACCTTCAATCCGCGCTCCGCCATCTCCGGCTGAGGGACGAATCCCGGTGGCTTTGGATGACACCCTTTGTATCCCATCGAACGATGTTAGCCAACAAGTCCCTCTAATGTGCAAAATATACTCACGCGCTCAAACAACAATTGTATACCTTGGCGAAGATTGCGGCGAGGGCTTTGGTGCCATCTCCGAATGCGTACGGCAGCTTGTTCAATTCAATAATATTTCGGACGAACTCGATATCGGTGAAATCGTTAAGGACGAAACTAAATTTCACTGGCCGCTGGTACATACACAATTGAATGTGTTCCGAGCTTTTGCACAATTACTTTCGAGGCCGTGGTTTGGAAAGGTTTGGGTTGTTCATGAATTTACCCTGTCAAGCAATGTCATCCTGACATGGGGGCAGCCCGTGTACGAATGGAAGGAGCAGACCACGTGCCCATGGTATGGGCTTTACCTTGTATATCTTGCAGCAAGGGACACCGCAAGAAGGTTCGAATATCGACTTCGTGACCAGGCACATGATAAAGATGCCTTTGATCGCGGAATTGCCGGATTGGTGACCATGACAGAATGGAGAGCCAACAAGGTACTAGTTAATCCGAACTACGTTCAGAACCTCATGCAATGTATCGAACGTTCTCAAGTAGTGTTGGCTGATCGCAAACCCTACTCACTGCCGTGCTTGGCTTACGATAGTCAACGCTTCTTAGGTACTTCTACCTCTTTTTTATCCAATGTACCTCCCGTTACTACACAGTAGCTGACCCTCTTGTAGGCCCGGAATATAATCATGACATGCGTACTACTATGGCAAATTACGCCAAGAAGTTTCTACTGCAGGATGGTTGTGAAGAACCGATTCATCAAGGCACTCTCAATTTGCTCTACGATGCTTCTGTTGCCATGAAAATTCCCGATCAACCCTCTTGGGTACCAGACTGGAGCAGGGTACCATCTCAACTATGCTTAGGCCGCATGAAGCAAGGATCTAAGAACCTCCCTTATTATAATACAAGCCGCATGAGCAAAAAGAAAACACATGACTTAGGACCCTTCTCACCTAAGGTAATTGGAGGAAACATGCTCTCTCTGCGGGGTTGGGTCCGTGATAGCATATCAAACCTTGCTTCCGGGAATGATTGGGAATACATTATCCGCACAGACCAAGTACGCACCCTCTGCGGAGGAGCTTCACCGACTTGGTATACTCCACGTGGTTCTGTTCGTTCACGTGGCGAGACCTGGGATGAGGTAACTTGGAAAACCATCGTTGGCAACCGCAAAGGGGCTTTATCTAGCGGTTCTGCTCCTCCATCTCAATGGGGCCAAGCATACTCAAAGATCGCCGATATCTTGAAAAGATTGCACAACAGCTTACCCGATTCTCCAGAATGGAACGAAGCAAAGAGGGAAAGAGAGGAATTTATTACGTCAGAGTTTGCAATCGCAGCAGAGCAAATGGTCACTGGACGGAAACTCTGCGTGACACATAAGGATCATGTTGGTTTAGTGCCAAATGACGCGCAAGTTGGAGATGAAGTCTGTATTATTCCTGGTGGGGCAGTACCGTTTATCATGCGTTCACTAGGCGGTGATGAGAAGGTATTGATTGGCGAGGGTTATATCCACGGGGTTATGAATGGCGAGTATTGGACCATGACAATTGACGATAGGAATGGAAGGTTTAATACCGAGATTAGGCGCATCGTTCTGAAGTAGTTCTAACAAACTTGGGATTAGGCTATTCTTATCGATCGAGGGTACAATTGAATACATTTCTCTGAGCCTTCATTGCCTCAATTTTTTTTTACTCCGCCCACTCGCATTAATGATTGTGCACAGCACATCAGAGCGCACATCTTCCATTGTCTTCCTTCCACCCCTCATCTCAACTCACCTTATCCATCCCTGACTTAGCACCTCACCTCCCCCACGATCTAATCTTCCATCTGCGATAGTATCCTCGTTTACCATCTCACACTTCCTCAAACCACCTTCTTCCCTCCTCCCATATCCATACTCTCACAACCCGTCCCAGGCCTTTGCCCCCACTTCCCCCTATCCGTTCATTCACTGGCCGTCCTACCCCTCTCTAAATCTCCTCGTTGCGGGATAATTTCCATTCATTGCATTCGAAGCACACAATGATAACTTTTAGGGGGAGAACGTTTTCCGATAGCGTGGTAAGCATCAGCCATTATGAGTAATCGACACCTTCGCCCCATCCCCTTTTCCTCGCTTACCGATCGAGGCTAGAAGTTAAGGAGGAATGCCCCGGCGCTTAAGTTCAGGGTACGATTCAACAGGAACGACCATTTAGTTAGGTATCTTGTTCTGAGACTCGTACTAATAAATACCTAGCTTCGCATATGAACATTGATATATGTACTCATCTCTATATACATGTATACAAAACACTACGGTCTAGGTATTCCCAATACGCCTTATCGAATATTTCATATTTCATATTTCCATTTCTCGACTCTCGAATCTCGAGTCACAACGACATCACCACGCCTCCCACATCTGCGCTCCCATCGCTACCAATCTATTAAACAACTCTTCTCGGAGCGCGATAGCCGTAAGGTGTTTCTTGTTCCCTTCGTTGTCAATGATGAGGATCCCGTCTGCGATTTCGCGGTTCGTGGCCCAGCCTACGACGAGTTTGGTTTTCCAGCCTAGACCGCCGACTTTTTTTATTTCCTGGTGTGCGTTAGCATACCCTCATTATCTTTAAAGGGAAATGAAAGAGATATAAGAAGATATGGAAGGGGATATGGAAGAAGGTATGAGAGGGAAAGGGAAACATACCTGTATATCAGCAATAGCAATCGAAAACACCGGGTCAATATCCTCCTTCTCCGTCGTCCAACTCAACGCCGGACTCGTCGACGTAGTCGTAATATAAGCATGCCCTTTCTTTCCCCTGTACCTCGCGGGAAAGTCAATCGGTCCTGCCTCCGTATCCGGCCCGGATTTCAAAGCCCCAATGCGGTTCTTAGCGTGTTCTGCTCCTGCAGCTGCTTTTAATCGATCGGTTCCTAGGATCCCTTCTACGCCGCCTTTGGTAACGCTCTTCATGGCAGCCAGGATACGACGTCCGTGTTGCTTTTTGGGTTTAGTAACCTCGGTTCCGGAAGTTACGGCCGTGTCGTCGGGGTTAATAGCTTCAGCCATTTCTTCATCAGGTACGCCTTCTGCATATGTTAATAGCTTGGATGCTATTTTGGACTTTGTGGACTTACCAAGGTGTTCGAGGTTTTGGCCTGCGGTATCGTGAGCTGCATTTGGTGGTGGGGGACCTGAGTATGGTGGTGGCGGAATGGGAGCTTTGTTGGCTTCGCCGATGCGGAGAAGGGTGATTGTTAGTTGGGCGTTGGTGGGGACGCCTTTGAGGAGGGTGTTACGGATCTCAAGAAGTTTTTGCCAGTGTGGAAATTCCTTGTTGAGGTAAGAGAGTCCGCGCCAGATGAGAGGATCACCGAAGAAGCCGAACCCGACGAAGAGGCCGTTCATCTTCATGAACATGTATGAGCTGGTAAATAGTGAGATGAGAAATATGGGAGCAAGGACTGCGGCAAGCTTTAATCGTGGTGCTTCTTGTGGAAAAGGAGGTGTTGGTGACAATGCATTTGCGAATCTCTCCCATCCATCTGAGATATCTGCAATTCCATGCATAACAGGTCTTGTCTTAGACCATAGCGCCTGGGTCATCGGCTCTTTTGTCTTGTCATGTACAGCGCTTGGTTCTCCACCAGCAGTCTTATCTTTTGCATCTGCTGCACCCAATGCAACATTTGTTGGATCTGGGGCTCGATCTTCTAAACTGCTCGCACCCTCTTCCTCTCCATGTGGATCGCCTTGAAGATGTTTACCGGCCGCACTGCTGATTGCGATAGAAGTGAAGCCGTTGACGAAGTTACTGGCCTCTTGCTCAATCGCTTCTCCTTCGTGTTTCTCAGGGGCGCCAGTCAAGCTATTATCACTACCAAGCACCCCAGCTTTAGGCTTCTTAATCCCTCCCGTCTTGCTATCAATCAGAGCGATCGGGGCCGGTGGGAAGCAGAATGCTCGGGAAGGAGGATATGCAATCAAGATCATCAGGAAGGCGACGATAGTCGGAACAAGAAGGTCAACGGCCCAAGCTATGAAATATACCGCCGCGAAAGCGATTGTCCGGTACTGTTCTCGCCATGATCGTAGCCGCGCAATTTGTTTCCAAAATCCCACCAAGCCAACGATAACGGTCATATATAAACGTTCGATATTTGCTCTGAGTTTATCTGGGGAGAACTCCTCTTCGTCTGCGATGTTGAGGTCTAACCCGCCAAGTGGAGGTTCTGGTAAAGCTTTGACATGGTACATTTGCTGCGAGCAGGTTAGCCAAGATAGATTTGAAAAGGATCCTGCTTGCCTTGTTGAACCTCCTGACCAAAGTCCACAGATCCTCGTTTTGTAGTCCTCCAACCAATGGAGGTACATCTGTTGAAGATTCGTTCCAACCCAAATCCCTCACTTCGGTTTGTCCGTGGTCTATCTGGGCGGCGCCCTTCTCCTCATGATCCGCATTGGCCAAAGCATGGCTAACTGTAGGAAGTTCTTCCTCGTGCGCTTCAACGATCTCTGGCTCTTCTACTGGTCCCGCATTGTGTACTTCAGCAATGGGTCGGGAGAGCCCGTTGGTCGCAAGACCCTCTGCTTCTGTCGACATGATGCGCACGCAATTCCAAAAGGTGAAAAGTTAAGAAGAGACTGGATTCTCGATACAGAGGAAGCCTTTAATAACAGATAACTTGGTTGCGGGAGAAGGCTTGAACCGTGTTGATACCCTTTCCATAGCTTTAACGCTATACGTCATGGACGGCCGAAAACTTGTCGAGGGTTTTGACATGTGTACCCTTGGAACTTTGTTACACAAATGGAATTCATTTCACTTACGAAGTAATTGGTCTAGACTGCCATTCAAAATTGTGTAGAGTGGCCTTTCTCATGCATCAAGGGGTTGTTCGCTGCTGACGAACCTCACGAAGATTGTTTGGTGGGGTCTGGATTTTTGACAACGACCCTGGTGCTTGACCCTGGATGCCAAGCCGGGCACGATCTTTATTTAACTTCTCCGTCTCTCTTCAAGCCCTTTGTTCTTTTCCTTACCTACAACCTCCTGTGCGACCTTGAAGTATTAATTCCATGGTATGCGAGCAGGATGTTGGCACAGGTCCTGCAAGGTCATTTATCCTTGATACTTCTCAATGGCACCGTGACATTTTCCCTTTTATTCACCGAGATTGATCACCTTAGCCTCGACGTCCCCGCCGCATACACTGGATACCAAGCGCTTACAACAATTTCAATTGGCCATAATCGACGAGATAGACACGACCTGGGGCTTGGGGTCGAAGTTTCGAAGCCTTCTCACAATGTCTCGACATCTACGGCCCTCGAAGCCTTTGACCTTACGAACACAAAAGATATCGAGAGATTGTCATGTCGTCTCGCTCCGAATTCGGGGCTCGCTATGATTTTGGATCTTCTTTATCAGCGGCATTGAAGGCATTCAAAGCAGTGGGCTCGAGAAACCGCAGTAATAAGAAGGTGGGGGCAATTCTCCCCGGCGCTGATGGCAGAAAAGATGCCCAAGATGAAAAGTTGAGCCGCGAACAACCCAGCCTTGGTAGCAGAAGCGGTACTGAAGATGGAGGATTAACCAGGGAACTGATCATAATCGTCCATCATGTCCATCGCCATCACGTACAATCTATACCTGACAATCGAAATGCATTCTGCCGGGCAACATTAGGAGAGCAAGTGCAAAGGACGAAGATCGTTGCAGGGGCGTTGTGGCGCGAGGAGCTAATATTTTCCGTCGATTCCAAAGATGGTCATCAAATACACCTGTGCCTATTCGGCGGCACCGAGAATGATGACTCCTCTTCAGAGTTCGACTTGGACGGAGAGACCTGGCTGGACCTGTCTCATCGTGGACTGTCTTGGCACAGTTTGTCTCGCGAGGGGAAGCCGGCTGGACAAATCTTGCTTGACATATTTACACCTGAAGACTTACGAGAGGATACCAGTAGACCGTCCAGGCCAGAGATGAAGCCCATTGGCGATGCTAAAACTACGGCAACAGACCTGAATTCCAATAGTGAAATACTGGATATGCACTGCCGTGTTGAACCTTCTGCGACTGGAAGTCTTCTGATTTTTGTTCTCCAGGTGAAGGGAGAGCCTTGCCCAACCTCCTCATCCATAGTTTGCCACGCAAGGCTTGGGACGCATATCAAGAAGTCCAGCACGTTTTCATGGGGAGACACGGGACCTGCAGATTATGCCCTACTATTTAATATCGAAGACTGGGTGGACCAACATTTACACATCACAGTACTTAACGATGACAAGACTCGACAAGTGGTTGGCGAGACATTGGTACATGTTCTTATGGGCGGAGAAGCAGATCGGAACTGGTACGATCTGACTTGCGATGGCGAGATCGTTGGCCAGATCGAGATAAATATCCGTTATTCAAGATGCGACAATCTATCAAGTACCCAAGGCTTTCCATTATCAAGAAGCTTAAGTGCCTCTCCGTCTGAGGAGAATGTTGATCACACCGTTATAAATGATGACAATGTATCTAGTCATTTGAACAAGCATCAACCCCTCCAAGCCACTCCCGAAGTAACCGAAGCCACAACCGCACCTCTACAGCAAAATGCATCCCGAGAAATGCTTAAATCTGTCTCCGCTAATGCAGATTCCTTTGGATCATCAGCAGATCTTTCGATGGCAACTATTGGATCCACAATCGAATCTCCATTTCACTCTTTCGGGGTTGAGTTCAGTCACACCGAATACCAAAGCTACAAATTTGTACCACTCACAACGATTAAACAGCTTGGCCATGGTTCCCTCGGCAGCGTCGACGCGGTCTTCCACATTGACGACGAATCAAAAACTCCGTTTGCACGGAAAGTCATCAGGCTCCCAAATATGTCGCGACGAAGACTCCTCCCTCTCATACAGCAAGAAGTAGCAGTCCTACGAAGTCTTGAGCATAGGCATATCGTGCAGGTTGTTAGTACTTATGAGACAAACTCGGTTCCACGACAATTCGGTATTCTTCTGTCACCGGCCGGCGACGAGGACCTCAGTCACTATCTTGAACGAGTAGGAGAGAATGACTTTCCAGAGGAGAGCTGCAATCTTCTGAAGAGTTGGCCTTATTGTCTTGCCTCAGCAGTGGCATACGTACATTCCCAGAGCATCCGCCATAAGGACATCAAGCCTAGTAACATCATTCGCAAAGGTGCTGACGTCTTCCTGACAGATTTCGGATCAGCACATGAATTTAAAGCTGGGCTTACAAGCTCAACCGAAGGCTATGCTGTGGGAATTACGAAGATGTATAGTGCACCCGAAGTCATTTCTCATGATCGACGTGGAAGATCTTCGGATATCTATTCTCTTGGGTGTGTCTTTGCCGAGATGTCTACAGTCGCAAATGGCAGAAAGATCGAAGATTTCCATGATTTTCGGAGCGAGCCAGTTCCTAATGAGCCAGATAGGATGACGCTCGCATACCATGCCACAGGTCATAAATTGGAAGATTGGTTTGCAATGCAGGATGACAAGTGGTCGGAATCTTTAATCGCGAAGATGCTGTCACAAGACAAGCACTTACGGCCTTCTGCAACGGAGGTTATGGCGCTTTTGCCTATGCTTCCCGGCAAAACAACCTGCAGTTGCAGATTATTGACCTATCATAACCTAGATATTAAGGGCGATGATCTCATAGGAGAAAAATTCCCAAGAGATGTTGCCCTTTCAGATTTAGCAAGTTCGGCTCAGATCAAAGGAAGTACGGTGCAATTAGAATGCGGGAAGGATGAAACCTGCTTTAAGGAGGATGCGCCTTTGGAACTGGATGGAGGTCCGTTGCAATTACAACCACAACCGAAGGAGGATGATGATACTCACTCTTCGGCACATCCGCTACCCTACGTAGATGTAGGAGTTTCATCCCAAAAAGATTGGGTTAGTTTGACACCTTTTCCTCAGACAAGGAGCAGTACTTACCCTCAACAGTGTCTAGTCGCACAACTAGAACACCTCACCCGGCGAAAATTAGATGCGTTTGTTAACAAGATTAGAAGGGATGGAGTTGCTGTGACTGGAGATATGAAAACTGCGTGGCTATCACTACAACAAAGGGAAGCTGAGTCGCGCGTTCAAGAAGAGGAAACTCGGTGGGTAATGGAAGAGATAGAAAGCGCTGATGATGCAGCTGCGAGGGAAGCAGATAGTGCTTTGGCTGAGGAGATGGCTCGCATGGACAAATAAAACGCAATGCGGATTAAGATAGATGAGTATGTTGCTTCACAACGGCATAAGTGATAGGACAATGCTATTCGAATTCAGGAAAGGGATACTCGGGATGCAGCCTAGGAGATTACGAGGACGATGCTGAAGCAGCCGTAAGGGAAGCTGGTAGAAGGGACAAAGGGGTGACCAAGGGGGTGGAAGGAAGGTTCCCGCAACAAATTACGCACGTACTCAGCCACGAAATGTTTCGCTTTTGGCATTACGCGACTCGATTATTTAAGGGGGAGTGTCTATGGCCCCTTGATGTGGCATGTCTCTCGATGGAAGACGGTGGATGACGGCTGTACGATGAAGGTTCTGGGTGTATACCCTTTCTACAGAAAGCCGAGCATAATACTGAGGATTTATTCACAGATTCTGATGATCAATTTACAGCAAATTCACGTGCTCTTAGAACTTCCTTCAGAAGCTCTCCCCGTGGTATTAAGAGCCAAAACAAAGGGAGATGTTGAGAGTTTATAATAATTTCTCTCCGCACATTTTATATCTAAAGGTGGGTAGAAGAACACATGGAATATATATCTGCTATGCCACTACAAATTCGGGGCATTCAGATCCTGGTTCCGCCTGCTGGAGAATTAGAGAGTAACGAGGATAGTGTTGAGGGATCAAGGTGGGAAATATTAATACCGAGGACTAATTATCTCCCGTCTCACAAAGTAAGGTGAGAAACACAACCAAGTGTAGTGTCTGCTCCAAGAAAGTTTGATCTTTCCCTGCCTTTCACGTCACCCGCAATAACCCCTCATCTCAGATTAACAAGTCTTTCATTCTGTCTAAAGCTTTATCGTATTCCTACGTTCACGGCTCCAGAAATAACGGCACCTTGAACACCCTGGTCTCTATACCTGCAAGAGGTCCCCATATCAGTTTCCAGGTGATGGGATCAACGAGTGTTGAGGAATATGTTTGACCAGAGTTCTGAGATATTTTTCATGTTATCATTGTTCTGTACTGTTGGGGTTCATGGCAGAGGACACTTCTGAGGGAGAAAGGGTATTGTCTTCGTTCTCACTGGTCCATCTCAAATATATCTGCCTATCCCTACTAATCCCCATTCGATCCTCAATGCCTTAAGCCTCGACTTAAATGCTAGTTCCACCAAGTTCCGCACCTTTATCACAACTCTGGAAACTTCGCCTTTGAGAAAGAGATTTTGGGGACAAGGGGATAATGTTTCACTGCCCGTGGTTTACCTCGATCAGGAACAGATCGTATGAATGCAATACCATTTCTAGCTTGCAGGGGGCGGGGGAGGAAAGTAGTAGAAGAGGGGTAATACAGAATTTATTAATTCACCTCCATCAGTGGCAGGACAAGGAATTCACCTCCATTTTCTACCTAAGTAGCGAAAAAGAGAAGGAGGGCCATCTTCGTCTGAAATTTGGGTACATTAAGCCCCTCTTCCTTCCTTCTCTTCTCCCAACCTCCGAGACTGAAGGTAATCAGACAACTTTTTCGATTTTCAATTTACTGTACTGGACCTCTTAATTTAATCTACCTGCGAAATCATGCCACTAACCACACTCACTCACCCGACCCAAAACAACCCAAAAACAACTAACCACGCCCCTTCTCAATCTTTACTATCCTAAACCCATCACCAACCCACCACCTCCCCTCACCTCCCCTCCCCTCCCTCCAAGCACAAACCCCTCTTCTCTTCATCCCCTCCCCTCACTCAAAACTCACTCAAAACTCACCACCCCAGTCCTAATCCTGATCCTAATAACGGCGATGTTTCCCGCGAAAGAGGGTGGCTTGGGGGATTGACGGGAGCGTCGGATTAGTAAGGATGTACTATTTACTATTCACCATTTACAATCCACTATCCACGATCTATCATTTACTATTCCGTGCTCTGCGCTCCTCAAACCCTAACCCCAACCCTATTATATGTTGGATACGCGCCGGTTGTGCGGTGTAAAGGTGGGGAGGAAGGAGGGGGCAGGGCGGAGGGGTGAGGTGTGGAGGGGTTGTGGAGGTGGTGTGGATGTGCATGTGCGCGGAGGATTGAGATGGATGTGGTGATGTGATAGTGTGGATAAGGAGAGTGTGAGGAGGGAGGATGCGGCTGGGGGATTGGGGATTGTTTAGTCTGGAAAAGATTGACGGTCCTGTCTAAGCTTGAAGGGTCGAGGAGGGGGTTGATTCTTTAGATGGGGCGAGTCATCAGTTCATTTTATGAGGATGAGGTTCATTTGCGAAGTGAGAGGAGGATGGGATAGACGTGATATATAGAATAAAAGCGTTGATTTTTCAAGTGCAGGTGTTGGGGATGGATGAGGTTTATGTTCTATGATACATTTCATGAAGGATGTGTGCTTTCAGTCAATTATGAGATTACCTATTCTGAGAATGACTATGACTTGAAGTGCAGACGAGAGCGGGAAATATCTCATCCGCGTAAGTGTTACACCTTCTTCGAAGGGTCTGCATTGCAGCTACTTCCCTACCTAGGCTGTAGACATTGCGGGGAGATGGAGGAATGGAATGCACTGCTACTTGGCATCCATATTCGCGACTTAGGGTTCATGTCTTCTCTGCTGTAGCCGGTGAGAAGGCCCAGATTAGGGTCCAAGGGAAACAAATTCAAGAAACTGCCCGCGATCTGCGCGTTCGTAGACCAGAGATAAATTATTGTGGAGGAAGCAGATCACACACGAGTCAAGGATGAGAGTAGATAAAAGGTAGTTTTTAGGCCAAGTAAAGATAACCTACCTACAGATCCCGAAGCCGGTCAAACTCAGATTCAGGGTTCAAACCCGGGAGGCGATTGTTCCCCAGATCGTGCACGAGTCAAGTCCGATCGTAGATCAAGGGCTGCAGCTTTAGTTGAAAAAAAAAAAACGTGAATCGCGTCCCCCATCTTTCCCTCCCATCAAACAATAAAATCAAATGACATGAGAAAACGATTAAGAGCCCAGAAGGGAAATTATAACACAAAAGTGGAGATATCAGTCAAAATCCGGCTAACCTAAATTAGTATTCCGAAAGAATGAATGAATGAGACTGAGATGAGCTGGAGCTGAAGCTGAAGCTGGCAGCTCTTCCAAATTCCGAGGGTTTTCCGGGTATGAGAAATTGAGGTTAGATTTCCCATGCCATTGGGATTGCCAAGTGCGATATCGAATGAGTGATATCCTCGTTACGAAGCTGAAGCACTACCTTTACCAGCCATGCGTTCCGAAACCTGCCGATGACATACCAGACCTTGGGTATACCGTAGGTAGGAGGGGAAGAGATTCCCGAAAACACCCTCGGTACACGTGATACCGCTCTCCCTTCCCACGGGCATTTCTAGTTTCTAGAGAGGATGCGAAACGTGCTCCACGTGTGAGAAACATGTCTCAAGTCTGGTGAGGAGGATACCCGGCCGGGGTATGGGATGGGGTGGCATAGCCTCGGTACAACGCCGGCATAATAAAAAGAGCTTGAAGCTTAGAGTTCGAAGGAAACAAGCGTTACGGATCACGGCTGTGGATTTGTGCAGCCCCAGCCGAGTATCAGCCGGGCGCGGTTTCCGGTGAGTGGAGGTTGTTGCCCTGGCAGTAGTGCCTTAGGTTGGAGGCGATCCTCGCACTCGCGGAGAAGATAAGAATGGGACACGTTGTTCTTTGAGGACGTAAGAGCGAGGTCGAAGGATGATGCGATGAGATAATTTCGAGGGTGGAGAAACCTGAGAGGAGGTAGTCTAACTTCTTCTCGGCCGTAGAAGATGAGAGTGGAGATTCCCCGTTCAAAGGGCCGAGAAGTCTCTCACTCCTTTTGGAAAAGGGGGACCGAATCTACTAGAGAGTGTGGCGGAATGGGCGGCGCGGCTATCTCAGGAAGGAATCTTGGTGTCTTCTATAATTTCGCGCTTGACTACAAGCTTGAATGACGGTATCTGGGGAATGAGATAGCTGAGGCGCTAGGAATGACGGAATTTGATAGTGGCAGAGATTCGGGGCTAGTTTTCTCATTGTTTTCTAAATGGAGGAAGGGATGGGGGAGGGAGGATTTGGTTGATGTTGAGGATTTTGTGTCTGACGTGATGAAGATAGAAAATTTTGAATGTTGGGGAGAGATGGACTTTGGGTATGATGTCAGGATGCTTCCCTTGACGTGTAGAAAGCATGTGAAATTGTCTCTCAACAACGGTCTATGACAACATCCTGATCGCACGGAGAGAAAGATGAGATGGGAAATCTCCGAAATCCAGGAACAAGTTGCATCTTCACAGGGTCGGCCGAGAAGACTCCATCCAGGCTATCTCACAAAAACATCAGAGGAGACTTTCCTCATTTTCACATGCAAATATTGGATTTGAGCATCATGCTACAATCTGATAACCAAATCCGATCCCACGATAATCTGATGAAGCTATACAAATAAAAAGGGGGGCCAAGAGCGGGCGAAATCGGGATGTGCAGGAGGGAGAGACCGCGGGTATCGTACTACCTACCTAGTAGGTAGCGGAGAGACACGTGGGCTGGACTTCAGCTTGGGTGGGGATGATCACGTGTACTAGTACTTCGCTGTTAGGTAGGTATCTATCGCTTCCCTTTAGTTGCGCTCGCAACCCCGGCTTTATTAAGTCAATCGTTAGGTTTACCCCCTAATTGATTTTATTTATATATAGATATATAGATATATACTTCATTTGTATATGCGAGCTACGTGCATATAACCGTGAGAAGAACCGAGCCTCAAAGGGATTCGCGATCTTGACCCCCCCTTTCCACCATCAAGGCGTAATTTTATGTACGTGTATAGGTGGAGAGGTAGGTACCCCCACGTTCTCCATTAGCATGTTCCGAGCGGAACGAGGTCTCCGTGCCATGTCTTGAGTTGGTTTCATGGTAATTTTACTTTTTGGGCTGGTGAGCCTGTGAGGGGGGATACGGTGGTCAAAGGGGCCAAGACGAATTCAAGGAAGTTCGTGACGCCAAGGGCTACGAAGTTGGGACGAAGAAGACGCACGGTACGATATTGGTGAGCTCCCCCCCTATCTCGCATTACCGCATTGAATTCTTCCGGTGGACGGGAAGGAACATTTTACATTCCGTCCGGCGACAGCTCTCCACACGGTCTGATCGCCGTCTCCGCATTTGAAGATGTGAGAAGTGGAGAAAGCGGTACCTCCGTATCTTTATCCCCTTATTCCCTCAAATATTACCCGTTGTAGGCATCCAAAATCCCCAACCTTGGAACATTCCTCTTCCCAGGTTTTGCGATGCCCGGGGTTCTAGATCCTTTGGGCATGTAGCGTTGGAGAGACAACGGAGTTAGTTCTCCATATGCACGCACCGCATCTCGGCGACCGTCGTGAGATGTGATGCTGCGCTGCCCTGACTCCTGATTTGCAGTGCGAGGGGGGGAGGAGGTGATTGCATTGATCTCCAGTGCGCAAGCGTCTCTCTCTATTAGGCAGACCTGTTCCGAAGGAACATTAAAATTCAGCCTCTCAAATCAAACAGAGACATCACCAGGGGCTTTTGGTCTGTCCCGTGTTCTCATCCGATTTGGAGGCGTTCAATTCGATATACTAGTAGTATACTTTGCATACTTAAAAAGCAAATTATAAATTCTGGGTCGACGGCCCGCTCGTAACATTTTCCACCCCACAAATTGCCACCTCCAAAGCAAATGAAAATCGCCAGCATTCCCGTGCCGTGCGCTGAGCTGAGCTGGGGAAATGCGACCCCCACGCGGTGTCTATGTTGCCTTTTCAAAAGGGTGGCGTTGCCCGACATGGGACATCGATTTGATCCCTGTACTAGTATTTGTGCCAGAGTATCGGGAGGACGGGGTTGTGAGTGGGTATGCGTACGAGCCCTTCTTCCCCGCTGCGAATGAGAATGAAGTGTGTTTTATCCTGTCCTTTCCGCTTCATGTCTTGCTCGTGTATGTAATGATACCTTCACATTTTCATAACTTCGGGATGGGATTGGGGAGATTGAAAGGCGTTTACTTATTCAGCCCCTTCCGTAAACGCCGACTAGATGCAGGTTATGATTATCTGGGGCACATATGATACGACTCAGCCCTTTGCAGGGTCCTATTGATCAAATCAGATCCTCAAACCTCATCTTTCTTTCGAATTCCCCCTGCTTCCTCTTTGAGACAAGGAGTTTATTTTACTTTATTGATTTTTTATTTCTATTTTATTTTAATTTTTTTATTTCTCCACACGGCCAAAATGAGTTTGGGGCTAGATAACAAAGATAAGAAGAGGATCTTCTTTGCAGAGCGAAATTGCCTTACCAGGGGAAGCAAAGCCGACAAACGCCGCGTACATAGAGCGTTGCATCAAAGATTGACCTCAAACAGGCAAGCTTTGACCCAAAGGTTCGTGAATACTTCGGCGAAACCTTGATTCAGAGCAATGCCCCCGACGCTTGCACGCTGATGGAACGTCCAATGCTTCCAGAAGCTTGGAAAGAAGGAATTAATGTGTAATGTGTAGTTCCCCGCTTTGATCCCCGTCGGAGTCCGTCCATGTCAAAAGAACTTGGATCGGGGATGAGGGCTAATGGCATGACTCTTGCAATACCTGCCCAGATGCCAAGCAGAGTTTCAAGAACAATCGATATCTGAGCGCGCAAAAAGGACTTTTGGGACACCACAAAAGGACGTCTCGCTGCAACGTCGGCGTGTCGTGATATCTACCCCACTATTTGGCCCCTGACTCCACAGGAAGGAGGATTATTGAAGATAATTGGAGATCAGTTGAAGCCGACGGTAGCCAGTCATCCAATTCTTGCGCTCCAATTGCTTGAAGAAGCGGTATGGAATCATTGACAAGAACATGTTATGAAGAGATTGCTCACTCAGCACGGTACAGCTCTACTCACCAACCATTTCCTCCATCTCCCTATCTCCCTCCTCGTCTCCTCACCTCCATTTCCTGCTTTGAACTTGAGGAGAACCCGGACCACCACTCTTCAATTCAAAAACATGTCTGACTCGACTCATGGGGTAAGACAAACCTCATGAGATTGTTTCGGAATTCCCCACCACTTTTGGAACACACTCTTTCTTACCTAATCCTTCTTCGGCGCCCCTCAGACCAAACTTTCATCTCACGGTCCGAAGAAGGTCCTTCTAGCAAATTACAGCACAATTTGTTGAATCTCAAGAGTGGCGGTCAGATAACTGACTGTACTCATAGCTCTGTCAACATTTTCATATTCTCCTTCAGAAGAAACTATAAATTTTCAAGTGCCGACGCCTCTGAGCCCAATGACTGCGTCATAGGTATGAAAACGCATAATGATTCAAAACCACGGGGTAAGGTGAGAATCTTCATGCCCTGACTCGTGCGCTTCTCAGTCAAGTCCAGGACCAGGTCTGCGTTGATGTTCACCGCTAGCAGTCAGACTGGAGGAGAATTTTCAATGGTGACACGACTTGAGATCTGGCATTTGATCGTCGCGGTGAGATGTGGGGAGACTTCGGTATTCAGCGGAATCTAAGTCCCTAGCTAGTGAGTGATGGCGAGAAGGATTCCGGAGAAATTTCGTGGTCGTTCACGTCTTGCGTCGTAGTGATGATGAGATGATAAGGAAAGTAAGATGTCATGATAGGAAACTTGAAGGACACGTTTCAGTGGCACAGTCAAGACCGTTATACGGTACCTGGGTTTTGACCCCAGAAGTACTCCCCAAACCTCATTCAGGATCTCACGTAACTACGTCAAATAGTGGGGAAATAAATCCTGCGTTCCGGGCCCCAATATTTCTATTTCTATTCTTGGTAGCTGAGCCACGATTCAGACACGTAGCGTGTGGCTTGTCTCGTACATCCTAACTCCTTTACCCACCTTGCGCGATACTTGCCCTTTGTGTCAATGACTCGCTGCTTCTGGCAAAAACGTAAGGGGTTTATTATTTGAGAGGGAAGATGATGCGCGGCACGGGGAATGATTTACGGGTATTCAGTGTTTGGGATTAGACGCTTGTTGATCCCCAAAAATACCCCAGGTTTCAACCTTCAAGCACAGCGGCTATCTCGTTACCCCCAACCTTTTCTACGTCTACGCCTCCTTCTTTGGTATAACCCGAGCAATTATTAAAATGAGATGTCATGAAGGAAGGCCGAAAGTCCCGACACTCTGCATTAAGCTGACTGAGCATCTTCAACTCTGACCGATACTGAGGACTGAGGCATTACCTTAGATAGTTGAGCAGCACTGTCATGTCATCGTGCTGATGAAGCATGGTAAACGCCCCGGGCCCCAAACGCACCCCACAAACGTGACCGTACCCGCCGATTCGAAGAATGCAATTCTGACTCGTGGCCGCGATCTCCAGATTTCCGGAGGAGGCGTCGTGGGTTACGTTTCCCGGAAAGGGAGGTAGGATTTCCAATGTCCTGGGCGCAAGGCGTAAAGAGTTTTAAGGGATAAATACTAGTACCCCACGGTTGGGATGGGCGAGGTTGGGGTTGCGGTTGGCTACGCTCTCAATTAGGAAACCATAGCCCCCCTGGGGCCACCTTATCTCACTCAGCTTAGAATTAGATCTAGAAATAGCTTTTACAGGCAAGGTCGGGAGATGAAAAAGTCAGCCTGAGGATGGAGTCGTGTGGTGAAATCATGCTTGTCTGAGAAAATGAAATATTTGATTCGGGGAAGACGGGGATGGGTGGTTCAGTGGTTGAGAAGGCGTTTCACAGACGGGCGTCTGGAATCAATTCTCGGGAGTCATGTCAAACATTGGATCCCAGGCATTCCCCACGTTTTTGTGTTGAGATGGGCTTGGTTGGGTGTGGTATGGTGTGCTCGCCCCGTGTTTTTATTCTTTCACTGCCACCACGACAGGGAACGCGGCCTCCTTGTTGCCTGCTGGAATTCGTGTTCTGTTTTAGAGATGGCCAAGAATACCCTATGATCCCCTAGGTATGGTACGCACGTATCGACGGCGAGAGCGAGGTTAGACTGGCATCTGCAGTTCTTCAGCTGGTTTGTGAGGAGTCAGCAGCGAGGGGTCCGAGGGATGGGTCTCAAGGGATTGCAAAATAGGGTTTTTTTTCTTCTGGTGAGGGGTTCATAGAGGTATTATGAGGTGATAAAAAGAATAATTAATGAGGAGTGCTGACCGCTATGATGATTCAATGCCCGTATTATGTGTTACGTTACTAGTACTGATGAGCAAACACCTCTCCTTATAGGTAGTCATGGAGGGGATCCAAGAGAGGGGAAAGACGCCTCATTTTCATTCTTTCTCCAGCTTTTTTAGGATTTCCGAGTCTCAGCCCACGATTGCATCAAAGATCTCAGCCGACTTCTTTGAGAGGTCTCAGCCTACATTTTCCGGTGTCAGTCATTGGGGGGAGTACCTTAAGTACCAATACTACTCTTTCAGTCCTAGTTTGATTTGATGAAATATTACGAATATTATCCCATCTTTTTTTTTCCCCCTAGCCCAAAAAAAGAA
>Ga0182030_10010588_pt1 | contig 18699 bp, 17 predicted proteins | sample 812S3MmetaG_FD_121299 | JGI IMG/M metagenome (GOLD analysis project Ga0182030, IMG submission 121299) | Permafrost microbial communities from Stordalen Mire, Sweden - 812S3M metaG (Illumina Assembly) | ecosystem: Environmental > Terrestrial > Soil > Wetlands > Permafrost | place: Sweden...
ACCACGGAGACGGAATAGGCCTTCACCTCCGGCGACGACGAGGTGTCACCCTCCAGCAAATACTCGACGCGCGCCAGAAGCACCGGTTTTTCCTGCACAAAGGTGCGCACGCGGAAACGCTCGTGCGTGGCGAGCAGCACGTGCAGCGTGTTGGGCGCGGGCTGCATCACCTGCATGACCTCGGCCAGCACGCCGACGGTGTAGAAACTCGTCGCGGCGGTTTCCTGCTCTGGCGCGGTGACTGCGGACGTTTCGCGATGCAGGAGCACGCCGACGTAGCGCAACTGGTGCTTGAGGCGCTCGGCCAGCGCGCCGATCATTTCCGGGCTGTCCAGCACCACGGGCACGGTGATGCGCGGAAAAACGGGGCGTGTCATGGCTGGGATGACCAGCAATTCCTCGGGATAAACGTCGCGCGCCCGGACGATGGTTTTTTCGCCGACGCCGGTTTTTTCCGAATCCTTGGGCAGCACCTCGACCGGTGTTTCCTGCGCGGATGTTTTTTCGTTAGGCATGGGATATTCCTCCGAAAAGCGCAGAATTTTGGATTCCGGCTTTTTCCTTTTACGGCTGCTCGCGGGCGAAGCTCGCGTCAGCCGGGAACGAGAGCAACGTGGCGACGAGCAGCTCGATGCTCTGCTCGACATCGCCCAGGCTGAGCACCTCGATGGGGCTGTGCATGTAGCGCAGCGGAATGCTGATCAAGCCCACGGCCGCGCCGGAGCGGACCATGCGCATGGGAAAGGCGTTGGTGCCATTGCCTCGTGCTCGCACCTGGCGCTGCACGTGGATGCCCTTGGCCTTGGCGGCGTCGTGGATGAGCGCCTGGATTTTCGGGTGGTACGTCGGGCCGTACACCACCATCGGGCCTTTGCCAAGAGAGACATCGCTCAGAATCTTTTTCTCGTGGCCGGGGCAATCGGACGCGAAGCCCACGTCCACGGCAATGCCGGCGTGCGGCTGGATGTCGTACGCGGCGGTGGTTGCGCCGATCAGGCCCAATTCTTCCTGCACGCTCGCGACCGCATGCAGCGCGATTTGCAACGGCTGGCCGTGCAGGCGCCGCACCGCTTCCATCACGATGAACGCGCCGATGCGGTCATCAAAACCACGGCACGCGACGCGGTCGCCAGCCAGCGGACGCCAGCCCGAGTCAATGACCGCCGGGCTGCCCAGCTCGACCAGCTTTTCGGCTTCTTCCTTGTTTGAGGCGCCGATATCCACGCAAATGTCGGAGACTTCCTGCGGCGCGATTTTTTTCAGCGCCTCGCCCTTGAGCAGATGCGGCGGCACCGCGCCAAAGACGCCGTTCACCGGGCCTTTGAGTCCTTGGATGATGATGCGCTCGCCCGCCAGCAATGGCGCGGTCACGCCGCCCAGCGCGGTCATGAAGAGAAAGCCCTTGTCGTCAATGTGCTGGACCATGAAACCGATTTCGTCGCAATGGCCGTCAATCATCACGCGCACCGGCGCCTGGCGGTTCACGGCGACGCGGAGATTGCCATGCATGTCAATGCTGACGCTCTCGGCAAATGGCTTGACGTAATGCGCCAGCAACTTCATGCCATCTGACTCCCAGCCGGACGGCGTGGGCGTGGCGACGAGGTTCTTCAACAAATCCAAGGCGATGTTGTCCATGACGATTTCCTTATTTGTGCCGCGCCAGCCGCAGCCGACGCATGTGCAAACGGTACCACAAGAAGGTGGCTGTGTAGAAGGCCGAATTCAGAAGACCTAACGATGGGACTTTTTGCAAAAGCCACGGCATGCCAAAACCAACTATCGGATTCTGACGCCTTGCCATCACGCGCTTCCTGTTCTTCCTGGCGAAAAATTCCCCGATTCCAACTACCCGTTTTCGACGCCTCGGACGAAGGATGCAGAAATCAGGATTCAGGTGTCAAAATTTTGAAAAAAAGCCGGCGTCAAAAACAGGTAGTTGGCAACGGCGCAAAAACGCCGGAAAGCAAGGCGTCAAAAACGGGTAGTTCGGAAAATAGAATCGCACACGTAAGCGCGAAGAATTTTTAACCGCAGATGAACGCGAATTAAAGAAACGAGGGACGGACATGTGATTTACACGACGCGAGCAGGATGGTAATCTCCCGTGCGTTCGGCGCATGACGCGCGGACGAGGAGATTGGAAGCATGGCATACGACAAGATCAAGGTCCCGGCAACGGGCGCAAAAATCACGATGGGCGCGAATGGCAAACTGAGCGTGCCCGTCAATCCCATCCTGCCGTACATCGAGGGCGACGGCACCGGGCCGGACATCACGCGCGCCTCGTTGCTGGTCTGGGACGCGGCCGTGAAAAAAGCGTACAAGGGCCAGCGCCAGGTTTCGTGGATGGAAGTTTTTGCGGGCGAGAAGGCCAATGTCGTGTACGGCCCGAACACGTGGCTGCCGGCCGAGACGATCACCGCGATTCGCGATCACCTCGTCTCGATCAAGGGTCCGCTGACCACGCCGGTTGGCGGTGGCATCCGCTCCATCAATGTCTCGTTGCGGCAGGAACTCGACCTCTACGTCTGCCTGCGGCCGGTGCGCTGGTTCAAGGGCGTGCCGTCGCCGGTGAAGCAGCCGGAGCGCACGGATATGGTCGTTTTTCGTGAAAATACCGAGGATATTTACGCGGGCATCGAATGGGCGTCCGGCACCGCCGATGCGAAAAAGATAATTGATTTTCTCCAGAAGGAAATGGGCGTCAAAAAAATCCGCTTCCCGGCAACGTCCGCGATCGGCATCAAGCCGGTGTCGAGCGAAGGCACGAAGCGGCTGGTGCGCGCGGCGTTGCAGTTCGCGATTGATAACGATCGCAAGTCGGTGACGCTCGTTCACAAGGGCAACATCATGAAGTTCACCGAGGGTGGCTTCCGCGACTGGGGCTACGAACTCGCGCGCCAGGAATTCGGCGCGACGCTGATTGACGCCGGGCCGTGGTGCAAATTCAAGAACCCGAAGACCGGTCGCGACATCGTGGTGAAGGATTGCATCGCCGACGCGTTCCTGCAGCAGATTCTCACGCGGCCGGACGAGTACGACGTGATCGCCACGCTCAACCTGAACGGCGATTATATTTCCGACGCGCTTGCGGCGTGCGTCGGCGGCATCGGCATCGCGCCCGGCGGCAACGTTAACTACGTCACCGGCGTCGCCTGCTTCGAGGCCACGCACGGCACGGCGCCAAAATACGCCAACCTCGACAAGGTCAATCCCGGCTCGCTGATTCTTTCCGGCGAGATGATGTTCCGCTACATGGGCTGGCTCGAGGCGGCGGACTTGATCGTCAAGGCGATGGACCGCGTGATCGGCAACAAGACCGTGACCTACGATTTCGCGCGGCAGATGGAAGGCGCGCGCGAGGTCAAGTGCAGCGAATTCGGCCAGGCGCTCGTGGCCGAAATGTAGTTTTTTTATTGGAAAAACAGCAGGTTATGAATCACGCCAGCGTCGCCGGTCTCCGGTGGCGCTGTTTTTTTCACAATAAAAAACGGGTGTTTGCGTTTTCTGATGCAACAACACGCCGGGATGAAGTTCCGGTACAAACCAAACGAACGAAGGAGTTACAACAATGAAAGCACTCGTGACAAGCATCGTGACCGTGGCGCTGTGCATCGGCATGGCTTCGCAAACCCTGGCGCAGGGCACCAATGACGTCAAGAAGGCACATGGTGAACACGAAGGGCCTTTTGCCAAGATGGATGCCAATGGCGATGGCAAGATCTCCTGGGATGAGATGCTGGCCTTTCACGCCGCGAAATGGCAGGCCGCTTATCAGGAGCATGCGGCCAAGGTCACGCCGAAACAAACGTGGGACGAGGTTCTGGCCAAGCGCACCGCCGAGCTGAAGACACGTTTCCAAGCCATGGACGCCAATGGAGACGGCTTTGTTACCAAGGAAGAATTCAAAGCCTACCGGGAAGCCCATAAAGGCGAGCATGAAGGCAAACCAGACCAAGGCGCACCAGCTCCCACGCCTCCGCCCGCCAAGAGCTGAGACAAACGACGCATAGAGCATCCCGACGATCCGGGATGAAGACGACGGCAGACAAAACCTGCCGTCGTTTCTTTTTTGATGAAAGACGTGAACCGATGGCGTATGCTCGTCGTTGATAGGTGCAAACGGTGGCATGCTTGGCGCCGGAATGGTAAAAATGGAAGGAACATGCGCATGCGAGGGCTGAAATCACTTGGCAATTCGAACAAAATCCCCAAAATTATTTTCTGCATGGCACTGCTGATGGCGAGTGTCGGCATTGCACAGGAGCAGGTCAAAACCGCCGCCACCAACGCGCCCGGCACGCGCCTGCGCACATGGGAACTGCCAGCCGTCGTGGTGGTGGGGCAATCCACCAACCTGCTGCACGAGGAGGAACTGGTTGGCCCGGCGGATCAGCCGCGCTGGACCACGCAGCGTCGGTTTCCCAAGGTTCGCATTTTCACCATTCCTGATGACGACCGTGAATTGGAATACTGGACGCGCGTGGACGTGCCCAAGGACGGAAAAAGCGAAGTACAGCATTTCTTCGAGTTTGAGATGGGACTGCCGTACCGCCTGCAAGCTGACACCTATCTGATTCTGCGCAGCGGCGATCCGGACGGCGATGGCGGCAAGGACGGCCAGACATACTATGACGGCCAGTTCGAAATGCGCTGGGCGTTCGCCAACTGGGGCAAGCTTCCCGGCAATCCCACGCTGTACGGCGAATACGTGTGGCGCGAGGCGCTGGCCGACAAGGTCGAGGGCAAGATTCTGTTCGGCGACGAACTGGCGCCGCGCTGGCACTGGGGCGTGAACCTCGTGGTCGAGGATGAACTCAGCAGCGAAGACGAGGCGCCCGGCGAACATACTTCCAACGAATATAGCGCGACCGCCGGCTTGAGCTACACGTTGATTGACGAAAAACTTTCCATAGGCGTCGAGGCCGAGGACGCCTATACAAGCTTCCAGGGAAGTCGCGACAAGTTCGAGGACGAAATCTTTGTCGGCCCCAGCATCCAGTATCGCCCCTGTCGCAGCACGCACATCAGCTTGTTGCCATTGTTCGGCGTGCGTGGCGACGAGGCCGCCAAGATTTTCCTGAACGCAGGCTGGGAATTCTAGGCGCTGGATGGAACATCCAACGGTTTTGGCTGTGGGCATCAACGGCGAATGCGCCGGGGTGCCCACGCTTTTTTTGCCTGCCAGATTTGTTGGGAAAATCCGGGAAGAGGGGATATAATCGAAACTTCATGCGGTCAAGGCTGAAGACTGTCAGACAAATACCGACGCAACCTGAACACCTTTTGCATTTAAGAAGGAAGAGACACGCGGAGGAAAAATGGCAGGAAACAAAAAGGATGCGCGCGGCCAGGTGATCGCGCTGGCGGCATCGGTGAAATATGCGGACGATGCGATTGTCAGCAAGACGCTGCTGGACAAGAAAACCGGCACGCTGACGCTCTTCGCCTTTGATGCCGGGCAGGGCTTGAGCGAGCACACGTCGCCGTACGATGCCACCGTGCTGGTCGTGGAAGGCGAGGGCGTGATGATGATCGCCGGCACGCGCGTGGTGGCGAAAGCGGGCGAAATGGTGATCCTGCCGGCGGGTGTGCCGCACGATGTGCGGGCGGAAAAGCGCCTCAAGATGCTGCTGATCATGATCCGCGGGAAAGCATGAGTTCTTTGGAAAAATGATGAAAAAGACGATTTGCATCCTGGCGATCATGTGTTTTTCAGCCACCTGTTTTTTGCGCGCGCAAACGACTTGCTCCATTACCGCGTTCAGTGGCGCCAGCCGGTGGCTTACATTCAGCAATGCGTGGGCGGGGCTGGCCACGGTTGAGTCGAGCCCGGCGATGACCCACGCAACCTGGTCGTCGCCCTGGTCGCAATTCACGGCGTTTTCAATGACCGGTCTGGCGCAGACCGTGCAAGTGCCGGTTGCCGGGACGCAGGGTTTCCTGCGCGTGGTGGTGGACCCGCTGCCGCCACCGGCGCCAGCCAGCATGGCGGCCATTTCGTCCGGCACGTTCCAGATGGGCGATGCTGTTGGCGATGGTGTCATGAATGAGCTGCCGGTGCATGCGGTTTTGCTGAGCGCCTGTCACATGGACGCAACTGCGGTTTCGTGGGCGCAATGGCAGAACGTATACAATTGGGCCGTGACCAATGGTTATCAGTTCAATAATCCGGGCGACGGCAAGGCCACCAATCATCCGGTGCAGAGCGTCAGTTGGTACGATGCCGTGAAATGGTGCAACGCCCGTTCCGAGATGGATGGCCGCACGCCTGCGTATTATACCGATGGCACGCTTGCCACCGTGTATCGCACCGGACAGATTGACATCGCTTCCAGCGCGGTCAAATGGCATGCCGGTTATCGCCTGCCGACCGAGGCGGAATGGGAATGCGCGGCGCGTGGCGGCGTCAGCGGACAACGTTTTCCGTGGGGCAACACCATTTCCCATACCCATGCCGATTATCACAGCGCGGGTTCCTATTCGTACGACAACGGGCCGACTGGCTATGATCCGGTTTACAATGATGGCTACGAGCCGTACACTTGCCCGGTGGACGCCTTTGCGCCCAATGCCTTCGGCTTGTACAACATGGTCGGCAATGTGGGCGAATGGTGCTGGGATTGGTTTGACGATTATTCTTCAGCCGCGCAAACCAATCCGCACGGACCCGATTCCGGTTACGGACGCCTGACGCGCGGCGGGTCGTGGGACTCCCCGGCGGCCGCCCTGCGCCTTGCCGTTCGCGACAATCATGATCCAACCACCGCCGACTATGACTTCGGCTTCCGCACGGTGCTGCCATTTTAGCGGAATAATCGGGAAATATCGCCTATCTTGCCAGGCAGAGGATCGCGACGCCGATCAGGATGGTGGCCAGCGCCAGCGCCTTGCGCCGCAGATTGCCCTCGTTGAAAAGCAGCACGCCGGCCGTGAACGAGAGCACGACATTCGAGCGGCGAACCAGCGACACGATCGAGATCGGCACGCCGGTTTGCGCCAGCGCGTGGAAGTAGCACCAGTCCGACAGCACCAGCCCCACGCCCACCACCGGGATGGTCCAGCGCCACGCGAACGCCGTGCGCGCCAGGCCGCTGCCGCGCTGCGCGGCCCAGACCGCGCCGATGAAAACCACCAGCCACACGCAGAACCAAAATTGCAGTTTTTCCGTTGGAATGTGGCATTTCTGCAAAAGGAATTTGTCGTACAGCGCCGAGGTTGCGCCGAGGATGGTGCCGATCGCCGCCAGCAAAATGCCGTGGTGTTTTTCAAAGCGGATGCCTTCTGCCCGGCCAGCCCACGAGAAAAGTCCATAGCCCGCCAGCACCACGACCATGCCGGCGGCTTGTGAAAAATTCGGTAATTCGTGAAAAAGCAGAATCGCGCCGAGCAGCGTCCAGAACGGCGCCGAGCCGCGGATGGGCGAGACGATGGAAATCGGCAGCGCGCGCATGGCATAAAATTCGCAGACCCACGAACCGGTCACGATCAGCGATTTCAGCGCCACGCGCGCGAGGTCCGTGCCGCTGATCGCACAGGCGGATGCCAGCGCGCCGGTCGCAGCCAGCGTGGTCGCGAAAAAAATGCCGCCGCACAGCGTGGCGAAAAACAAAACCGGCATGACGGCGTTGCCGCGCACGCCGTGCTTGCGGGCGATGTCGTAACACCCCAGCAAAAGCGCCGAGGCCAATGTCAGTTGCATCCACATGGCAGGGCAGGCAGCGTACCAAAATGCGCCGTTGGATCAAGACGCCATTCGCGCGCGGAATTTTGCGAACCGCGAAACACGCGAAAAGACCATCAAAAGTGGCTAAATTAAAAAACAAAAGGTGGGTGCCGGTCCCGTCGCGACACGACCGGTTTCTGACGCCTCCATTTTTTCGCAAGGAACACCGTTTGAGACTACCGGTTTTCGACGCCTCGGATTTTCCAAAATTCTGACGACTGAATCCTGAATGCTGAGTCCTTCTTCTGTGGCGTCAAAAACGGGTAGTTGGAAATGCGGAAAATTTCAGTGCAAAAGCACGAAACCGAGGCGTCGAAAACCGGCAGTCTCAAACTGATTTATTGAAAAAACGCCGCGCGTCTTGAATTGGCTTCGGGAAGCGGCTACCATGTCGCCACAACTTGAGCAAGGAGCCGCCGCCATGTACGATGTCTTCAGTCTGCCGCCGATAAAATTCCCGGAAAATTTTCTCTGGGGCAGTTCCACCGCCGCGTACCAAATCGAGGGCGACAACATCCACTCGCAGCTCTGGCCGCGCGAGCAGGCCGACAAAATCGGCGAGCCTTCCGGCAAGGCGTGCAACCATTACGAACTCTACAAGCAGGACGTGGAACTGATCGCCGATCTCGGCCACCAGGTCTACCGGCTGTCCATCGAGTGGAGCCGCATCGAGCCCGAGGAAGGCCGGTGGAACGAGGCGGCCGTTGCGCATTACGTGGACCTGCTCGAGCGCTTGCAAGCGAAAGGCATCAAGAGCTTCGTCACGTTGCACCACTTCACGCATCCGCTTTGGTTCGAGAAGCTCGGCGCGTTCAACGAGGCCAAAAACCTGCGATATTTCGAGCGATTTTGCGATTTTATCACCAAGCGCATCGCGCCCATCGTGGACGGCTGGAACGTTATCAACGAGTTCAACCTCGACACCGGCGTCAGCGCCGAGAAGGGCCGGTTCAAGTTCAACATGATCCGCGCCCATGCCCGCGGCTACCACGTCATCCGCCAGTACTCCAAGGCACCGGTCAGCTCCGCGCATGCGTTCGTGCACTGGTTTCCGCGCCGGCGCCACGACGCGCTCGACAATCGCATGACGGAGTTTGTGGATTTCGTCACCCACGAATTTTTCTTCCACGCCATCCGCACCGGCGAGCTGGTCTTTCCGTACATGGATGCCGAGTACGACGCCGAGGTCAAGGGCGCGATGGATTTTTGGGCCGTCAATTATTACACGCGCCACATGGTGGACGCCCGCAAGGCGAAAATCCGCGGCAAGCGCTTCGACCACAAATCGCTCAAGCTCATCCCAATGGAAAATTTCTTTCTCGAGGAATTTTTCCCCGAGGGCCTGATCGCCAACCTCGAGCGCCTCAAGGACCTGCCGGTCTACATCACGGAAAACGGCTGCGCCTGCAACGACGACCGCTTCCGCATCGTTTACATCGCCCTGCATTTGAGCGCGCTGGCCGAGGCGATCGAGCGCGGCGTGGACGTGCGCGGTTACATTCACTGGAGCCTGATGGACAACTACGAATGGGGTTCCTACCTGCCGCGCTTCGGGCTCGTGGACGTGGATTTCAAAACCTTCCAGCGCACGCCCAAACCGAGCGCCTGGTTCTTCCGCGACATCATTCGCGCCAACGGCATGAACCCCGCCATGATCCGCAACTATCTCAAGGAACTCCCGACGCTCGCGCCGCCCGCCTGAACACTGGTGTTTCGACGCCTTCCATTTCGCCGTTGCGCCAATGAACCGAACTACCGGTTTTTGACGCCTCGGGTTTTTCAAAATTTCGACAACCGAATCCTGAATTCGGAATCCATCTTCCGTGGCGTCAAAAACCGGTAGTTGGCTCGCGGCGATTGCATCCAAAAATCGCGGCGTCAGAATCCGGCAGTGTCAGAACCTAATCCCGAAGCACAAACCACTTCTCAACGATCCACCACAGCCTTTTCCAGAAGTTGCTTCAGTCGGTCACGCAATACCAATTTGTTTTTTAGCCGTGCGTCAATGCCAATGCACTCCACGGGCCCGAAATCCGTGAAATCGTCATTGACGGGGCTGGCATTCAGGAACTAGACTATGACTACGCAAATGCAGATTGCTGTGAATGCACAAAAAACAGAATGAATTCGTTCCTCAAAATCTTGTCTTGGTTCGCAATTGCCGCTGGCATCGTGCTGGTGGTCGTCGGCATCACCTTTCTTTTCATCCCGAAATATCAACGGATGTGCGGTCTCGAAAGCCGCTGCCGCCATTTGCGCGAGCAGGTGGAAAACAAGCAGCACGAAATTCAATCCATCCGCGTCAAGCAGGGTCGCCTGCTGACCGATGCGGAATTCGTCGCCCGCATCGCCCACGAAAACCGCCGCGTATTCCCCGGCGAACTTGTCTTCGTCTCCGAAAACAAGTAAGCCAGCCTGATGCGACAAATCTCTGCTTCATTGCGAAAATCGAGAAAGCCATTATCTTCTGATTCTTTCTGGCTTTTCGTATATTTCGCGTGTTTCGTAGTTCATCCCATTCAGTCGTCGCGCAGCATGGAACTCCATTCCGCCACCGCCCGGCGCAACGCCGCTGCCCGATGAGAAATCCGGTTTTTCACGTCGCCCGCCAGCTCGGAAAAAGTCTGCTCGTGGCCGTCCGGCACAAAGAGCGGATCGTAGCCAAAGCCTTGCGCGCCGCGCGGCGCCTCGAGAATTTTTCCCTCGCAACGTCCTTCCACCGTCCACGTGCGGCTATCCGGCGCGCACAACGCCAGCACGCAGCGGAAGCGCGCGCGCCGGTTCTTCACGCCATCCAGCGCACGCAGCAACTTGGCGTTGTTGGCAGGCGTGGACGCCTCCGGCCCGGCATAGCGCGCGGAGATCACACCCGGCGCGCCGCCCAGCGCATCCACTTCAAGTCCCGAATCATCCGCCAGTGTCCAGCGACCCGACGCCAGCGCCAGCGTGCGCGCCTTTTTCAGCGCGTTGCCCTCGAACGTCGGCGCATCCTCGTCCACTTCCGGCAGGCCGGGCACCTCGTCCGCGCCGGACAGCACCAGCCTTGGCAAATTTAAAATCGCCCGGATTTCCTGAAGTTTATGCGCATTTCTTGTCGCCACCAGAAGTTGCATCATTTGCCTTTCGATGTTTTGTCAAGCGCGGGCACATCGTCGCCTGCGGCGGCAGCGGCGTCAAGCGGACTTTGCGCCTTTTTGCGTCTGCCCGCGCCAAAACAGAAAATAGGTTTCGTGCAAACCAACTTCTTGCGTTGCAACGGCACTTCTGGTAACAATATCGGCCTTTCCGCTGCGCTTATCGTCTATCGGTTAGGACACAAGGTTTTCATCCTTGGAAGCGGGGTTCGACTCCCCGTAGGCGCGCCATCATTTTTTTGCGCGAATTCGGTTTTCCGGTTCGCGCTTTTTTATTTCCGCTTGAAGCCGACGGCGTCGAGGAACGCGTTGGCGATGATCATGTGGCCGGTCGTGTTGGGATGAATGCGGTCCCACGCCAGTGACATGGGGTGGCGGTGGCGCAGCACGGTGTCGAAGGCGCCCTGGATATCCACGAAAATCGCGCCGTTCTTTTTGGCGAGTTTGCGGACCACGGCGCTGTATTTGTCCATGGTGGCGCGCATGGCGTCCTTGCGGTTGGGTTCCATGATGTACGGCGTCATCATCACCAATCCCTTGACGCTGGGCTTGGTCTGCTTCACCAAATCCTCAAGCGTTTTTTCGTATTCGTCGAGCGGCACCTGCCACTGCGTCTGCAACGGCGTGTCGAACTGCCGCCACACGTCGTTGACGCCGATCATCACGGAAACCCAGTCCGGTTCCTGGTTCAGCACGTCGTTTTGCCAGCGCGTTTTCAGGTCGCGCACGGTGTTGCCGCTCAGGCCCATGTTGACGATGCGAATCTCGTATTCCGGGTGCGACGCGTGGATCATGGCGTCCACCATGCTGACGTAGCCCTTGCCGAGCGCCAGGCACAAACCTTCGCCGACCGGCTGCGCGCGTTCGCAATCCGTCACCGAATCGCCGATCATCACCAGCTTGCTCTTGGGTTCAATTCTCACGGTTTTCTCCAGTTTTTATGAGTTTTTCCAACATGTGCTTTTTGACGCCATGTTTTTCGAAAAAAATCCGCGTCGCCAACTACTGGATTCTGACGCCTCAAAAGAAGGATTCAGAATTCAGGATTCAGTTGTCAGAATTTTGGAAAAACCGAGGCGTCAGAAACGGGTAGTTGGTTTTGCCGCCGCATGTGCGAAAAAAGCAGGCGTCAGAAACCGGTAGTCTGGCCTGCCGTAACGGTTCTCATTCTTGCTCCACGTTTCTGGTTTCCTGATGAAACACAAATTTATGACTTCACGATGACTGGCCATCGGTCGGTGCGGAACGGTTCGGCTGGCAGGCCGGCGGCATTGCAAAGCGTGCAGGTCGGGCAGTCGGCCCAGCCGTAGCGCGCGGCAACGGGCGAGGGGACTTGCGGGCTGGAAACCACAATGCTGGTTCCCTTCATGTGCGCCGTGGCCGCGTGGAAAATCCGGTCCTCGCCCGCCACGACAAATCCCGGCAGCGTGGCGTCGCGCGTGGTGAGTCCCACGGCGTGATCGAACTCCAGCCGCAGCGCGCCTTGTTCTTTTTTCATGGCGCGGAAGCGCGGACCGCAGTGCTCCACTTTTTGTCCATACGTCAGAGCCAGCGCGTTCAAGGCCAGCCGCAAACCGACGTCCTGCTTGTTGCGCGGATGAATGTCGTTCGGCTCGCCGATGTCAATCGCCACCGCCATGCCGGTGTTCGGTAGCGCGCGCGCCGCCGCCTGTGCCTCGCGCACTTCAGCCCAGCGGCTGTCCGAATCGCGCGCCGAATTCTGCCGGTTGTAATTGGCCAGTTGCACGAAAAAGAAATGGAAATCGCCCAGTTTCCAAAGTCGCCGCCAGTCGCGGATCAACGCCGGGAACAACGTGTAATAGCGCGCCGCGTCGTCCGCATTGGACTCGCCTTGGTACCAGATGGCGCCGCGCAGCGCATACGGGATCAATGGCGCGAGCATGTTGTTGAACAGCATGGTCGGCACGTTTTGTCCCTTCGGCGGCGCGGGCTGGACGGGCGTGGCGACCGGCCCGAAATCCTGCTCGATCTGGAAACGCCACGCGCCGGTGAGCGCAATTGGTTTGGCGCCGGGAAGATTTTGCGGCCGCAACAGCATGGCCGGGCCGGGACCGACGATGCCGCCGCCGGTGTAATTGCTCAGCACGCGCACGGCGATCACGTTGCAGCCCGGTCGCACCCACTTTGCCGGCACGACATACTCGCGCATGGTTTTCCAGCTATCCTCATTTTCCGCCCACGTCATGCCGCCCACGCGCTGTCCGTTAAAATAGGTGTCGTCGCTTTTGTCCACCGCGCCGAGGTTCAACTGCAAGTCATGTCCGGCCCACGCCGCCGGAATTTCCACGGCCAGCCGGAACCAGAACACGCCGTTGGTGCGGTGCCCGGCTGATTGCCAATATTGCGGCAACTCCATGTTTTTCCATTTTGCGTCGTCAAAATCCAGCCCAGCCCAGCCCTCGACGAAACCGCGATTGCCAGCGTCCAGGGGCAGTTTTGTGAGAAAATCCTGGCGCGCCTTCTGATAGGCTTTTTCCGCCGCATCTTCCGGAAGATCCAGCGTGCGTTTCAACTCCTCGATATAGACGCCCAGCTCCGGCTCGGCGGTCAGGCATTCGCGGCTGACCCACGTTTGCGCCACGGTGCCGCCCCACGAACTGTTGATCAGCCCGACCGGCACGCCCAGCCGCCGGTGCAGCTCGCGCCCGAAAAAATACGCCACGGCTGAAAAACTCGCCGCATCGCCCGGCGTGCAGACCTTCCACGCGCCTTCAATGTCCTCGACGGATCCCCGGCTGAATTTTCGCGGTACGGTGAACATCCGGATCGCCGGGAAATCCGCCGCCGCGGTTTCCGCCTTGGCATCGCGCGCCAATTCCAGCACCCATTCCATGTTGGATTGCCCGGAGCAAATCCACACTTCACCGACCAGCACATTTTCGGCCGTGACCGTCTTGGCACCGCGCGCCACCAGCGTGTGCGGCCCGCCCGCATTCATCGCCGGCAGCGAAACCATCCACCGCCCGTCGGCGCCAGCTTGGGTTTGCGCCGTGTGCCCGGCCAGTTCGATTGTCACAGCCTCGCCGGCTTTCGCCCAGCCCCAAACCGGCACTGGCACATCGCGCTGCAAAACCATGTTGTCAGAAAAAACCTTGGACAAACGCATTGCACTTTCCTTTGTTGCGGCGTTCACGACGCCACGCTTTTTGACACGTCGGCAAGCGTACAAAAACCGATCCGATAAAGAAAGATGGATTCTGGCGCGTCGCAACCAGAAAGATAGTGTGTGAAAACAGCATTTTACAATCGGCGTTCATCGGCGTCATCTGCGGTTACGCCTCTTGTCCTGCCGATCTTGAAACCCGGCAGCGGTTTTAGTGGCGAAACTGGGGCGGGTCTGGCACAATGGCATCTTCATGTCCGGGCCGCGCAAGCGGTTCATTTTGACAAGGGGAAATCATGGCAAACAGCAGCAGTTACGAAGCCGTCGGCGTGGTCAAGCAGATCATGGAACTCAAGACGCTGACCAACAATTTCACCAAGCGCGAATTCGTGCTCACCACGGAGGACGATTATCCGCAGGTCGTGCAGTTCGAGTGCGTCAAGCAGCAGTGCGCGCTGCTGGACGCGCTGGCGCCGGGCGACCGCGTGCGCGTCGAGTTCCGCATTCGCGGCCGCGAATACAAGGAGCGCTTTTTCGTGAATTTGCAGGCGTTCAAGGTCGAAAAAATGGGCGCGGATGGCTCGTCCGTCACCGTGGAAGAAGATGGCGGCCCGCCGCCCGCCGATGACGACGCGATGCCGTTCTAAGAAGGCGATTAGTCTGAAGGCTGTTAGACTGTTAGGCGAGACAGTAACCAGTAATCGGTAATCAGTGACCAGGCAAAACAATTGTGATCGGAACAATTTCCAAAATGGCGAACCTGTGGCGCGGATCGGTGTCTTCGTCGAACGGGAACGCGTCAGACCGGTTCGACTGCAAGGCTTCGATGGGTGAGGCTAGATACATATCTGCCGAACCCGGAGAAACGCCGCAGACGGGCCGGTATCACGCGCGAGCCGGGCGGCCCGATCCGGGACACATCCGGTATCGTGGTCCCGGCGCGAGTTGCGCCTGTGCCCTGCTTTAAAGGAGAAAAACATGACCACCAAAAAAACGGATGCCAACGCGCCAGCGCGCACGCCGCTCGACGCCGCCTCGCTGTGCATGAAGCCGCATGACCTTTTTTCCAACCAGTGGATGCTGCTGACCGCCGGCGACTTTGTGCTGAAGCAGTACAACACCATGACCATCGCGTGGGGCAGCATCGGCACGATCTGGAACAAGCCGTTCGTGCAGGTGGTGGTGCGCCCGCAGCGCCACACGCGCAAGTTCATGGACGACTTTGGCACCTTCACGCTCAGCGCGTTTCGCACCGCGCACCGGCCCGCCTTGCAACTTCTCGGCTCCAAGTCCGGCCGCGATGGCAACAAGATCGCCGAGTCCGGCCTGACGGCCATGGCGTCCTCGGCGGTTTCCGCGCCGTGCTTTGCCGAGGCCGACCTCGTGATCGAATGCCGCAAGGCCTACTGGCAGGACATGGAACCCAAGAATTTTTCCACGCCCGCCATTGCCGCCAACTATCCGGATGGCAGTTACCACCGCATTTATTTCGGCGAGATCGTGGCCATCTCCGCCACCGATGCGTACCGAGCGAAGTGAGGATGTTTTTTTTAAAAGGGGAAACGAAAATGAACGATGAAAAAATTGGCAACCAAGAACCACCTTCTGATTTCGGCATCCGATTGATGGACGGCGAGGAAGTGATTTTTTCGCTGCGACCCTATCGGTTTATCCGGTATGCCGTAGTTTTGCCAGCAATTACAATCGTCGGCATTTTCTTGGTTCCTGTCGCCTTTCTCTGGGCTCTCATCGCCAAACGGCGATACCACTATTGGCTGACCAACAAACGCGTAATATGGTGTCACGGTTTTATTGGTTATCAGATCAGAAGCGTGCCCCTTGAACGTATTACGGACGTTGTGATCAGCCGGACGTTTCCGGAACTTGTCGCAGGCATCAGCTCAATAAACATCAGAGACATGACGGGACAGACACAACCCGAAGCGGGATTTGGCGCGCAATGGATCGGCGTTCAAAATGCGCCTGAGGTCCAGAAGCTCATTCTTGAAGAGATCAGGAAGGTCAATTCGCATAGCGGAAAGATATGACCGTTGCCACCAGTTAATTACAATAGAAGGAAGGGATTTTATGGGTTTTGATCATGGCAGTGTTTCGTTCAGAATGTTTTATCTGAGCAAGGAGTTCGGGCCGTCGCTGGTCAACCGGTTTGCCTCGCATGCGGCACCGCCGATTGACTCGCTCGGCAGCGAGCCGATCCAGGGCTGGGTTGCGGGCCAGCATTTGCTCGACACGCGGCTGACCGAGGAGAACTGCGTGTTCGGCGGCTATCTGCACGCCACGCTGATGCGCGCCGAGAAAAAAATTCCCGAGGCGTTGCTGCGCGCCCATTGCCGGATCGAGGAAGAGGTCCAGATGCGGGCGCGTGACATCAACACCGGTGCGCTGCCGCGCGCGGCGCGTTCGGAAATCCACGAGGAGATCGTGGCGCGGTTGCTGCCGACCATGCCGCCAACGCTGACCGGACTGCCGGTGGTGGTGGATTTCCGCAACGACCTGGTTCTGGCCGGTGCCATGAGCGACGTGCAAATCGAGCGTTTTTCGCCGTTTTTCCGCGAAACCGCCGGCGTGCTGCCCATGGTCGTGAACGCCGAGACCGCAGCGCTGAAGCGCAAGCAGGTCAACGGTCGTGATGTGTCGCGCACCACCTTCTCGCCCGACCCGGCGGCGATCCCGGATGACGAGGTCAGCCTCGGCATGGATTTCCTGACGTGGCTCTGGTGGTGGTGGGAAGTCGAAGGCGGCAAGTTCCAGATGGAGCGCGGCCAGCCTCCGGCGGAAATCATGCTCGAGGGACCGGCGACGTTTTTCCACGAAGGCGGCAGCGGCGCGCACGAAACCGTGTTGCGCAAAGGCGCGCCGCTGGACAGCCGCGAGGCGGGCATCGCGCTCTGGACCGGCAAACGGTTGCGTCGTGTCAAGCTCACCCTGGCGCGCGGCGACGACATCTGGTCCGCGGTGGTGGACGCTGATTTCGGCTTCCGCGCCGTCAAACTTCCCAAGACCGAACAGGTGGATGCCTCCGGTCGGTTCCAGGAACGGATGCTCCATATTGAAACGCTGACCACGGTTTTCCTTGGGCTTTATGACCAATTCCTCGGCATCCGTGGCAACCCCGCCGCCTGGAAGAAGAACGTCACCGCCATGCACACCTGGGTCTCCAAGCGCGCACAGGTGTGAGGCGAATAATAAGCAGGATTTTGTTTTAAGATCACTACGAAACACGGGAAAAGCGCGAAAGAGAAAATGAAATGAATGAGATGGGAATTGCCCTTCTATCACTACTAAGTGCTTCAGTGAGCGCCTTCCTTGCGTATATCTTCACCTCGCGAGCGAACCGGAACGAAGCGATTCTGCGTTTCAAGGAAGAAAAGTACGCGAAACTTCTTGTTAAACTACAGGGTTTCGTTGGCGCAACGACATCTGGCCGAACAAAGAGGGAGTTTTTCGAAGAACAATACCAAGCATGGCTCTATTCATCAGATGAGGTCGTAGAAGCCATGAATAAGATGGTCCGTTTGGTCATCGAGTGTCGTGGGCAAGCACCAGATCCTGAAACTGGACGCAAGGCAGTTGGCGAGATCGTATTGGCGATGCGCCGTGACCTACTCGGAAAAACCAATCTTGATTACACTGCTTTCCGGTATACGGATGTTATTGAGAACGAAACGGGAAATATGCATAGAAACTGATATGTTCTAAAGCCACAAAAGCGTGGAAACAAATTGTAGCCCTGTCCAAAATAGTGATAACATTTCAAGCAAACGAGACGCAGGTCCGCAGATGCCCTTACACCTGCAAAACAGTCTGGCCTCATAATAAAGAGTTATGCTCTAAGAGGATATTATGAATAAGCAAGAAATCCTTTCAGAAATAAGACGTATTACAGCGGAATGCGGTGGAAAAGCACCGGGCTTTCAGCGCTTTGCTTCTGAGACTGGAGTTCGCAAGTCAGATTGGTATCCCCATCTATGGTTACGATGGGGCGATGCAATCAATGAAGCGGGCTGTCAACCCAATGATTTTATGTCTGCATATGACACTAATTATTTGATTACAAAATATATCGAACTTATTAGGGCGCTTGGACATTTCCCGATTGAGGGCGAACTAAGAATAAAGAATAGAGCGGATAAAAACTTCCCAAGTCACAGTGGATTTGCCCAGCTTGGGGCAAAGTCTGAGCGTGCTCAGAGAATTATTGAATATTGCCGGGGTAAAAAAGAGTACGATGATATTATTGTGCATTGTTTAAAAATTGCTACACCAACACAACAAAAGCCTGTTTTGAAAAACATGTCTTCTGACAAGACAGGTTTCGTCTACCTTATTAAGCATGGTACACGTAATGAATATAAAATAGGCAAGACATATAATCCTATTCGCCGAGAGGGTGAAATCCGCTTAGAACTTCCAGAAAAAGTACAACCAATTCATTATATAAAAACCGATGACCCGGCAGGCATAGAAAATTACTGGCATTCACGATTTGCATGTAAGCGTAAAGAAGGCGAGTGGTTTTCACTGACAGCAAAAGATGTCTGTGCATTCAAAAAATGGCGAAAAATCTATTAACAGCATAACCATGGCATGCACCGGACGACTAAAGCCGCCGAGCGGCACGCAGGAGTGGGCGGCGAGCAATGTCAATATCCAGGACGGTTGCGAGCACGACTGCCGGTATTGCTATGCCA
>Ga0182030_10010589_pt1 | contig 18698 bp, 15 predicted proteins | sample 812S3MmetaG_FD_121299 | JGI IMG/M metagenome (GOLD analysis project Ga0182030, IMG submission 121299) | Permafrost microbial communities from Stordalen Mire, Sweden - 812S3M metaG (Illumina Assembly) | ecosystem: Environmental > Terrestrial > Soil > Wetlands > Permafrost | place: Sweden...
TCGGCACGACGGAGAGACAGCTGGATTTCTCGCCGCAATCGCCGCAGCCTTCGCACACGCGGGGATTGATCCAGATGCGGCTCGTCGGCTCGGCCAGAGTGCCTCGGTGTCTTTGACGACGTTCCTCGGCGGCGCATCGGTCATCATGGATCAGAACCGTGACCCCTTTGACCTTCTGCAATTCGGCCATGGCTTCAGCCAACGCGTCGCGGTGACGAACCGCGGCGATGGGGCTGAGTTCTGTGCCGCTGTAAAGCTTCGGTTCTGGAGTCGTGATGATGACACGACGGACGCCCTCGATGGCCAGCAACCGGGTGAGTTCAGGGACTGAGACTTGACCTTCAGGTTTTTGTCCCCCCGTCATTGCTACGGCGTCGTTGTAGAGGAGCTTGTACGTGATGTCGACCCCGGCGGCTACCGCTGCGCGCACGGCGAGGGAGCCGGAATGGAAAAATGTACCGTCGCCGATGTTCTGCACGTAGTGCTGGTCGCGAACGAATGGGGCCAAACCCGTCCATTGCGCGCCCTCTCCACCCATTTGCGTCATTCCCACTTGGTGGCCACGTCCGTGGTCGTCGAAACCGGCCATTATGTGGCAGCCAATCCCCAATCCAACCAGTTGGTCGTCGTCGGCACGGGTCGAAATGTTGTGCGGGCATCCGGAGCAAAAGGCCGGCGTGCGAGCGAGCGGCTGATCGACGTGAAGAACGATTCTTGATCGCTTCGTGATCGCATCGAGACGAGCTTTGGCCGACGCCGGTAGCCGATCATTTCCAATTCGTTCCGCCAATACCCGCGTGATCGTGTCTCCATCAAGTGCGCCAGTTGCTGGGACCAGGACTTTGCCGTTGACGTCCAATTTGCCCACCACAATCGGTTGGATGGAGCAGCCATAGAGAGCTTCCTTAATCTGCGACTCAATAAAAGCCGACTTGTCTTCCAAAACCACAACCTCGTCCAGACCCGCAGTCAGTCGACGAATCTCACTTTGGTCGAGTGGCCACGGCATAGAGATCTGAACGAGGCGCAATCCGATCTGGGCACAGGCCTGGCGGTCGATTCCCATGTCCTCGAGTGCCCGCAGGGTGGTGTTATAGGTGTAGCCAGAGGCCACGATCCCAAGGCGAGCGTTTGGTGAATCGATCGTGATTCGATTTAACGAAGCAGCACGTGCGTATTGAAGGGCTCGGGGCAAACGGACGGTGAGGAGGTCCTCCTCCGCGCGAAGTGCACTGGGTCCCACGAGTAGGGAGTGGCTGGCCATCCGGGTGGAGTCCGGCGGAGGAATTTCACCCGATGCTGCGGCCAGGTCCACCACTGCTGCACCGTCGGCAACGTCAGCCACGATTTGCAGCCCGGACCACAAGCCCGAATATCGGGACAGGGCAACAGCATGAAGGCCGAGCCGCATCACATCGGCCACCGAACCTGGCGAAAGGAGTGGAAGATGCAAGCTGCGAGCCATGTCGACCGAAGAACTCGGGAGCGTCGACGACTTACAGGTCGGATCGTCGCCGATCAGCGCAACTGCACCCCCAAGTGGCTCGGTGCCTGCGTAGTTGCCATGGCGAATGGCGTCGGCGGCCCGGTCGAGTCCGGGATTCTTCCCGTACCAGAAGCCGATCACACCGTCGCGGTCATGGCCCGGCACTTCTGTCAGAAGCTGCGTGCCCGCGACCGCAGTAGCGGCCAGTTCTTCGTTGAGTCCTGCCGCGAAAACGATGCCTTCCTCTTTGAGTTGCTTTCCAGCGTGCCCGAACTCAAGATCGAGACCGCCTAATGGTGACCCTTCGTAACCGCTCACGAAGGCGCCCGTGTTGAGTCCCCTCGATCGATCAAGTCGGCGTTGGTTCAACACCACGCGCACAATGGCCTGCACACCGGACATCAGCGCCCGGCCGTCGACAGCGTCATAGACGTCTTGCAGGGTCGCATGGGACTCTTTGCCCGTGACGCCTTGGCGAGTCAGTATGGCCGTCATCGGCTCAGTTCAGGAGAGAGATCGGCCGACCGAGCCGTTGGGATGCCAATCCCACTGCCACCGAAACGGGGGTACCTCCGGTGGCCTCGGCTTGTCGAAGGAGCGCGCCCACTCGGTCCCCAATGGCGAGAAGGGATTCTTGAAGTTTGTCGGCGCCCCAATCCGACCGCAGTGCGTGAATGTGTATGACGCCACCTGCGTTGATTACAAAGTCAGGGACATAGGTGATGCCCTGTTGCGCCAATAGGTCGGCCACATCGTCAGTGGCCAACACATCATTGGCGCCGCCGGCCACGACTCGACAACGCAAATCGGCGACATTGTCTCCATTGATCACTCGAGCGTTGGCACAGGGTGCAAGAACGTCGCACGGCGTAGTCAAGACGTCGTTCGGATCGATCACTCGTCCGCCGACCTGCTTGGCCACATCGAGAGCACGAACAGGATCGACATCGGCCACTGAAACCCAACAGCCGGCTTCGGCCAGACGTCGGGCCAGGTCCGAGCCAACGTGTCCGACTCCCTGGACCACCACGTGAGCCGTGAAGAGATTCATGTCAGCGAAGGTGAGTGCAGCGTGAATACCGGCGAAAACGCCCAGTGCGGTCCACGGCGAAGGATCTTCGTGATCACATGAGACTTCAGGAGCAACTTCACCGACAATCGCCAGGTCCTGCACCGAGGTCCCCATGTCGACACCGGGGAGGTACGCACCACCCAGTCGGGCCACGAACCGTCCGAACGCCTGCAGCTGGGCCTTGCGGTCCCCATCGAATGTTGAATCCTTCAAAATGACCGACTTGGCTCCTCCGTAAGGAAGATCAGCACAGGCATTTTTTAACGTCATCACCCTGGCTAGCCTTCGTGCCTCATCTATGGCTGCCTGCTCACTGGGGTAGGACAACCAACGCACTCCACCGAGTCCCGGTCCAAGCGTTGTGTCATCAATCGCGATGACCGATTGGAGTCCGCTCGCCCGGTCAGAACAGATTGTCAGGTGTTCCGTTTCCTTCAGGCTCCATCGCGATAGCTCCACGCTTAGATTCAATACCCATTGAGGCAGAAAAGAATCTAATTCTTCGATATCAGCACTATGACGCACCAAACCACGGCACTTGGGCCACCTGGGCGCAATGGGAGCATGGTGGCGAAGTTCGAACTTCAGATCGTTTAATGGCAGGATCACGCCATGCACACCATTGGGCACTGGGTTGGAGGAAAAGCGACGTCAGGCATTCCCGGTCGAATTGGTCCGGTCTACAACCCAGCAACCGGTGAACAGACGGCCAACGTCGCCCTGGCTTCGGTCGATGAAGTCACTGACGTGGTCTCGATTTCGGCGGCGGCAGCCGCGGAATGGTCGAAAAGTTCCCTCAGCTCGCGAGCGGCCGCCTTGTTCCGTTTACGCGAACTAGTGGATCACTACGCCAGCGATTTAGCCGCTCTGGTGACAGCCGAGCACGGCAAGGTGCTGAGTGACGCGGCAGGCGAAGTGGCGCGAGGTCTAGAGAACGTCGAGTTCGCCTGCGGGATCCCGCACCTGCTGAAGGGAATCCATTCGACCGAAGTATCGAACGGAGTCGATGTCCATACCGTGCACCATCCACTCGGAATCGTGGCCGGGATCACCCCATTCAATTTCCCGGTCATGGTGCCACTCTGGATGCTGGCCAACGCCATCGCATGTGGCAACGCGTTCATTCTCAAACCATCCGAGAAAGACCCCTCGGCTTCGCTTCTGCTCGCACAGCTCGTCCAAGAAGCCGGATTCCCCGACGGCGTGGTCAATGTGCTCCAAGGGGACAGTGAGGCAGTCAACGCGCTTCTCGAACATCCCGACGTGGCCGCTATCTCATTTGTCGGGAGCACGCCGGTGGCCCGACACATTTACGAAACTGGCACTAAGCATGGCAAACGAGTCCAGGCCTTGGGTGGAGCAAAGAATCACATGGTCGTCTTGCCGGATGCGGACATTGATGCGGCAGCAGACGCGGCAATCTCGGCCGGGTACGGGTCCGCCGGCGAACGGTGCATGGCGATTTCCGTGGTGGTGGCCGTCGGTGCGGTAGCCGATCCGCTCGTTTCGGCCATCGCCGAACGCATTCCCCCACTTGTGATCGGTCCGGGCACCGAACCCGCATCACAGATGGGACCTCTGGTCACCGAGGCACACCGCGATCGAGTCCGGTCATATGTCGATGGTTCGGAAGTCGAGGGCGCCACCTTGGTGGTGGATGGTCGTGGAGATTGGCCCGCCGGCTTCTTTCTCGGATGCACCCTCGTCGATCACGTGCGGCCCGGCATGAAGGTGTACGACGACGAGGTATTCGGCCCCGTTCTCAGTGTGGTCCGGGTTGAGACGTACGAGGAAGCGGTGGATTTGGTGAATGCCAACCCCTACGGCAACGGAGTGGCCGTGTTCACTCGCGACGGAGGAGTGGCACGACGCTTCGGACTCGACGTCACGGTTGGCATGGTCGGAGTGAACGTGTCCATACCCGTGCCGGTCGGCTTCCACTCTTTCGGAGGTTGGAAGTCCTCTCTCTTCGGGGACAGTCCCATTTACGGTCCAGAAGGGATTCGTTTCTACACTCGGCCAAAGGTAATCACGACCCGCTGGCCCGATCCGTCGACCAGCGTGGTGGACCTCGGATTCCCTCAGACTCGTTAAAGCTGCGCCGACCACTCGATGAGTTGGGGGGCCAAGAGCGGCCATCGGGAGAAAATACCGATCCCGGACGGTGCAGCTTCAACCCGCTCATTCCATTCTCGGTCACCCCAGGGTGGCTCAACCAACTGAGCCTGCGGCAGCAATTCGGCCAGGCGTTCTGAGGTTGCTCGGGTGTGATGTGGATCGCTCTCTCCACTGCGAAATACAAGTGAGGGCAGTACCATCTGCCTCGCTTGGTCATCAGGCAAGCCAGGCACTAGCTCGTCGGGGCGCGGGCAGTACGTGAGCATCCATTGCTCAAGTGTGTGGATGAACGATCTGGGATTCTGGGCCAACAATTTGGCTCGATTCTCTGGATTACGTTCCAGCACTTCGGCCCATTCGGGCAAAGCGGCCACGGCGTCCATCCCACTGCGCCAGGCGGCGGCAATTGATTCCCCGCAGTAGTGCGTGCCCAAGGTCAACAATCCGTAAGGCCCACCGCTGATCCACCAGACGGCCAATGCGCTCGCCACATCTGGGTGTCGCTCCACGGCAAGCAATGAAACTCGCGAGCCGCCAGAACCACCGGTCACCACGGCCGGCGTCATGTCCAAAGCAGTCAGGAGACCCGCCAGTACATCGGCCTGCATAACCGATTCGGAATCCCCATCAAAAGAGACTTCCGAGGCTCCGGTATTGGGGCGGTCCCAAATCAACACCTGTTTGCCGGCTGTCGACAGGGCTTCGGCCAACTCTCGAATCCCTGGTGTGTCCTTGCTGAAGCGACCCCCGGGGGTGATCACCCAAGGGTCACCTTCACCGATGACCTCGTAGGCGATGGCAAGACCGTTGATCCGCTCGATCGGCATGTGATCCCTTCCCTGTTTGGTCGTAGGGTACTTCGGTAGCAACAATTGGGGAGGAACATTGGCTCTCGCACTGGAAGGCCTTCGCGTCATAGATGCCGACACGCATCTCACCGAAGCCCACGATCTTTGGACCAGTCGTGCTCCGGCCAAGTTCAAGGATCGAGTGCCTCACATTGAGCACATCGGTGGACGGCCCATGTGGGTGGTCGACGGATCCGAACTCGGCTTCGCCGGGGGCGGCGGCGTCATCGACCGCGACGGCAACAAGGGTCGTGCGCTCGAAGCGCTCTACGAGTGGACCCAAGACCGGATCCACCTCGGTGCGTTCGACCCCAAGGCCCGCATTGAAGTGATGGACGACTCGGGCATTTGGGCCCAGATCTGCTTCCCCAATTCCGTTGGTCTCGGTGGTCAGGGTCTGTCCGACGTCGTCAAGGACCCCGAGCTACGCCTGCTTTGCGTGCAGATCTACAACGATGCCATCGCCGAGATCCAGGCGGAGTCGAATCTTCGACTACTCCCCATGCCGATCATGCCGGCCTGGGACATCGCGGCATCGGTGATTGAAGCCGAGCGTGTTGCCGGCATGGGATTGCGCGGCATCAACCTGACTTCTGACACCCAAGACCTAGGGGCACCCGACCTGGCCAGTCTCGAATGGGATCCGCTTTGGGACGTCTGCGCTGACCTTCATTTGCCGGTGCATTTCCACATCGGCGCCAGCCTGACCACCATGACCTATTTCGGCACCTACCCCTGGGAATCGCAGAACGACGACACGAAGTTGGCCATCGGCGGCACGTTGCTATTTATTGGCAACGCCCGAGTCGTGAGCAACATCATCCTCAGCGGCATGCTCGAACGCCACCCGGCGCTGCAAGTCGTCTCAGTGGAGAGTGGGGTTGGCTGGATCCCATTCATTCTCGAAGCCCTTGATTATGAGATGTCGGAGAATGCTCCCAAGGAGCTCGATAAATTTTCGATGCTGCCTTCTGAATATTTCAAACGGCAGATGTTCGCCACATTTTGGTTCGAAAAGAACAATGTCCCTGCCTTAATCGCTTCGGTTGGTGAGGACAACGTGCTCTTTGAGACCGACTTCCCTCATCCCACCTGTCTGTACCCCAAGCCACTCGACACTGTGGCCGAGAAGATGTCGGCACTCACTCCCGAGGTCCAGCGCAAGGTACTGGGCGAGAACGCCGCCAAGCTCTATCGGCTTTGACGTTTGCGAAGGTTCAGCCGGGTAGGCGGGGCGCCAGGCAGCTGGCGGAGGCCTGAGTTTGGGCAGGTGCAGCGCGTGGCCAGGTAGTAGATGGTCAGTAGGGTGGAACCGCATGGATACGACGTCACGGGATTTAGCGGTCGGAAGTGACTCTTCCTCTAGGCACACGATCTTTGGGTCACAGCCAACATTTATGTGCTTCATACATTTCCCACATCTGGCGTTTAGGTCGTCACGCTCTAATAGGTCCATGCGACGACCCGGATAGCGGGTCTCAACTGGAGGACATGGGATGACTGAAGAGAACTTCGAGGCACCGGACAGCGAACAGACACCAGATCAGAGTGCGACCGTTGAAGACACATCCGCGGCTCCCGCCGCTGATGTGACGGGGTCGGCTCTCCCAATGCCACCGGTCACAGCGGCCGCTCCGGCCGATGAGGCCGTTCCGGCTCCTGAGGTCGCTCCGGCTGCAGAGGTGGCTGCGACGAGTGAGGCCACTGCGGTGACTCCAGCCACTCCATCTGGTGATGTCTCATCGGAGGGTATGGCAGCCATCACGCCCGTCGTCGAACCGTCGGCCGAGCCCCCAACCGCACCCTCGCACCCGGAACAGTCCATCGTCACTACGGCGGGCCTGGTCGGATGTTCCTACGCACTTGGGGCACTCAGTGGCAATCCCCACTTGGGACAACCCACACAACCAACCTACGGTCTTCCCCCGACCGGCACTCCTCTTAGCCCGCCTCCCCCACCTCCTTACTGGGCCCCTCCGGCAGATCCCAACGCCGGCAAGCCCCGCTCGCATCGTCTGCGCAATGTTGTTGCGGTGGCCGGAGCAGTTGTGGTGGCCGTCGCGGCAGGCGCCGGCATCAGCCACGCCGAATGGAAGAACAGCTCGCCGACGATTTCCGCTTCCAAGGCCTCGAATAACAGCCCGAGTTCGAACTCGCCCTTTGGCTCGGGTTCCGGATCGAGCCAGTTCCCGTTTGGCTCGGGTTCGGGTTCTGGTTCCAGTGGGAGTTCAGGATCTTCGAACTCATCGGGTTCTTCGGGTCCAGGCGATGTCTCTTCTATTGCGGCCAAAGTGGATCCCGGGCTGGTCGATATCGACACCACCCTCGGATACCAGAGCGAGCAGGCCGCCGGAACCGGAATCGTGGTCACCTCGGGCGGCGAGATCCTCACCAACAACCACGTGATCGACGGTGCCACCACCATCAGCGTGACCGACATCGGCAACAACAAGACGTACTCGGCCAGCGTGGTGGGCTATGACCGCACCAGCGACATCGCGGTGCTGCAACTTCACAATGCGTCGGGACTGCAAACGGCCAACTTTGGCGATTCTTCAAGCGCATCCGTGGGTGAAGACGTCGTGGGAATTGGCAACGCTGGCGGCACCGGAGGAACTCCAAGTGCAGCCGGTGGAACGGTCACTGCGCTCAACCAATCCATCACTGCCAGTGATGAAGGCGATGGATCGTCGGAGCAACTGACCGGTCTGATTCAAACCAATGCCGACATTCAGCCTGGTGACTCCGGTGGCTCTCTCGTCAACTCGTCGGGTGAGGTCCTCGGTATCGACACCGCAGCTTCCGCCGGCTTCTCGTTCTCTGGTGGCGACTCCTCGGGCAACCAGGGCTATGCCATCCCGATCAACACTGCCTTGCAGCTGGGCGAAAAGATCGTTGCTGGCGACGCCTCCTCCACCATCCACATTGGAGCGACTGCATTCCTTGGTGTCTCCATTGAGCAGAACTCTGGAAGCAGTAACAGCAGCAACAGCTCGAACGGGTTCGGCGGTGGTTCGGACGGATTCGGAGGCGACGGCTCAAGCTCAGGAGTCACGACGCCGGGAGATCTCATCACCCAGGTGGTGACGAGTTCGCCCGCCCAAGAAGGTGGACTCGCTCAGGGTGACGTGATCACCTCGGTCAACGGCGAGAGCGTCACGACGCCAACCAAGCTCACTACCCTGCTTGAGCCAGACCACCCCGGAGACACCATCACCTTGGGCTGGACTGACACATCGGGCCAGACCCACACGGCAAAGATTCAGCTCTCATCCGGTCCTCCGCAATAGCCGGACCGATACAAGGGACTTAGGGTCCCCAGTACCCAGGCCAAGGTCAGCGATACGTTCTCGGCATGGGAGACGAGACCAATACGTATGCCGAGGCGGTGACCTCGGTCAGCGGCGGGGTCCCGCTCACCGTGGCGGCGGCGGCCATTGTGGCCAAAATGACACCAGAGGAAAAACTCTGGTGTCTGAGCGGGGCCCTCCCCTTCTGGGCTGGTCTGAGCGACCTGGGGAACGGTGGCTACCACAAGCGACCGTTCCCCGCCGCTCGAGTTGACCGTCTGGGTATCCCAGGATTCGCCTTCTCCGACGGGCCACGCGGCGTCGTGATCGGACCGGCCACCTGCTTTCCGGTATCGATGGCACGAGGCGCCACCTGGGATCTGAACCTCGAAGAGCGGATCGGCGAGGCCATCGGGAAGGAACTCCGGGCGGTTGGAGCCAATCTCTTCGGCGGTGTGTGCGTCAATGTGCTCCGGCACCCGGCATGGGGCCGAGCGCAGGAAACCTACGGCGAAGATCCCTTCCATGTCGGCGAATTCGGAGCGGCGCTCGTTCGTGGTGTGCAACGTCATGCCATGGCGTGTGTGAAGCACTTCGCTTGCAACTCCATGGAGAACTCACGTTTCACGGTTGACGTCACCGTCGACGAGGTGTCGCTTCATGAAGTTTTCTTGCCCCAGTTTCACCGCATTGTGGACGAAGGGGTTGCGGTGGTGATGAGCGCCTACAACTCGGTCAATGGGGAATGGTGCGGTCAGGACCATGTGCTCCTCTCCGACATTCTCCGGGAGGAATGGGGATTCGAGGGCTTTGTCATCAGCGATTGGATCTTCGGCGTGCGCGATGGCCCCAAGTCGGTGACCGCCGGTCTCGATGTCGAGATGCCCTATCGAATGATTCGAGAGAGTGGCATACCTCCAGCGCTCGCGAGTGGCTTGCTTTCGTGGGACGAGGTTGACCTCTCTGTTATCAGGACGATTTCCACCTTGCTCCGTTTCGATCACGTGCTCGACAGCCCGCGCCCCGACATCAGCGTCTTGGCCTCGGTCGAGCACCGGGCATTGGCCCGAGAAGCCGCGGCGAAGTCGGTCGTGCTCTTGCGCAATGAAGCAATCGATGGACAGCCACTGTTGCCAATTGCAGCCAACTCGGTGCAACGAATCGCAGTGATTGGACGCCTGGCGAACATCCGAAATCTGGGAGACGGCGGATCGAGCGACGTGTGGGCTCCCGAAGTGGTGACACCACTCCAAGGGCTGCGAGCGGCGTTGTCCGATGTCGACGTGATCTTTGATGAGGGCACGAATGTGGCACAGGCCGCAGCCATCGCACAGGCGGCTGATCTTGTCATCGTGGTGGTCGGCTACACCAAGTTAGATGAGGGTGAATTCATCGGTGGGGAGGGTGACCCGGGGCCACCCGTCGACCTTCTCCCCGGTCCGGATGACCCCGCCTTGGCTGCATCATTCAACACGTCGCTCGAGGCCGATCCGGGCTTGGACCCATCACCGGGTGTAGAAAGCGGCGGTTCACTGTCGTTTGCCGCGGGAGGTGATCGGGCATCGCTGCGATTGCATGAATCCGATGAGCAGCTCATCAGTCTCATCGCCCGAGCCAACCAGCGAACGATCGTGGCCGTGGTGGCCGGCAGCGCCGTGATCATGTCCGCCTGGGAGCACGAAGTGCCTGCCATTGTGCAGTCTTGGTACGCCGGCATGGAAGGTGGTCACGGCTTGGCTGATGTCTTGCTGGGTCACCGCAATGCCGAAGGCCGCTTGCCATTCAGCGTGCCGACTGACGAGTCGCAGTTGCCGATATTTACGCGCCACACTGATGCGTGCACGTACGACCGCTGGCACGGTTGGTGGAAGCTTGAGCGCGATGGCGCCGGACCACACTTTCCTTTTGGCTACGGACTTTCCTATACGCACTTTTCTTGGGGCCGATTCACCATAAGGCTGTCTGAAGACAGCATTGAAATCGTTGGAGACGTCACCAACGACGGCGACCGCCAAGGCACTGAGCTAGTGCAGGTCTTCGGCGCTCGGGTTGGCCGAGACGTCGATCGCCCACCTCGCCGGCTCTTGGCCTTTTCTCGCGTCGAAATGGAGCCAGGAGAAACCGTCACGGTCACCCTTGCCATGCCGCGCCAGCGCTTGGCCGTACGTAACGCGGAGGTCCACCAGTGGGAGCTGGTGCCCGGCACCTATGACCTTGAGGTCGCCCGCTGGGCCGGTGATCCGATAGCTCAAACGATGTCACTCGACCTTTGAGGGCGAACCCGCTGCGGAGATACCCACCTGTACGCTGACCACACGTAACAGGCACCACTGATCGGAAGGACAGGCCATGGACTACGACGGTGACATTTCGTCCTTGGAGCCAAACCTGACAGAGGCTGAACTCACAGAACTAGCCCTGGCCGCCGACCCTGACGCTCCGCTTCCTCAAGACGCGGTGCCAATGAGTCTCCATCTGGCTCAATTCGCGGGCGCCCTGCCTGAGTGGTACATGCCAGCGGCCATGGCTCGCAGTGGTTCAAAATGGCGGCTGCCAGTGATCGGCACGATTGTGGCGGCTTTCGTGATCATCGAAAGCTTGGGTCTTTGCAATACGTATGGCTTGCTTAATTTCGCATAACAGCGCTGGACGGTTCTGCCCTGAACGCAATCCCTATGCCTCACCCGCCCCGCATGAGCAGCAGCTATTGCTGCAATCACCGTGTCCCTAAGGCTTGCCCGCTGCCACCCAACTATTGACTCGACTGTCGCTGATTCGACGTGCGGTTGCCATATCGGCCCACAAACGAAATCTCCGCTTTTCGTCGTCACTCAACTGGGAAAACAAGGTCTTTTCACTCGGCGTTGACGATGAGCGAGCGGCACGAGTACGGCCATTACTGCTGCTCAGTCGACCTTTATCAATAAAACGCTTGAAGGTTGCCCGAACTTCGGCTGCATTCGTTGCATTGACGTCGATTTCATAGAACTTGCCATCGATGGAGAATTGGATGGTCTCGACTGCGTCTCCGCCATCAATGTCATCCGTTAGTTTCACTATTACGGTCTTTGCCATGCTCCTATAGTGGCAGATTGCAACCGCTTATGCCAATTTCATCCTGGATATTATGATGAAATTTGGTGAAATGGGCTAGTCAATCGGTCTTACGGGCGTCGCCCTTTTGAATGCCGTGCTATTCGCGCTCCGCTGATATCCGGTTGCACTAATATTTGGATGAGTTTGATGAAACGTCCAGGTCAACGAACGTTTGGTAGGGCGTTGGCCTCCTCGGATGGGCAGCATTTTGGTAGCACTCTCCACAAGAGATCTCACTCGATTGACGCAGAATCGACTCCAAGATGCGCGCCAATATTTTTATAAAACCGTTCGACGGCGTTTGGCGATCCGATTAGTCTCGATTTCATCCTCGACGCGCCGGATTCGACTTATTTCCCCCTCCGTTGGATCATGGCGCGTCGAGGAGGGCGGGCGTCCGCCTCACTGCAAATCGCCTAGCTGCAATCGATCGGCACTATTCCAGCCAAACTGGAGGCATGGCGCGCCGCAACAGTCCACGACGAGGCGGTCGTCGGATCAGCAAACCAGACTCCCAGAGTTACCAAACACGACCGCTGTCGGTCGGGACTCACTGGCGCGCTGACGGTGCTCCGAAAGCGGCCTACCGATCTCAGGGCGAAGCACTGGGTGTGGCTGACGAGCGCAGAGCCGATTCGGGAGTGGAGCTAAATGTCTATCAATGTGACGTTTGCCACAGTTGGCACTTGGGGAATTCGGGAGGCCGCCAGAAATGAGCGAACCGCCAGCAAGTGAAGGCGAGGCGTTTTTGGCCTGGGAACCACAACACGGACTCTGTGTCGAATGTCGTTTCAACTGGGATGAACGAAATTTCGATCAGATGATCGCCAAGTGCACGAGCGATGTCGACGCTTTCGTCGAGGTCTTCGATGTGATTGACCCCACGGTTCCGGTGGACTCAGGGCTGTGGTCCGCCAATCGCTACCTCTGGCACACAGTCGACGTGCAGCGATTCGGCGCCGAACGCTTCTGGACCCTGCGAGTTGACGCATCGTTTGGTGTCCCGGCTTGGGAAGAGAACGCCACGGCCGAAGTGCGCTCGTATGACCAGCTCTCGCCCAAGGCGGGGCTCATCGCCCTGGTGTCCGCTTCCGAGATCTGGCTCCGAGCCGCGCTGGAGGCCCCGAGGGACGCCAGCACTCCGCACCCCGAGGCAGGCACCATCACCGCCTTTGACTTGGTTCAGCGAAACGGGCACGAGGTGTGTCATCACCTCTTCGACGTCAGGCGAGCTCAGTAGCAGCGGATTCGCCTGGCCCGACGACGGACTTCAACCCGCCCGTCGCTCGGCGCCAGATCCTGCGATCATGAGAAGTATCGAACCCACCGAAGATCTGCCCGAAGACGAGTCCACAGAGAGTCTGACCTCGAGGCGTTTTGACTCATGGCGCCGGCGGTCGGCCATTGGTGGCATGGCCACAGGCGTCGCATTGGGTCTCCAGGACATCTTTTATCCCACCAACAACGAACCGGTGATCTCAGCTGAGGCTCCCGGAGAGCCTCCAGATGCGGGCGAGCGAATGCGTGTCATCCTCGATCCCGACGATCCGACCAAGTCCGTGGTGGTGATCCCGCCATCTGGCTCCGAATAAGCAAACGCTTGATCGGTTATTGACGAGTCCCGTGGCAGGACGTACGATCCTACTTATCGGACATTGTGTCCGATTCCAAAGAGGAGCTGTCCGACCATGACCGATACCGTGGCTGACGTAACGCCTGTAGATCTCTCCGACTCTCGCAATTTTGTCCCTAGCGTTCCCCACCAGTGGTTGACGTACTTGCGCCAGCACGATCCGGTGCATTGGCAGGAAGAGCCTGGTGGTCCTGGGTTCTGGGCCATTACGAAGTACAACGACTGCGTCACGGTCAATCGTGACTTCGAGCGCTTCAGTTCAGCCACGAAGGGGACGCTGCCTTTCGAACTCGCCGAGGACGAGGTGGCGCAGCAGAGCCTCATGATGCTCAACATGGACCCTCCGCTCCATACTCGTTACCGCAGGCTGGTCAACAAAGGATTCACGCCACGCATGGTGCGCGATCTCGAAGTGAACATTCATCGCACCGCCGACTCGATCATCGATCAGGTCATCGAAAGTGGATCAGCCGACTTCGTCACCGATTTCTCGGCTGAACTCCCGCTACAGGTCATCGCCGAACTGCTCGGTGTGCCGCACGACGACCGTTACAAAATGTTCGACTGGTCAAACCGCATGGTCGGGAGCGAGGACCCCGAATACCAACTGGCTGCCGAGGAAGCGATGACTGCAGCCATGGAATTGTATGCCTACGCGGCAGAACTCTTCGCCAAGAAGCGCATTGATCCGCACACCGACCTCATGAGTGCGCTCACCGGGGTCGAAGTCGAGGGAGAGCGCTTGAGCGAGATGGAGCTTGAACTGTTCTTCCTCCTCCTCACCGTCGCCGGAAACGAAACGACTCGCAACCTGGTATCAGGCGCCATGCACGCGTTCTTCCAATTCCCCGATCAGTGGGAACGACTGCGTAACGATCGCAGCCTGCTCCCTTCAGCCGTCGAGGAGATGTTGCGTTTTGTCAGTCCCGTTATGAACTTCCGTCGCACGGCCACCGTCGACGCGGTGCTCAGCGACACCCAGATTCGGGCCGGCGACAAGGTCGTCTTTTATCACGCCTCGGGAAACCGTGACGAAGACATCTTCACTGACTCCCAGGTCTTCGACATTGGTCGCGACCTCAATCCCCACATCGCCTTTGGTGGTGGCGGACCGCACTTCTGCCTCGGCGCCAATCTGGCCCGCATGGAAATCCGGGTGATGTTCGAACATCTCCTCGACCGTGTGCCGGACATTCGCCAGGCTGGCGATGTACAGAGATTGCAATCGCGCTTCATCAATGGCGTCAAACACCTTCCCGTAGCGTTCACTCCAGCTGCAAAACTCAGTCACTAGTTCGACGAGCGGACGAGGAGTACAACATGGCGAGACGCGCCCCTAGCGCGCTCAAGGAAGTCATTCGAGACTTTCGTCGGGAACAAATCATTCATACCTCACGTCGCCTGTTCGGCGAGCGCGGCACCACCGAAGTCTCTATGGATGAGATCGCCAGCGAGTCGGGCGTGGCTCGTTCCACGGTCTATGTGTACTTCGCCAATAGGGACGAGCTGCTGCGAGCGTGCGTGCAGTCGATGTACGACCAGATCAAAGACGCCATTGTCGTTACGTTTGCCGACAATGCACCCCCAGCCGAGCGACTACGCAGCCTCATTTACGCGCTACTTGAGCGGATCGACGAGAGTCCGGCGTTTTTCCGACTCGCAATGGCTACCCAAGCATCAGCAGATTCAGCCGGATCGGCCGCGGTCAGTGGAGTGCTCACGATGATCGGCTTCGACATGATGCGCTTGTTGGAAGACGTGGTCTCTTCTGGCATGGCCGCTGGGAACTTCCAGCCCCGAATGGAGCCATCGCGCGCCGTCGTGCTGATTGGCCAACAGATCTACGGTGCCCTCTCCGTACGGGCGGGCGATCCGGATCCAATCTCGATCACCCAGGCCACCGACGAGATCTGCGACTTTGTGCTGCACGGACTAGGGGGATGAAGTGAAGTTCGACCTATGGATGCCGACGGCCAATCCGATGACCACTCCCGATTTGCTTGAGGCCGTCGGGCGAGAATCCGAAGCCCGTGGGATTTCGACGTTGTGGGTCGGCGAGCACGTCGTACTCTTTGAACAGTACGCCAGCAGCTACCCCTATTCGGCTGACGGAAAGATTCCGGCACCCTCAGGATCGGGACTCCTCGAACCGCTCATCACCCTGACCTATTTGGCGGCCTGTACGAAATCGGTGCGCCTCGGCACCGCAATGTTGCTGCTCCCGCAGCGCAACCCCGTGTACACGGCTAAAGAAGTCTCTTCGCTCGACTGGCTCTCTGGAGGTCGAGTTGATCTCGGCATCGGCGTCGGTTGGCTGAAGGAAGAGTTTGACGCCCTCAACGTGCCGTGGGAGCGCCGAGGCGTCCGAACGGATGAATACATCGAGGTCTTACGCACCCTATGGTGCGACGACATTTCGTCATTCAAAGGTGAGACCTACGACTTAGGCGAATGCGAAATGTTTCCCAAGCCGATCCAACAACCGCATCCCCCCATTCACATTGGCGGAGAGACCGACGCCGCACTCCGGCGCGTCGCTCGGATCAGCCACGGCTGGCACACCTTCAACCGCTCCCCCGCCGAGTTGGCCGAAGGCTTGGCCAAACTCGACCCGCTCCTCGACGAAGTCGGCCGAAGTCGATCCGACATTCGCATCACGGTGTGCCCCTACTTCAACGAGATCACACCCGACATTGTCAAGGCATACGCAGAAGCCGGTGCCGATGCCGTATCCGCCCTTTTCTTCTGCTTCAGCACTGACGATGTGGAACCAACCTTCGAAAGTCTTGAAGCATGCCGGGAAGCGGCTGCCGCCAGTTAGGGCATCCACGCCGAGCGTCTGCTCAAAGTGAAGTTCGAATGTTCAATGGCTGGCGCAGTCCCGACGAATTCAGCTGAGGCTGGGCCAGCCAAGACCAACAACAACTTCCGCGAACAGTGAATCGATCGTCAGGGACCGGTCATGCACACCATCCGGCCATTCGAACAAAGGCAAAACAATGAGGTTGGTACACTCCGCTCGTGATGGTGGCTGATATATACAGGCCTGGAGAGTGGACGAATTTTTTTCTTTTGGTCGGAACTGGCGCGGTCACGCTGACTGGCTTGGTCTTTGTCGCGATGTCACTCAACCTCAACGTGGTGGCTTCTGACGCAACACATCGTTTTCGAGCCATAAACACGCTTGCCGCTCTGGCCCTGATTTTCATGCGCTGTGCGCTTGTCCTTATGGGTGGCCAAACTCACAAGTCGATAGGAGCAGAGCTATTCGTAGTCTGTGGAATTTCGGCGGCCATTTTTGTCAGGGGCTACACGAGAGCCATGAAGTCGAGCGACGGTCTGACACTCTCTCGCATCGTTGGCGGATCCTTCGTGCACTTGGCTGAGATGATCGGTGCGGCTCTCTTCTTTTTTGGGTACTTGGCCGGACTCTATATTGCGGCAATCGCGATCGTTTCCAACACTTGCTACATGGTTACGGCAGCTTGGTTACTTGTCATCGGAGTCTTCGACCAAAAGACTGACCCCAGCCCTTCACGCTGAGATTTGGTCTGACTCGACAGCGTCTTCCGAGAGGCCAGACTGGAAGGGGCATTTGGTCGGTAGACTTTGAGCAGTGACGTCTCCCGATACCGAGTTCGGCGTGTTTACCGATGTCGGGCCGTGGGTTATCGATCCAGATGCTCTGGCCTGGAAGGTGGGCCTCACCCGCACACGGGCCGAGCTGACCGCTTCTCTCCCCGACCTCATAAGAAAGCGGAAGTTCCCACCTGGGGCCCGGGTGGGTACCACTATTCGGCACCTGGGCGGCGCACTGGGTTTGTGGTACCTCACCGAACGACGAAAACCCGAACCCGCTCGAACGGCGGGACTGTCGCGACGACTTCGGGTGGCGGCGGAAAACCTCGGTCCGACCTACATCAAACTCGGACAGATTCTCTCCTCCGGTGACGGTATCTTCCCGGCCGAACTCGTGAGTGAATTCAAGCGGTGTCGGGATCAGGTGAAACCCGAACCGTGGGCCGTGGTGCAGCGCGTCATCGAAGAGGAACTGGGCCGCTCAATCAATACTGTCTTTGCCACCGTTGACCGCAAACCCATCGCCGCTGCCTCGATCGCCCAAGTACATGCGGCGACCCTGCTCAATGGCACTGCAGTGGTGATCAAGGTGCAGCGGCCATCGGTAGCCCGTCGAGTACAACGCGACTTGGCTGTCATGGCGTGGCTGGCGCCACATCTGGTGGGTCGACTGCCGGTTGCTGCCTTGGCCAACCCGCCGGCTTTGGTCGAGCTTTTCGCCGAAACGATTGTCGAAGAACTCGACTTCCGACTCGAAGCCGAGAACATGCTCGACATTGCCGCCACCTTTGCCCAACTTGATCAGCGGAACTACGTGATCCCACGACCGCATCCCACGCTCGTGACCCGCCGGATGTTGGTGATGGAACGCATGGATGGTTTCAATTTCTCCGACGTGGTCGGCATGCACCACGCTGGGATCGATACCGAAGCGGTGGTTCGCACCGGAATGATCGGCTTTCTCGAGGGCTGCATGATGTATGGGATCTTCCACGGGGACCTCCATGGGGGCAATCTCCTCGTCCTGTCATCCGGCAAGGTCGCTCTCTTGGACTTCGGCATCACGGCCCGACTGACGGAGCCAAAGCGGCTCGCTCTCCTTTCGCTCATTGTGGGAGCCACCAACGGAGATATTCCGTCGCAGGTTGCCGCTCTTCGTGACATGGGCGCTCTGCCCGAACATACCGATGTCGACTCGGTCATTGCTCAACTTGGACTGGATCGCCCTCCGGTAGACCCCACCACGCTGACTCCCGATGAACTGGTCGGCGAACTGCAGCGTTCAATCAAGACACTGCTGGGACTTGGCGCACGCATGCCGAAGGAACTCATGTTGTTCGTCAAGAACATGGTGTTCTTGGACGGTGCGATTGCGACGCTCGCCCCGGATCTCGACATCTTCGCCGAGATTGAGGGAATAGCCCTCCTCTTCGCCGAAAAGCACGGTGAGCGGATCATGGCCCAACTTGGCCTCAAGCATCAGGAAGGTTGGGAGCCTGATATTGCCGGGATCAAGGCGGGGTTTGGCTTGGACGAGACCACCGAGAAGCTGACCCACCGTGAACTGCAAGCCAGA
>Ga0182030_10010590_pt1 | contig 18697 bp, 8 predicted proteins | sample 812S3MmetaG_FD_121299 | JGI IMG/M metagenome (GOLD analysis project Ga0182030, IMG submission 121299) | Permafrost microbial communities from Stordalen Mire, Sweden - 812S3M metaG (Illumina Assembly) | ecosystem: Environmental > Terrestrial > Soil > Wetlands > Permafrost | place: Sweden...
AAAGCTCGCTGTTCCCCGCCCTCAGAACTCGATTGGGGCACGCCACGGGGAGAGCACAGAGTTGTCAGCATCCTTGCCAAGCTTACTCCGCTCGCCGCAAATGGACTTTGTCACTCGCCGTGTATAGAAGTTTGCACCCAAACGGTTTACACTTGACTTTTAGCCCATTTTGTGACATTCTTTCGGCTCAGGAAGGAAAACATTAATATGAAAACAATATGGATAGCATTTCCCGGCATTGCCTTGATCTCATTTCTCAACGGCTGTGCTTCAACTCCAACCGCACTCGCACCCGTCGGCCCAAACCCGGCCGGGACGGTGACCTCTGTTCCAGAAGGCTCCCCGGGCCATTTGCAGGTCTTTAGTGCCACGGAAAAATCGTCCCCGGTGACCAGCGACGACTTTTTCAATTACACCTACCCCTTAAACCTCCATACGGGTTACGATATCACTGATGCCGACGGTAAGACCGTGAAATTCGTGCGGAACCACGCATCGGATTTGGACGAGTGGCCGGACAACGTGGCGCTGCCAGCCGGGGACTACCACATTGTGGCCAAGTCCGTATGGTGCGGGCAAGTCACGGTTCCGGTCGTGGTTCAAAACGGCAAAACCACCGTGGTCCATCTGGACAACAATTGGTGGCCGCCCGCAAATTCTCCCGCGAATCAATTGGTATTTCTTCCGGATGGCGAAGCCGCCGGCTGGAGCAGTTCCTTTTGAAATCAGCGGAGTGAATCCTGGTGTCGGGCCGGTTTAGTGGCCTAATTCTTAAATTAGGCCACTTAACCTACCGGCCTGCGGTCCGGTCCGGGTGGGTCGCCTGTCCCTTTGATTGTTCATTTTCGATCGTTGATGGGCTCCCGCCTCCGGGCGAAATCTGCGCCTCATCGCCGCCCCGGGCTTCCGAATCTTCGCCGCCTGCGCATGGAACTCGAAACCTTGCGGGCCAAACCAAAATCGGTTTAGTTTCCACCTGAAACCCCGACCGCCAACATCCGGGCACGCAAACGGAATCAGCGGTTGGCGCGCGTCTCCACTCTCAGTTTCCAGACCGGCGGAGCCCCCTTCCACATTTTGGGATATGCGTTGCCGTTTGACGGTCACCACTCAACCTGCCAGATCCCCGGCTCCGAATTGGCGGCTCGAAATCAATAATTTCTCAAGTATTCCATCTCTCTGCCGATAAGTTTGTCAACGCGCATCGCATATGTTGCGGAGGCCTTTGCGGACAGGACTTTGGGCCTGTCAGTCAAGGCACAACTGAATGGGTCATCTCACGGGCGGCGGCTGATGCCTTGCAAGGCATCAAGCTCTCCTCCCGGATAAATGAAAACTTAAGAAAATTAACAACAGCTAATAATGAAAAAAACAAATTGCACGCTCAATTCTGGCCTCGTCCTGCTCGCCCTTGCCAGCCTGCTTCCCAAAGTCTCCGGCGCCGACGCTCCGGCCACCGCACCACTTACGACCGATTGGCAAAAGCCGGTGTGGTTGACCGATCTTTCCCTCGGGGTCAAGGAGACCTATGACGACAATATATTCGGGGTGTCGGGCGACGGAGCCATGGCGAAGCAATCTTCCTGGGTCACGACCATTTCCCCCAAGTTCGGATTCAATTTTGCCCCCCTGCTGGGCAACCAGAGTTTGTTTCAGGTTGTCAGCTTCGTTTACGCCCCTGATTTCGCCCTTTATCACAACGACCAGACCGAGAGCTATGACGCGCAGCGCATTGGCAACACCATCAAGGGCGCGGATGGAAACTTCTCCTACAATCTGGACAATAGTTTCACTTTCATTGACGGCTCCAGCGTGGCGCCGATTTACACCACGCCGGATGACAACTGGCGCAGCGGCTTCGGCGCGGCCATGCCGCTCGCGCGCAGCAAACAAATTCAAGAACGCGCCAAAGTCAGCCTCCGATATGACTGGGAGAACTGGTTCTTGCGTCCGACTGCCTCCCTCTTGTGCTACGATATGATGACGGATCTGCGCAGCACCCCCGGTTACCAGAATTACCCCAGTCGCGGTGATGTGAATGGCGGTGCGGACGGGGGCTATAAATTGACCAAGGATTTCGCGCTGACCTTGGGCTATCGTTATGGCTACCAGTATCAGGATGCGTTGCCGTCGAACATTGACCCCCACAGGTTTTCTTCCGCCAACCACTACCAGCGGATTCTGTTGGGTTTCGAAGGCAAACCTTGGAACTGGCTCACCGTGGCATTCCAGGCCGGACCGGATTTCCGGACCTACGGGGACTCCGCCCCGGTGCAAGATACCACCGCGCAGACGTATTACGGCGAAGGTTCTTTAACCGCGGACGTGACCGCAAACGATTCGTTCACGCTCAAATACAAGCAATGGCAGTTCGTGGCCTTCACCGGCAAAGTTCCCTGTTACGACAGCAGTGGCGAACTGAACTACCATCGCAAGGTCACCAAAGATCTCTCCTTCGATCTTGGCGGGCGCATGGGTTGCGTTGATTTCAATGAAGGCTACGGCGCCGATCTCAAGAATACCAACAAGAAAAAGGACTACTTATACGCCGTTACGGCTGGCGTGAATTATGCGTTTACCACCCACCTGACCGGCACGGTTTCTTACACCTTGAATATGGGACGCAACGGCGAGGACGATCTGGCCGTCATCAAACAGAATCCGGAATATCGGGAATTCAATGAGAATCTGGTTTCGGTGGGCATGCTGTACAAGTTCTAAAGCGCCGCCCGCTCCAAGCCGATAACAGCTACAGGCAATAACGCTCCATTATGAAAAAATTATTCCGGTTCACGTCCACGTGGCCCTCCCTCTCCCTGCTCGGCGCCGCCGTGCTGCTCGCCGGCTGCCCGGGTTCGGCAGCCGCCGACCCCCTCAAAATCGAAACCATGAACGTCGCGCCCTTTGGATTTGCCGGGGCGGATGGAAAGCCAACCGGCATGTGGTACGAAATTAGTGAGATGGTTGCTGTCGAAGCCGGCCTGCCGCATGAGAATGTCCTGACTCCTTATGCCCGCACGGCCAAGGATCTGGAGGATGGCACCGCCAGTGTCGTGGTGCGATTCAGCAATTCCCAACTGGAGCAGAGCTCCATTCCGGTCGCCACCATCGTCACCCTGCAGACGATAGTCTTGGGAGCCAAAGGCTCTAGTTTCACCCAACTGGCCGACCTGCATGGCAAGACCATTGGGATTCTACGCGGGGGGACGTATAATCCAGCGTTCTCCGGCGATGATCTGATTAAGAAGTTTGACGCCAACGACTACGGTCAGGAACTTAGCATGGTTATGGCCCAGCGACTGGACGGGGCTGCGGGCACTGCCATCGGCCTCTACTATTCAGCCAATAAAGCCGGCCTGACCAAAGATCAATTGGGTGAACCGATCGTGCTCGGCTCGCAAGACATTGTTCTGCTGCTCTCCAAGAAGAACGCAGACGATAAAACTGTCGCCGCCCTGAAGGCAGCCGTGGAGAAGTTGAAAGGCGAAGATGCCTTCACCAAAGTGATCAACAAATACATGGGCGAGTTCCAATGGAAAGTCACCGACGCCAAGAAGTAAGGCAGGTGGATACCGGTTTCGCTGGACGGGCGTCGGGCTCGATTCCAGCGAGATGCGGGAGTGATCTTAACCTAAGAACAGGCATGAAGAATAAATTGTGTTCCGCCTCGTCTGGAGCCCGGGTGCTCCGCTTTGGCGTCTTGGGACTGATGAGCATGGTGTCGATCCTGGCCGCGCCGCTCAAGATCGAAACCATCGATGTGGCCCCCTTTGGTTTCCTGGGTACGGATGGCAAGCCAACGGGCATGTGGTTTGAAATCAGCAACCTGATCGCCGATGAGGCCAAGCTGCCGCATGAAAATGTCCTGACTCCATTCGCGCGCACTGCCAACGACATGGCGGACGGCACCAGCAGTTTCACCATTCGGTATACGAATGCGCAATTGGAACAAAACTCCATTCCGGTTGCCACCATCGTTTCTCTGCCAACCATCGTCGTGGGAGCCAAGGGGTGCGATATCTCACAATTAGCCGACCTTCACGGAAAAACCGTCGGTCTCCTGCGCGGCTCAAAAACGTTCACGGATGACCTCATTACAAAGTTCGAGGCCAACGACTATGGCCAAGAGGTTAAAATGCTTGTCGGCCAGCGGTTGGACGGCATCGCCGGCTCAGCCGTCGGCATCTATTATCAGGCCAGACAATGCGGCCTTAGCCAGGACCAGTTGGGCAAACCATTCGTGCTCGGCACGCAAGACGTCCTGTTGCTGGTTTCAAAGAAGACTGCTGACGACCAGACAGTCGCCGCCCTTAAGGGCGCGGTGGACCGGCTGCAAAAGCAGGGAGCGTTCACGAAAGTAATCAACAAATACATGGGCGATTTCAAATGGGAGGCGCCCGCGGTCCAGAAATGATTCGTCGCGGCGCAATGAGGAGCAAGCCTCGGTCACGACCTTAACTTTATTAGATCACCCCAATGAAATTGTCTATCATGCAGAAGACCGTGCTCGTCACGGCCTCGATTACGTCGGTCATGCTGGTGTCCTTTGGCACGTATGAATACATGTCCCAATCGTCCGCCTGGCACAAACAACTTAATACCAAGGCCGGGCTGGTGATGGACCGGGTCACCAAGAGCGCCGGTCCCGCGCTTTGGGGCATGGACAACGCCCAACTGCAGGCGGTCCTCGCCGCCGAGATTGGCGATGTTGACATGTCCAGCGCCGTCGTGCTCCAGGGTTCTGGCGCGCAAAAAGAGGTGGCCCTCTCGGTGGCTCGCGACGTTAGCGGCAACCCGGTCTTCTCCTCGAATACCGTGCCAGCCACCGCCATGTCCCAAACCAGCGATATCGTCTATCAGGCCAAGACCATCGGAGCCGTGACCATCAACCTGACCGATGCCGCGCTTCGCCAGCAATTGCACGCGCTTTTGCTCAACAAGTTGACCGAAATCGTCGGACTTAACGTGGCGATCATCGTCGTGTTATGGCTGACCATGCGGCGCAACCTGGTCCGACCTTTAAAGCGGGCGGTGGCCGAACTCCAAACCGGAGCGCAAGTGGTGGCCAACTCAACCGCGGTCATCACTTCCAACAATCGCTTGCTCGCCGAGGGCGCCAGCGACCAGGCGGCGTCGCTGGAAGAAACCAGCTCGTCGCTGGAGGAAATGTCCTCCATGACCAAACGCAATGCCGAAAACGCGCACAAGGCGAATGAGCTGGCCAAACAGGCCCGTTCTGCCGCCGACAAAGGCGTGGCGGATATGCAGACCATGACCACGGCGATGGAGGCGATCAAAGTCTCCTCCAACGACATCGCCAAGATCATCAAGACCATTGATGAGATTGCTTTTCAGACAAACATCCTGGCCCTGAACGCGGCCGTGGAAGCCGCCCGGGCCGGCGAAGCCGGCATGGGGTTCGCCGTGGTTGCGGATGAGGTGCGCAATCTGGCCCAGCGCAGTGCCCAAGCGGCCAAGGAAACCGCCGGCAAGATTGAAGGGGCCATCAGCAAGACCGGACAAGGATTTGAAATCAGCAACAAGGTGGCCCAGGCACTGAATGAAATAGTGTCCAAGGTGCGGCAGGTGGACGAACTGGTGTCCGAGGTCGCCAATGCTTCAAAGGAGCAAACCGATGGCATTATACAGATCAATACCGCCGTCGGGCAGATGGATAAGGTAACGCAGAGCAATGCCGCCAGGGCTGAAGAAAGCGCCTCTGCCGCCCAGGAATTGTCCGGGCAGACGGACTTGGTAAAGCAGGCAGTGAGTGCGCTCACTGTGCTGGTTGGCGGAGAGGGCGAAAGGGTCGTGAACGTTCCGGGGAAGTCGTCGCCGGGCGCTGGGCGGAACCCGGATGCTCATCTCGCGATTCCGTTGGCAAAACGGGCCGTTTCCACGAACGGACACGGGAACAAAACGGCTCCCGTCGCATCCGTGCCTCGCGGTGAAATTCCGTTGGACGGCGATTTTAATAATTTTTAGCCCGCAGTTTCATCCGGCGGTCAGCCCCGCGAACCCGGCAGCCGCCGGTCTTTGCCGGGCGCGACCGTTCCCGGCGATGGGCCACCCGCTGACGGCCACCGGTTACGCTTTTCGAAGCGCTCCTTCCATCCGCTTCCTTTGATGGCGGCGACTCAAAGCGGTAGGCGGGGAGACATCTCCTACGGCTTTCCTAAGCTCATCTTTGTTTTTCGCAGTCCTAAAAATCTTCGCCTCATCTTATTTTTTTATTTCCCATGGCATTCAGATTAGCAATACTGCATCAGTTTCTGAATCAACCCTTTAAACATGAAGGCCCGCCCTAGCACGGGCGCCGGCCCGATCTCCGCCGTTCGCCCACCCGGGGAGGAAGCGGCCATTCACAGCGAAATGGTCCAGCGGCGGTTCGTGGCCAATGCGCCCTTGGCCATGGCGATGTTCGACCGGCAAATGAATTATCTGGCGGCGAGTCCGCGCTGGCTGCGCAACTACCGGCTCGAAGGCCGCGAGCTGGTTGGGCGTTCGCATTATGAAGTGTTTCCCGAGATTCCCGAACGCTGGAAGGCGGCCCACCGACGTTCCCTGGCGGGCGAGGTGCTACGAATGGACGCGGACCGCTTCGACCGGGGGGATGGATCCGTACAGTGGCTGAAGTGGGAACTGCGTCCCTGGTTCAAGCTCTCGGGCGAGGTCGGCGGCATTACCATCGGTACCGAGGACATCACCGAGCACAAACGGATGGAAGCCGCGTTGTGCGAGAGCGAGGAAAACTTCCGCAACGTCTTGGCCACGGTCGCCGATGCCGTTCTGGTGTTTGATGCGGAAACCCGTAAGCTGGTTGAATTCAACGAGGCGGCGGTGCGAGTGTATGGCTACCGGCCGGAAGAGCTGCGGCAACGCAAGATGTTGGACTTCACTGCTGAGCCGAGGGCATCCGCAGCCGCGATCGGTCAGGCAATCGCCGGCCAGCTTCAGCACGTCTCGTTGCGCTTTCACAGGAAAAGAAACGGAACGGTTTTTCCCGGCGAAATTTATTTCGGTGTCTTTGTGCGGCACGGCCGACGGGTGATTTGCGCCATTGTTCGCGATCTGGCTGGCCGCCGGCAGGCCGAGGCGGTCGCCCCGGTCCAAAACGGAAACCAGTCGCGGCTCGAATGGCCAGCCGCCAATGCCGGACCAGCGGATGAGCCCTCCGCGCCTGGAACGGCGCCTGGTGCGCGCGCGCGGACATCCCAACGCAGCGTCCCCACCGGCCGGTTCGATGGGGCCGCCGAATTCAAACCCGGAGAGCCGCGCCAGCCTTCGGACTCCGTCCCAGCCTTTCCGATGCGACCCGACGCAGGTGACCGCGCGCGCCAAATCGTCGCGACCATGGCCGAATATGTTCAGCAACACCACCACCGCCCCATCAACCTGGGGGACGTGGCCGCGGCCATGAGGATGAACCGTTTCTATCTCTCCACGCTGTTCCACCAGACCACCGGCACAACCTTCAACCATTTCCTCCGTGACGTCCGCCTGGCCCAAGCCCGGGAACTGCTCCGCGACCGCCGGAACCGGATCAATGAAGTGGCTGCCGCCGCGGGCTACGCCAGCCCCGACGCCTTCCGTCATGCTTTCAAGGCCTTTGTCGGCCTTTCGCCGAAAGCCTGGCGCGCGGCGCTATGATTTTTGGGACTAATAACCAATGAATCATCCGCAATTCTATGATCTTATCCGTTGTTCGGCCGCGCCGTTTATGCTCAAATAGATAGATCAGAAACGCGACCGCGAAGATCCACAAATTAAATCAGAATCACCTAATCAACCTACCATGAAAAAAATATTTGCCGCGAGCCTTGGGTTGGCGCTAGCTGTTTCGGTCCAAGCGCAGACCGGCACCTTTACCGACACTTTCAGCGACTTTCAATTCCTGGACGGGGGCAGCCTCAACGGAACGATTAGCATAAACTTTGTCGCCGGCAGACCGACCGCGATTGACTCTTTTGACATCGTCACCGGGACAGGATCGACGGAAAGCGGCAACAGTTACATCTACAATCTGCCCGGCGCGAATGTCACTTCGATCACCATGGACCAAATTTCGGGAGCCGGCTTGGACAACGAGATCCATTATGTGAATTCCGGCGGCAGTATGTATTTTGACTATGTCTTGAGCGCCGGCCAGTTGCAACTTTGGGTGTCTTCTAACTTCAAGGGCAATTACACCTCGGAGGACGGGAATGGGGAGCGCGCCATCTTCGCGCCGCAAGCCAGCGGCACACAGGTTACCACCGTGCCCGAGCCCACCACGCTGGCCCTGGCCGGATTGGGCGCCGCGGGCCTCCTGATTTTCCGCCGCCGGAAATAAGCGCCAGTTTCCCAGAGTGCCTGAACGGTTGATTCGGGAGTGTCTTTTGTGCCCGTCCGGTGCCCTCACCGGGCGGGCTTTTCAATGGGCTGATGGCCCCGCGCGCAAAGCAATTGCTCATTCCAGTGGCCTTGGCTTTTCCGGCCCGATATTATTGTTGATATGGTTTCGCGTTTAGTTCTGAAGTCCTTTCCGGTGCAAGTGGCACTCGGCGCCTGGATCCTCTATCTGGTCACTCTGGCGCATGGGGTCACGCTATTCAGCCTTGAGCTTACGGGAGCGACCGCCGGCTGGAATTACGCGTCCCTGAACAACCAGCCCCTGTTCTGGTTGCTGACCCTGCCGGTGCGCTGGTTGCCCGCCGGCTGGATTCCGCTGGCGTTAAACCTTTTTTCCGCGACCTGTGCCGCCGCCGCGCTGGGCATTCTGGCCGCCTCACTCGAACGGGCGCCGTGGGACCGCCCGCTGGCGAGCCTGCCCGGCGGGTGGTCCCGCGTTCCACTGTTGCTGGGCGTGGTCGTATGCGGTCTGGAGTTCAGTTTCTGGCAGTCGGCCACCCAAGCCACGGGCGAGTCTCTCCAGGTCCTGCTCCTGGCGGCGGCCCTCTGGTGCCTGTTTAAGTATCCGTACGGGCACCGGCGGCGCTGGTTTCGGCTGGCGGCGTTCATCTGGGGGCTGGGCATGGCCGACAATTGGATGATGCTCATCACGCTGCCCCTCTTCGTGGCATCGCTAATCTGGCTGGCAAAAACCAAGTTGTTGAATCTTCGCCTGCTGGTCCAACTGGCCCTGGCCGGCTTGGCCGGTTTTTCGCTCGTGGCTTTGCTGCCCCTCGTCCACGCGCTGGCGCCCCACTCCACCGTCCGCCTCGGCGGGGCGTTATGGCAGGTGCTCAGAGACATCCGCCACCTGATTTATAACTTCTATTTGGGACTTTGGCGGGGACAGCCGCTGGCGGTGCTGGCGGCAATCGTCTATTTCCTTCTGCCCGTGCTGCCGGCCCTGATCCGCAAGCGGGATTTGGGGACAAAAAAGAAGGCGATGGCGGATCGCCAGGAAATCTGGCTTTATCGCTTCTCGCGCCTGGTCCTGTTGGCAGCCTGCCTCTGGCTGGCCTTGGACCCGAAACTTGGGCTGCGCCAAATCCTCCGGGAGCAAACCGGCCTGCACGTGCCCTTGTTAAGCTTTGACTACTTGCTGGGCCTGGGCGCCGCGTTCCTGGCCGGGAACCTGATGTTGTCGCTGGACCTCGAAGTCCATGCGCACCGCCGCCGGAAACGAATGATCCGTAAACTTTCCGCCTTGGGCGGCCCGGCGATGGCGGGAGCCTTGGGCATCATGTCAGTCGGTTTGCTGTGTCGCAACGCGCCCGCCATCGCCGAAGCCAACCGCCACCCGCTCCAGGAATTCGGCGAGGCGGCCTTGCAAAACCTGCCGAGCGGAGGCGGCGTGGTATTCAGTGACGACGCATTGCGTTTGGCGTCGTTTGAGGCTGCCGCCACAGCCAAAGGACAGGCCGCCCAATGGCTCTCGATTGACACCGGGCTGCTGCCCCAGCCGGAGTACCGGCGATGGCTGGCGGATAAATACCCCGGTCGGTGGGGGCTGCCCTCCAGCCAGGACGTTTTGGGCCCGGATGGAATGCGGGCCCTGTTGGACGGGCTGCGAGCAGCCAACCAAGTCTATTATCTGCATCCGAGCTTTGGCCCTTTTTTTGAAAGATACTATCTGCAGCCGCAAGGCATGGCCCAACGGCTCAGCCGGTTCGCCGACCGATCCATCGATCCGCCTCCCATGACCGCCGACACCATCCGGGAGACGGAACTCTCCTGGGAGTGGGCCCGGTCCCGCCTGGATGCGCTCACCGAAGCGGCCGCCGCCAGACCGTCTGCCGTGACGCGCGTTCTCTACGCCGGTCTGGGCCTGGAACCGGTTTCGGAGCCACAGGTTCACTTGCTCTGCCAATGGTTTTCCGTGGCCCTCGATGACTGGGGCGTTCAGCTCCAAAGAGCCGGCCAGTTGGACGCGGCCAACAAACGCTTCCAGCAGGCGCTGGACCTGAACACCAACAATCTTGCCGCCAGGCTCAACTACCGGTGCAACACCAACCTCGCCGCGGCGAATCACCCCGCCCTGGAGGACCTGTCGTCATTGACCTCCGCGATGACCAGCCGGAAAACGTTTCGCGACGTGTTCATGGCCTGCGGACCCGTGGACGAAGCTTCATTCTGCTTTTATGCCGGCGGCGATTTTCGGAAGGCCGGGCTGGCCCGGCAGGCCTTGCAGCAGTTCGAGCGCGCCGCCGCGCTGGCGGGAGACAGGCCGGCCCCCCTGCTGGCGCTGGCTCACACTTACGTCGAGTGCGGCTTCGAGCCCCAGGCCCGCGACACCATTTTGCACCTGCGAACTTTGGGCTCCGGGGCCGCCACGAATGCCTGGCTGGATGCCAACCTGTCGCTCCTCGAAGCCGCTTCCTGGCAGGAAAGCACCAATCTGGCGGAAATGCAAAAAGTCCTGGCCCGAGTGCTCGATAAATACCCCGACGAAGCGACGGTGGATTTGGCGGAACAGATTTATCTATCCGCCGGCGACTTTACGAATGCCCTGAAACTCGCGGAAAAAAAACTGGCCGCCAAACCGGATGATGCCCACAGCCTGCTGCGACAAGCTGGAATTTTCGTCCGGATGGGGGATTTCAGCCAGTCCTTGGCAACCTTGAACCGGGTGTTGGGGTTGACCAATTCCACCGAAGCCCATTTCCTGCGGGGTGCCGTCCTGGCGAAAACCGATCAATTGGACGAAGCCGCCAAGGATTTTGAACAGGCGGCGAACACCGCGGGCTTTCAGGTGGAATCCCAACTTGGACTGGCGCAGATTGCCCTTCGCCAACACGACACCAACGCCGCGGTGAGCCGTCTGACGCTGGCCTGGAAGGGCGCTCCGGAGAATTCCGCGAAACGGCAGTCCATTTCCCGGTTGCTCAACCAGCTAATGACTCGCTGAGCCGATCAAAGAGGAAAAGTCGCAGGCGCCGCTGCCGGAGGCTTGAGCCGTTTCCTCGCCCGGATTGCGAGGTTCCTTCCGGCAAAATCCGCTGATCTTCGGGCGTCCGCGCCATGGCTTCGCCAAAAATGTTCGCTTGGGCCGGGAGTTCATGCCGCACGCCTGCGCGGCAATTCGCCGCATTCGCGTTCAAAAATATCCCCACATTTTCTCTCAAGCCGCAAGTATTGTCGCCGATAAGCAACCAAGTTGTTATGGCAGCAGGACTGAAAGCATGCGCTTTCGGGTTGTTGCGCGGTGGTTTACGAGAAAATGAAAATGCATATTATGAGAACGAAATTATCTTTCAAAGGATTGGGCTTCTCCAAAATCGTCGCGTCGTCACATTTTGTGCCACGACTGGCGGCCATTTTGGCGTTGCTCACGCTGGGCGGAGTTGCGGCCCAGGCCCGCGGCCCGGTATTCACCCAAGCCACCAACGTCATTATCATGCCCCAGGGCACCAGCACCAATTTCTTCTTTTCAATTCAGGATGATGCCGTGGGCTGGTCTGGCATCCAGACGACGACCGCGGCGTTCGTGACCAACGGGATTTTCTCCAATTCCATCCTCACGATTACCAATTTTTCCTCCCCCTACGGGCCGCCGCAAGGTTGGACCAACGCCTATTCCATGGAAACCAACCGGCTCACCATCAGCCCTGGCAACCAGTTCGGCACCAACCAGATTATCCTGGTCTCCGTTGACTTGTGGGGTGACAGCAATACCAATCGCTACCTGCTGCAGGTTTACCATGTCAGCCAGCCGCCCAGCTTTTCGCTGAAAACCAATCAATTAGTGGTGATGGAGGAGTCAGGCAAGCAGACAAATTCAAGCTTTGTCACTGGCATCACCAACGGGGCGGGAAACCTGCCCGGATTGACCTGGTCATTCACCACCACCACGTCGCCGACCACTCTGACGAATGGAGTGACCTTCGTGACGCCGCCGTCGATCACGAATTATAATGGCTCCAATGGGCTCACTGCCGACCTCGTCTTTGCCCCCACGAATCATTCGTTCGGCTCGAACTTGGTGACGGTGGTGATGACGGACAGTGGTCCGGTATCCGGGGGCGGGACGACCACTCGCACGAACACTTTCTGGCTGGTGGTGGCGCCGATTGTCCACCCGCCGGTATTCGGAGTGATCACGAATCAGATTGCGTACGAGAACAGCATTGGGTTGACCAATGTCATCATCAGCGTGAGCGGCGATTCGCCGGGCAGCACGCTCACCCTCAAAGCCCTATCGCAGAACACCAACCTCGCCCTGGTGAGTGTCACGAAGACAAACGTGGTGGGCTTGTCCTTGGCTACCACCAACACCCAATTTACGCTGTCGCTCACGCCGGCCTGGAACACGTATGGAATCGTGACAAATACTTTGATCGCGAATGAAGTGACCGCCAACACCAACTATTTCACCACCAACTATCTGGTCTTTACCGTGACCCATGTCAGCCAGCCGCCAAGCTTCACGCTGGCGACGAACTCGTTGGTGGTCTTGGAGGAATCGCTCGCCCAGACCAATGTCAATTTCGTCACCAATATTATCGCCGGGGCCGGCAATCCGGCCGGCACGCTCGCACAATTTAAGTTCGCCATCTCGACGGCGACCACGAACGCCGGCAATGCGCAGTTCGCCGTCCTGCCGGCTTTCGCCGTGACTAATGGGGTATTGACCTTTACACCCAAGCCGCATTCATTCGGCACCAACTTGGTGACGTTGACGATGACGAACACTCTCGAATCCACCAACTACGGCGGCGTTACCACCTTCACGACCAACTTCTTGGTGAAAATAACGCAGATTTCGCATCTGCCCACCATCACCGCCGTAACGATGCCGACCCTGCTGGAAAACGCGGGGGCGAGCAACCTGTTCGTCAACGTTTGGAATTTTGACGCCATCTCGAACAACTTGGCCCTGGTTGCGGTCTCGCAGAATACGAACCTCGCGTCGGTGGCTGTGACGTTCACCAATGTGGCCAGTGCCACCAATACGATCTTTACGCTGCGGCTGTCGCCGCTGACGAATACGTTTGGCACCAACCCCATCGCGCTGACCGCATCCGCTTTGGTCGGCACCACCAATGTCAGCACCAACAGCTTCTCGCTGATGGTGGCCCATGTGAGCCAGGCTCCCAGGTTCGTGTTTGCCACCAATAATATCGCGGTGCTGGAACAGGCGACGGCGACCTTGGTGTCGAGTACGAATTTCTTGACGGCGATGACTAACGGCGCCGGAAATTTGCCCGGGCCGGGGACCAACTGGACGTTCACTGTGACGGCGGCGAATAAAGGGTTGTTCGGCACCAACACCCAGCCTGCAGTCTCGCCCACGGGGATATTGACCTTCACGCCGTTAAAACTGACAAACGGGACAACTGCCGTGACGGTGGTCATGACGGACCAAAACGCGGCTGAGAATACCAGTTACGGCGGTGTCATTACCTTTACGAACGCGTTCACGCTGGCGTTGTCCCCCGTGAGTCTGTCGCCGAGCTTTGCCGTGGCCGCCAGCACTTTGACCGTGCCTGAGCATTTCGGATTGTTCACCAGCAACAATTTCTTGACGAGCATCACCACGGGGTTGACTAATCCCGCGGGATTACCCTGGACCTTTACCGTGTCCTGCCCCACCAATGGTCCCGGCAACGTGACTTTCGCCCAATTCCCGAGCTTCACCACCAATGGCACGCTGACTTTCGCGGCCTCGGACTATTCGTATGGCACCAACCCGGTGACCATCGTGATGTCAATTGTCAACGGCGGCTTCTTGGTCACGTTCACGAACAGCTTCACCCTCCAGGTGCCCTGGATCAACCAAGCCCCGTCCTTCGCCTTGGGTTTCCCGACCACCACGGTGGACAAGTTTAACGTACCCATCACCCTTTCCAACGCAGCCATCAATATTCTTGCCGGGCCGGCCAATGAGACCAACAGCCAGACCGTGGCGTTCCACGTCAGTAACAACAACACCAGCCTGTTCTCTGTTCAGCCGGCCATTGATCCCAACGGCACCCTCACCTTTACGCCGCGCAATCAGCCCGGAATCGTCGCTCTTCAGATTTATGCCCAGGATAGTGGCGGCACCGCCAATGGCGGCGTCAATATCTCGAGCAACCAAATGCTGACCTTGGTAATCCCCACTAACACGTTCCAGAACGTGGCCGGCACCTATGCGGGTGTTTTTTACGGGACCAACGCGCTGGCCTTGGCCAGTTCCGGCTACTTCAGCCTGGCGATTGATACCAACGGAGCTTTCACCGGCTACCTGCTGTGCGGCAACGACAGCAATACGTATAGCGGCCAGTTCGACATCTCCAATTACTTCGCCAGCGTAACGTCCGGAAATTACGCGCTCAATGTGACCGCTCAGACTCTCTCCCAATCGGTCAGCGGCTTCGTCACCAACACGGCGGCGAATTGGGGCGCCTCAATGAAGGGCTGTTTGTCGGGTTATAGCAGCGCCCTGGATGATACTTATCTGCTGGTGCTGCCCGGGTTCAACAGCCCCAAGGCCGGTTCCCTCGGCGACAGCGTCTTCAACATTGGCGTCTCCGGCGGCGTCGCCACCGTGGCCGGTAACCTGGCGGACTCGAACCAGGTCACCCAGACCAGTTCGCTTTGCACCAATGGTTACCTCCCCGTGTACATCCCGCTCTACACCAATTCCACCGGCGCCAATGGATTGCTCATCGGCTGGGTCAACCTTAATAATGTGGACGCGGATGGCGTGACTGTTGACTCGGACCTGATCTGGATCAGCGCCACGAATGCCACCGCCCTGTATCCCAAAGGCTTCACCAACAACGTCGCGCCCGTGATTTCAACCTATGATGCGACCCTGCCCCAGCTTTTGCCGATCGACAAAGGTTATGTCGAGATGAGCGGCGGTACGCTGTCCATCCCCATCGTCCAGGCGGTAAGCGTCGTCGACAACCAAATCATCCCGGATCCTTCGACCGGCGATAACTTGAGCCTGACCATTAATTCCGTCTCGGGCGCAATCCAAGGAACGTTTGTGGATTCCAATGGCAACACCAACCAGGTTGTAAGCGTCATCCTCCAGGACGATGGCGTCGCTCGCGGGTACTTCCAGAGCGGTGGCCAAAGCGGATCATTTATCCTCGTGGACAGCACCTACCGCCCGTACGATCCGCCCTATCCGGCCTTCACGGCGGTCACCCCCGGCGCCGGTATTGCCGGCTCCTCCGGAGTCACCGCCGCCGGCATCACGAACCTGACCGTTTTGGAAAACGCCCCCACCAACAACATGAAAGTGGCGTTTACCCTTTATGATCCCTTGACCAACGGCTTCACGGTCGCGAGCAGCTCCGTCGCCACCAACATCGTTTCGGTCTATACCACCGGCACGAATGGGCATTATGTTCTGTGGTTTGCCCCCGTGACCAACCAGTTCGGCAGCAATCTCACGGTCACGGTCACCGCGGATGACGGCATCCAGACCAATGTCTTCGACGTCAATTTGACCGTCGCTTTGGTCAACCACGCCCCCTCCTTCACGTTGGCCACGAATGCCTACTATGTGTCCGAATACGATGTCGCCGTCTCCATTCCGAACGCCATCACCAGTATTCTGGCCGGCCCGCCCAGCGAGAGCGGGCAGACCGTGGCGTTTAACGTCAGCAACAACCAAAACGGCCTGTTTACCGTTCAGCCCGCTGTGGATGCCAACGGAACGCTCACGTTCACGCCGAATAATGTCGGCGGCGGAACTGTCACCGTCCAAGTCGCGGCCCAGGATAATGGCGGCACCGCCAATGGCGGCGTGGATACCTCCGCCCCGCAGACGATCACCCTCACCATTCCGACGAATCCGTTCAGTGGGGTTACGACCAGTACCAATAATACTGGAACCTTCACCGGTTTGTTCTCGGACACCAATTCGGTCATCCCGACCATAGCCAGCGCCGGTTACTTTAACCTGACCCTCGCGAATGACGGCAGCTACACCGGCTACGTGCTCTGCGCCGGCACCAGCAACAACATCGCGGGCGAGTTCGACGCCTCCGCGTTCACCTCCACCGCTACGGTGGCAAACTACACCCTCAGCCTCGTCCTCGATCCCGTCGGCGCCACTGTCACGGGCTCCGCGGTCAGCTCGTCGCCCAGTTGGACCGCCACCCTGCAAAGCTACCTTGCGGCGGCCCCTGCGCTCGCCGGAAATTATCTCGTGGCCATGCAGGGAGTTGGCGATTCCTACCACGCCCCCGATGGTGACAGTGTGTTCAGCGTCGCCATCGATACCAATGGTGTCGCCACCCTCGCGGGTCATATGGGGGACAATACCCCCGTCAGCCTGGTCAGCCAGGTCTCGGCCGGCGGCAACTGCCCGATCTACACGCCGCTCTATACCAACGGGATTAGTGGCTTGCTGATCGGCTGGCTCGACTTTACCAATGCCGCGGCTGACAATGCAACGGCTGCTTCAACGCTCACCTGGATCGCCCCGGCGGGTGCCACTCCTCATCTCTACGCCTATGGCTTCACCAATCAGTCCGTGGCCGTGGCTTCCACCTATAGCAGCAACGCACCGAATGCGCTCTTAAATATCAGCCACTACGCGGTGATGACGGGCAGCGGCCTCATTGGCTATACAAATCCGGTCACCATCGCGAACAATGTGATCACCGCCGATCCGTCAGGAACCATTGGTTTAAGCCTGAATATTATCCCGGGCACAGGTGAAATTCAGGGCTCGTTCGTAAATGGTGGCCAGACCAACTACATTGAAAGCGTCATTCTGCAGAATACCAACGTTGCGCGCGGCTATTTCATCAGTGCCGACGGCACTTCGAGTGGCTCGATTGTCCTGTTGAACAACTACGCAGTTCCCGCCAACTACGCTTATCCGGAGGTCACCGGTTTGACCAACCTGACGCTCTTGGAAAATGCGCCCGGGTTTAGCATGGCGTTTACATTCTTCGATCCGCTGGCCGACACATTCACCTCGGTCACGGCGGTTTCCGCCGATCCCAACGTTGCCACCGTCAGCGTCACCGGCACCGGCACGGCGTACACGCTCCTGATCACCCCGGTTACCGATACGTTCACCAACGGCATGCCCATCAGCATCGTCGCCAACGACGGCACCTTGATTAGCACGAACACCCTCACGCTGACCGTCACCTGGGTCAACCAGGCGCCCACGTTCACCCTGAATCCAACCACCCTCGTCGTGGACGAATTTGACGCTCCGATTATCATCTCCAACGCCGTGACCGCCATATCTGCCGGGCCGGACAACGGAGGCGGTACGGTCAATTTCATCGTCACTAACAACGCCAACAGCTTGTTTGTGACGCAGCCCGCGGTTGACGCCAACGGAACCCTCACCTTTACGCCCGGCAACGTCGGTGGCACCGTGACTGTGGGTGTCCAGGGTCATGATAACATGGGCACCGCTAATGGCGGCGTGGATACCTCCGTGTCCCAGATGTTTACCGTCAGCATTCCCGTGAATCAGTTCCAGACTCTCACCGGCACCAATGTTTCCGGAACGTTTATGGGCCTGTTCTACGACACGAATGACGTGATTCCGAGCAGCTCCGGCTACGTGTCCCTGACGCTCACCAACGACGGCACTTTCAACCTCGGCCTCGTGTCCGTGGGCGCTACAAACTGGGTTATCGGCCAGTTCAGCATCTCCAATTCCACCGCCAGTGTGGCCGTGACCAATTATGGGCTGAATCTCACGATTGACACGGATGGCGGTACGATCGCGGGTTCTGTGACGAACACCACCGCCCATTGGAACGCGGAGCTGCAAACCTATCTCGCCGCCATTCCGGCAGTCGCGCCCGGCACTTACATCGTAACGCTGCCCGGCTGCGACAGCTTCACGCAAGGGCCCGTTGGCTACAGCGTGTTCAATGTCGGCATCAGCAGCAATGGCGTGGCCACCTTGGCCGGTTCTCTGGCGGATAACACTCCGGTCAACCAAGTGGCGCTCCTCTCCACCACTGGTTACTGCCCGGTCTATATTCCGCTCTATCCGAACGGAACAAACGGATTGCTCATGGGCTGGATCTGCTTTACCAATGACCCCGCCTATGACAGCCTCACCGACAATTCATCGCTGACGTGGTTCAACGCCGCGGGCGCCACCACCAATCTGTATGCTGGCGGCTTCACGAATCAAACCGTGGCCTTGGCCTCGCCGTATGCCACGAATGCCGACTATCAGAACGATCTGTTGGGTTCCAGCAGCGCCACCGGCTTCGGCTACGTCATGTTGAGCGGCGGCGACCTGGGCGCGGATCCCGTGGTCAAGAAGGTGGCCATCACCAACAAC
>Ga0182030_10010594_pt1 | contig 18692 bp, 17 predicted proteins | sample 812S3MmetaG_FD_121299 | JGI IMG/M metagenome (GOLD analysis project Ga0182030, IMG submission 121299) | Permafrost microbial communities from Stordalen Mire, Sweden - 812S3M metaG (Illumina Assembly) | ecosystem: Environmental > Terrestrial > Soil > Wetlands > Permafrost | place: Sweden...
AAGCGAACCAGTTATTACCAAGCGATTTGATAACCAAGGCTGGTAGGAACCGTTCATTTCAAATCTCCTAACCTCACTGAACGTGTGTACTTACAAACGAAAAAGTAGCAATTGTGATAGTATTTACACGAAAAAAGTATTTCCATTTTTAACCTTTGCTCGCCTCGCTTCGGGAAAGGAGCAATAGGAATTGCTTTTGACAACCTTCAGGCAGAAAAGTGAGTCCATCACCTCTCCGCTCCATGAATGTGACCCCACGCCCTAACGCAGCTGGAAATCGCCAGCGCCATACCCGCATGCGCTCCAAACCAACGTGTAACCGGCACCGGGGCCTGAACGTCTCAACCTCATCTGCGAACGCCCCGAAACACAGATCTTGCCAAAAAAAAACTAAATCCCTTTTGCACAAGGCCGACCTTCTCAGGCACACTTGTCCTTCGAATTAACCTTTTTATGAGTGACCGCCTCAAAGCTTACACCCGCGCCGGAGTCGATGTTGACCTTGGAAACAAGGTCAAAGCCGGTCTGCCCACCCTTCTCAAGACAGCTCACCGCCCCGAGGTGCTCGGCAAAGTAGGCGGCTTCGGAGGCCTCTTCAGCGCACGGTTCCCGAAGATGCGCGACCCCGTTCTCGTCGCCAGCATCGACGGCGTCGGCACCAAAATCAAGGTGGCCGCGCTCATGAACCGCCACGACACCATCGGCGAGGACCTGGTCAACCATTGCGTCAACGACATCGCCGTCCTCGGCGCCGAACCGCTTTTCTTCCTCGATTACATGGCCTCCGGGCGGCTCGAACCGCATCGCTTTCGCCAACTCCTCTCCGGCATGGTCCGCGGCTGCAACAAGGCCGGCTGCGCCTTGATCGGCGGCGAAACGGCCCAGATGCCCGGCATCTATCACGGCGCCGATTACGACCTCGTCGGCGCCATTGTCGGCGTGGTGGACCGCGCCAAAATCATCGACGGGAAATCGATCCGCCCCGGCGACGCCGTCATCGGCCTTCCCTCCTCCGGCCTCCATACCAACGGCTACTCGCTGGCCCGCGAAATCCTCTTCAACCAACTCGGCTGCCGGCTCGAGGGGCACACCAACGGACTGCGCAGCACGCTCGGCCAGGAATTGCTCCGCACCCACACGCTTTACCTGCCCCTGATCAGGAAAGTCCGCGCCCAACTCAAGATCAAGGGCATCGCCCACATCACCGGCGGCGGCCTGATGGACAACATCCCGCGCATCCTGCCCGAGGGGCTCGACGCCGAAATCCAGCTCGGCGCGTGGACGGTCTCGCCCCTCTTCCGGTTGCTCGCCTCCGCGGCCCGGATCAAGAGCGAGGAACTCCATCAGGTCTTCAACATGGGCATCGGCATGGTGTTCGTTGTCGCGGCGAAAGATGCGGAGAAAGCCGTCCGGCTCACCCGCGGCAAAATCATCGGAAAGATCGTCAAGGGCAGCCGCCGCGTCGTTTTGAAGGAACCGGTGAAGAAGTCCCGGAAAAAGTAAAACCTTGGAGGGACAAGTTTTTTTAGGGTCAGGCCCGAGGCTGACCCTCCAGTTCGAGTTGCACCCCGACGGCCTCCACCTTCTGGCGCTTGAAGACAAACGCGCGCGGCACGCCGTTGACCACCCGCAAGGTCTCGAACACCCCCAGCCAGGGCGCGAAATCGCGGGCTGCGTTCGTCATGGATTGAGATTGCCACTTGCCCCGGCGCGGCATCAACCTAAAGTTAATCTTACCCGATATGCCCTACATCGACACCGCCCTCAAGCTGGAAGAGGTTCCCATCGGCGAAAGCCGTTGCGTCAAGCTCGGCGACGCCCAGGTCGGCCTCTTCCGCAACCCGGACGGCCTCTTCGCCATCAACAACGTCTGCCCCCATCGCGGCGGTCCGCTGCATGAGGGTTTCGTCAACGAAGGTGTCGTCACCTGCCCGTGGCACCAATGGCAGTTTCAACTCGAGGACGGCGTCTGCCGAAACATCCCCAAGGTGCGCATCACCACCTATCCGGTCGAAATCCGGGACGGCGCGATCTGGATCAACCTCGAAGATCAAGGAGGAACAGGAAAAACATGAAATCCGCCTACGAACTCGCCATGGAACGCCTTGAAAAAAAGGCGCCGACGAAAAAACTCACGGACAGGCAAAAGGCCCGCATCGCCGAAATCAATTCCCTTTACGGCTCCAAAATCGCCGAGCGGGAAACCTTTCTCCAGGGCGAAATCGTGAAGGAAAAGACGAAAGGCGACCTCGCCGCCGTGGCCCAGATTGCGGACCAGCTTGGGCGCGAAGTGCGGCGGCTGCACGTCGAGTGGGAGGAAAAGAAGGCCGCCGTGCACGGCGAGCCGACCGAATACGAGAGCGAGATCGAGCGGATCGAAAAAGAACCGCCGCCAAAAAAGTAACCGACATCATTGTGGATACTGCCGCGCAGAAAGAAAAAACGCTCGCCCGCCTCGCCCGCGCGCTGGACGAATATTTTGACGCCGTGCGGCGGCAGAAAGAGGAAGAGGAAAACCCGCCCGATCTACTTGCGATCTTCGCGCGGCTCGATGCCCTCGAAAACGAGATCGACGCCCGTTATCCCGCCCAGCTCCGGCACTACCTGCACCAAAAAAGTTACCGCAAGGCCCATCTCTATCTCCAGGGCCGCGACGGCGAAAATCTCCGCGGCAATTGCGGACGGTGACTTGTCCCATGCAAGGAGAGACCCCGCCGCTGCCGGTCGAGGAAGAGAATTTGCGGTTTAAAACCCCCACGGGGCCGCATAGCACGGTCCTGGCGATTCTCTTCGCGCTCAGCTTTTCGCACTTGCTCAACGACACGATGCAGTCGCTGCTGCCGGCGATCTATCCGCTCCTGAAAGCGTCCTTTCACCTGAGCTTTACCCAGGTGGGACTGATCACCCTGACCAACCAATTGACCGCTTCCCTGTTGCAGCCGATGGTCGGGCTCTATACGGATCGGTATCCGAAACCCTATTCCCTGGCCGTGGGGATGGGCTTTACTCTCGCCGGTTTGGTGCTGTTGGGGCTGGCGAGCCACTTCTCCGTGATCCTCGTGGCCGCGGCCCTGGTGGGAATGGGCTCGTCGGTTTTTCATCCCGAAGCCTCGCGGGTCGCGCGCATGGCCTCGGGCGGAAAGCACGGTTTTGCGCAATCCCTGTTTCAGGTCGGCGGCAACGCGGGCACGTCATTCGGGCCGTTGCTGGCCGCGCTCGTCATTGTGCCCGGCGGACGGATCGAGGTCCTGTGGTTCTCCCTGGCCGCGCTGGCGGGAATCGTGGTGCTGACGAAAGTCGGGCATTGGTATCGAGAGAACACGCATCGGCTCAAAATACCGGCAAAAGCCCACGCCGGCGGCTCCTCTCTCCCTTCGCGGAAAGTGTTCCTGGCGCTGGCCGTCCTGGTCGCCCTGGTTTTCTCGAAATATTTTTACCTCACCAGCATGACGAGCTATTACACCTTCTTTCTCATCCAGAAATTCCACCTTTCAGTCCAGGCGTCGCAATATTTTCTTTTCGTGTTCCTCTTCGCCGTCGCGGCCGGCACGATCATCGGCGGCCCGGTGGGAGATCGCTTCGGCCGAAAGCGCGTCATCTGGGCCTCGATCCTCGGCGTAGCTCCGTTCACCCTGCTGCTGCCCTACGCCAATCTCGTCGAGTGCGGAATTCTTACGGCCATCATCGGCGTCATCCTCGCCTCCGCCTTTACCGCCATCCTGGTCTATGCGCAGGAGTTGGTGCCCGGCAAGGTCGGCACGATCGCCGGCCTGTTCTTCGGCCTCGCGTTCGGCATGGGCGGCATCGGCTCGGCCGTGCTCGGGAAACTGGCCGACGTGACGAGCATCACGTACGTTTTCCAGATCTGCTCGTTTCTGCCGTTGCTCGGAGTCCTGACCTGGTTCCTTCCCGACGTGGAAAAGAAAAATAGGTAGCCGTCGACCTCCGGGCGACGGTGCTTCCGTGTTTTGGCCCAGAGGGCCAATGGAAATTAGCCGGTGGTGAAACCACCGGTAACACGCCGAGTGAAATCCGCCCTGGAAGGGCGGCGGAATCGCAGGCGATCAAGTCACCCGCCGCCCCGTCCGGGGCGGGTCATCTTCCTACAGAAACCGGTGGCTGTCGCCACCGGCTAATTTCCTCCCGGCCCTGCCGGGCCGCGATAGATCGCAGGTCCAAATTCGGCTACGGATGCAAATACGTATTCACGAGATTTTCGAGGTACTCCTGGCGACCGCTCTTCCGCTTCGGCTCACCGAGCTTCCTGAGCACAAGTTTCTCCAGCTCCTTGAAGCCGATCTTTCTCTTTTCGATGGCCTGGCCGTAGTCGCTGTCGAAGCTCGCGTAACGGTCGGCCACAAAGCCTTCCAATTTTCCGTCGGCGCGAATCTTCAGCGCCAGCTTGTAAGCCAGCGCATAGGCGTCCATCCCGCCGATGTGCGCGTAGAACAGGTCTTCCAAGTCGATGGAGGGACGGCGCAGTTTGGCGTCGAAATTAAAGCCGCCGGAACCGAGTCCACCCGCCTTGAGAATCGAGAACATCGCGAGCGTCAGCTCCTTCACGTCGGTGTTGAACTGGTCGGTGTCCCAACCCAGCAGCATGTCGCCCGCGTTCGCATCGATCGAGCCGAGCATCCCCACCGCCGCCGCGACCTCGATCTCGTGATTGAACGTATGCCCCGCGAGCGTCGCGTGGTTGGTCTCGATATTGAATTTGAAATATTTGTCGAGGCCGTACGTGCGAAGGAACGCAATGCCGCTGGCCACGTCGAAATCGTACTGGTGCTTGGTCGGCTCCTTCGGTTTCGGCTCGATCAGGAACTGGCCCTTGAAACCGATCTGCTTCGCGTAATCGACCGCCATGTGCATGAACGCCGCCAGGTGGTCCTGCTCCCGCTTCAGGTTGGTGTTGAGCAGCGTCTCGTAACCTTCGCGCCCGCCCCAGAAAACGTAGTTCTCGCCGCCGAGCGTCTTGGTCACTTCGAGCGCCTTCTTCACCTGCGCCGCCGCGTAGGCGAAGACGTGCGCGTCGGGATTCGTCGCCGCCCCGCACATGTAGCGGGGATTCGAGAACAGATTCGCCGTGCCCCAGAGAAGCTTCACGCCCGTCGATTTCTGGAGTCCCTTGGCGTGGGCGACAATCTTATCGAGATTGCGATTCGATTCGGCCAGCGTCCGGCCTTCGGGCGCGATGTCGCGGTCATGGAACGCATAGAACGGCGCGCCGATTTTCGTGAAAAACTCAAAGGCCGCGTCCATGCGGACCTTCGCGATGGAGACCGGGTCCTTCCCCTTTTCCCACGCGCGGACAATCGTGCCCGGCCCAAAGGGATCGGAGCCGACGCCGCGAAACGAGTGCCAATACGCAATCGAAAAACGAAGCTGGTCCTTCAGCGTCCTGCCGTTGACGATCTCGGCGGGATTATAGTGTTTGAAAGCAAGGGGATTGGAACTGCCGGAGCCTTCATAGCGAATGGTTTTGATTTTCGGAAAGTGCGTTTTAGCCATGGGAGAACAAGCGTGCACGCTATCTGGACAATTGTTCAAGTCGATTGTTGCCAAGAGCGCCCCAATAGAGAGAAAATAAACCCATGATCTACCTCGGCATCGACTGCGGCACGCAAAGCACGAAAACCATCGCCCTGGATGCCGGCTCGGGCCGGATTGTCGCGTCCGCCGCGCAAAGCTACGAGGTCCTGCCCGGTCTGCCGCCCGGCCACCTGGAGCAAAATCCCTCCATGTGGGCGCAGGCGGTCGACACCACCATCCGGCAAGTTCTGGAAGCGTTGGGAGCGCGGCGCGCCGAGGTTCGCGGCATCGGAATTTCCGGCCAGCAACACGGCTTTGTCGCGCTGGATCGCGACGCGCAAGTCATCCGCCCCGCCAAGCTTTGGTGCGACACCTCGACCGCCGGGGAATGCGATCTCATCCGCACGCATTTCGGAGGCGCCCAGGCCGTGATCGAAAAAGTGGGCATGGACATGCTGCCCGGATTCACCGCGCCAAAAATCCTCTGGCTGAAGCGCAACGAGCCGGAAAATTTCGCGCGGCTCGCGACGGTGCTGCTCCCGCACGATTACCTCAATTTTTACCTGACCGGCCATCTTCAGATGGAATATGGCGACGCCTCCGGCACGGCGCTGATGGATGTCCGCACCCGCACCTGGGCGCAGGACGTTCTCGATTTCATCGATCCCGCGCTCGCGGAGAAAATGCCGGCTCTCGGTTCCTCGCGCGAACCGGCCGGGACGCTGCTCCCCGAACTGGCCAAACGCTGGAACCTGCCCGCCGGCGTCGTCATCAGCGCGGGCGGCGGCGACAACATGATGGGGGCCATCGGCACGGGCAACGTCGCGCCGGGCCGCGTCACCGCCAGCCTCGGCACGTCGGGCACGATCTACGCCTACAGCGAGAAGCCGGTGATCGATCCCGGAGGCGAAGTCGCGGGCTTCTGCGACAGCACGGACGCGTGGCTGCCGCTGGTCTGCACGATGAACGTCACCGTGGCCACGGAAGCCGCGCGGAATCTTTTCGGCTGGTCGCACGCGCAACTGGACGAAGCCATCCGCGGCGTGCCGCCCGGCGCCGACGGCCTCCTCTTTCTTCCCTACCTGCAGGGCGAGCGGACGCCGAATCTGCCGCGCGGCACCGGCGTCTTTCACGGCCTCACGACCCGCACGATGACGCCCGCGCACATGGCACGCGCCACGATGGAGGGAGTCACGCTCGGCCTGGCCTACGGCTTGCACCGGATGCGGACGCTGGGCATCTCGCCCACGGAAATCCGCCTCACCGGCGGAGGGAGCAAGAGCGCGGTCTGGCGGCAAATCTGCGCCGACGTCTTCGGCTGCCGCGTGGTGACTCTCGCCGAAGCGGAAGGCGCCGCGCTCGGCGCCGCAATCGAAGCCCTCGCCGCCGCCGAGACGAATAAATCGGTCAACGAATGGTCGAACGAACTGGTCCAAGTCAATCCGAACGACACCACCATGCCGACCGAGCCTGCCGACTGCGATTATTTCGGCGCGATGGAAAAGCAGGTCTCCCTCACCGCCGCCCTCTTCGAGCGCGGATTTCTCTAACTTCCCCCTCCGTCATCTGCGGCAACCCCAACGGGCACTACTGTCCGGTTAAAAGCCTTCGAGTGACAATTGGTTAGAATGGAGGTCGGGGGAAAGTGCGTCATAATCTTTTGTAAGCAATTGGTGGAGAGCCTCCTTCTCGAAAACGTTTCCACTCAAAATCTGGTGAATTGAGTGAAGGCTCAAATTGGTTTTCGTTTGCTTTTTGGCGATGGCCATCAAGACGTAGACGCTCACTGCAACCCAAATTTGGGTTTTGACGGCGTTGATCGAGTTGCCCAAAAAGCGTCGCAGGTGAAGGTGGCCCTTGATCCATTTGAAGAAGAGTTCGATCTGCCAGCGGCTTTTATAGAGATCGGCGATGGTCTTGGCGGGCAGCGCAAAGTTGTTGGTTAGATTGCAATCCTTTCAGGATTGCCAGAGGGATGCACCTTCAGCCCGAGGGCGAGGAGAATGGAATCCGTGATTTCAGAGATCACGTTCAGGATCGAGTGGTTTGGTCTTTCCCGCCTTGTATTCTGCGATGGCTTGCCCTGCTAATTGGGCCAATTGTCCCTGGGAGCCCGCGAACAATTCATCCCAGCGCTTTTCAGATTCGATTTCCTCAAGAATAAGCGATGCAACCGCGTCCTGCTCTTCCGGTGGAAGCGAGTTGACATGGTTCATGGCTTTTTTCAACAAGGCGGTCATGCATCGAATCTAACATCAGTCCCCCTTTTCCGCAATCTCCTGGAACTCCGGCGAAACTGATCCTGCAACACGTGTGCTCAACAAGCTCAGCATGAAAGATGGCCGGGTGTGCGCTCGACTTTCACCGAAACGTACCGCGCATCCGGCAGGATAAACTTTTTGATCTCCAGCGTGATCTTTTTGATCGGGAAAGTCTTTAGCAAATCGAAAGCCATTTCTTCCGCCAGGGTTTCGAGCAACTTGCGCGCGCGCTTGGCGGCGAGGTTCTTGACGTGTTGGACCACGTCATCGTAATCGATGGTCCACGCCGGATTATCGGTCCCGGCGGCATGGGAAAAGGAGTCGATGCTTATTTCCAACGAGACGAGCAGACGCTGGGCGTCGCGCCGTTCCGCGTCCGGCACGCCGATGTGGGCAAATATCTCGAGGTCAACGACGCGGATGAGATCGGACATAATCGAGGAGCAGGCGGGTGGGGCCGTTGAGGTCCAGCTTCGCGGCTTCATCGGGCGAAAGCCACCGATAATTTTCGGCTTCGTCATTCAGCGCCACGTCCGTGCTTGCGGCCATGGCGGTGTAGTTGAGCAGAAGGAAATGGGCCTTCCTGTAAAACTCGGGCGGCTCGATGCAGTCCTGCACCAGCTCAAACCGGATGTCGCTCAGCTTGAGGCCGGTCTCTTCCATGATCTCGCGGCGCAGGGCGTCTTCCGACCGCTCGTTGGGTTTGATTTTGCCGCCGGGGATGCCCCACTTGTGGCTCCACTTGTGGGTCTGGATCATCAACACGTCGCCCTGGGGATTAAAGATCAGCGCCCCCACGGTGGGGATGGGCGGAGGCGCGGCCGCGCCGCGATGCCGGTCCAGAAAATCGCGCACTTCGCGCAGGTTGCGGAAGAGCAGGTCGGGATTCGCGCCCTTCAGCTTTTGCAGCGAATCGTAGCCGGTCAGGACGGCGCAGCTCATCACGCCGGCGTGCCGGGCCGTTTCGACATCGTGGACCATGTCCCCGATGAAGATCGTCTCCGAGGCGTCGAGGTCGTGCTCGGCCAGCAGGTGGAGAATGACCTTGCGCTTGTCGAGCGCCTGCGTGTAAGCCTGCTTGAAAAAGTGCTTCACGCCGAGACGCCCGCCCTGCGCCTCGAAATGTTCGTGGTGAATGGTGCTCAGCAGAAAAGTCGGCATCCCGCGCTCGCGCAGGTACTCGAGAAAATCGAGCGAATGGGGCAGCGGCGCGATGCCGGTCTGGAGCAGCTTGAACGCGGTGTGGTAGTGGTGATCCAACTCGGGCAGCGCCGATTCGGGCAGGTATTCTTTGTAGAACTCGGGGAAGGGAAGATAGAATTTCTCCCGGAAGTCCTCCGCGCTGAAAACCGGCCTGCCGTAGTGCCTGAAAATCTCGTTCGTCGCTTCGAGCACCGGGCCGAAATCATCCACCAGCGTGCCGGACCAATCGAGAATCACGTTGCGAATTTCGGACATAATTTATTTTCCTATGTCATCCTGAGCAAGCCGGGCTTGTCCCGGCGCTGTCGAAGGATCTCTAACTATTTTGCTCGGAAACGCTGGTTATGGACGAAGAGTGAGAGATTCTTCGACAAGCTCAGGATGACAGGGTTAAGTTTTTTTAAGAGTAAATTCCAGCGCCTTCAGCAACGTCTCCACCGCCGCGATCTGGGCCTGCACGCGCTGCCCGATGGGAAAGGGCATGGGCGTTTCCGTGGTATAGCTCACCCGCGTGTGGTGGACGCTGAGGTAAATCGCCTCGGGCCAGTCGGGGCGGTTTTCGATCGGGCCATGTTTCAGGACGATGTCGCGCCGTGAAAGCACGCCGCCGCGCGCGGGCACCTCCTCGATCACCGGGCGCGGATCGACGGGCACGTGGCGTCCCATCGCCGCGATGATCTCGCCGCCGAGGGTGGGCGGGAGCGCGTCGTTCAGCTCGTAAAGATAGGCGCCGATGCCCTCGAAATCCTCGTGCAGCAGCATGGCCGCGTCGAAACGGCCCAGGGTCTTGAGCGCCTCGATGTGGCTGGCAATTTCCACCGTCTTGGAATCGCGATAGTCGCGGTTCAAATCGATGCCGTCGGCGTTGCCGCGCACGCCGCGCGCGAGGCCGTCCGGGTTGAGCATGGGAAAAATCACGGTCTCGAACGCCGCGAAAAAATCGGGCCGGCGGAGCATTTCGAGCAGGGCCGGCGGCCCGGACATTTCGTTTCCGTGGATGCCCGCCGAAAGATAAACGCGCGGCGCGCCGGGGCCGGTTTGCGCTGCGCGCCGCAACCAGGGCCGGGCGCCGCTCGCGGTGGGCGAAAGATGGCGGATCGTCCACCCGCCCGCCCGGGCCGATTCCTCAACGTCGCGCGCGTAGGATTGGGGATCGAAGTTGCCGTTCATTCGTTTCATTATCTTTCGCGTATCTTCAGCTTGTCGAGCAGTTATCCCTCGTTCCCAAATTTCATTTGGGAACGCGCTTGCCGAGGCAATTTCATTGCCGATCTCAACGCAATCAAGCCAGACAGATCAGCGCGAAATAAAATTTCGCGGAAGCAGGAAACGTTCCCAAGTGCAACTTGGGAACGAGGGACAATTCCCATTGCGCCTCACCCGCAAGATGGCTTAGCCTCGCGGGTTTATGCCTGCGTCTTCCCCCGGCCCCTGGCCCGCCCTGCGCGTGACGTACCACGTTACGGCTTCCAATCAACCCGACCTCGACGCGCGCGTCGAGTCGCTCCTGCTCGAACAGACGGTGGAACTGCCCCGCGCCGCGCTGCGCGACAAGTTTGTCCTGGAAAATATCGTGGGCCAACTCGTTTCCACCCAGACGATCGCGGACGGGAAGCACGCCGTCGTCATCGATTTTCCGATCAGCGCGACCGCGAACGATCCCGCGCAGTTTCTCAACGTCCTGTTCGGCAATTCCTCGATTCAGGAGCATGTCGCCCTCGCCGATTTCAAACTTCCCGCTCCCGAGGAGTGGCCGCAGCGCGAGCACGCCCTGCCCGGCCCCCAATTTGGAACCGCGGGCCTGCGCCAGATTACGGGCGTGCATGGCCGCGCGCTCACCAGCACCGCGCTGAAGCCGATCGGCCTGACGATCGAACGCCTCGCGCTGCTCTGCGATCTTTTTGCCGGCGCCGGAATCGACATCATCAAGGATGATCACGGCCTGGCCAACCAGAGCTTTCATCCTTTCACCGAGCGGGTGCGCGCCTGCCAGCGGGCCGTGCGGGAGGCCAATCGAAAGTCGGGGCGGCAGGCGATCTACGCGCCCAATCTCATCGGAACGCCCTCGGCCGTTCTGGAACAACTCAAGTTCGCGCAGGACGAAGGCGTCTGCGCCGTGATGATCGCGCCCATGCTGCTCGGCCTGCCCTTCATGGCCGAAATCGCCGCCAATCACGCCTCGGTGCCGATCATCGCCCACCCGAGTTTCGGCGGCGCGACGCGCATCGCGCCCGAGCTTCTCTACGGCAAGCTCTTTCCGCTTTACGGCGCCGACGCAACGATCTTCGCGAATTTCGGCGGACGCTTTTCCTACAGCAGGGAAACGTGCCGCAAGCTCGCCGGCGCGCTGACCCATCCCGGCGAACCCGGTCTTATTTCCACGCTGCCGATGCCGGCCGGCGGGATCAAATACCAGAATGTGACCGACGTGCTCTCCTTCTACGGGACCGACGTGGTCCTTCTCCTGGGCGGCGGACTCTACGAGGCGGGCGATGATCCCGCGCTCTACGCGCGCGCGGTGGAATTCGTTCGGCACGTCGCGGAATTCAAGGCGTAGGCGACCCTCCAAAAAATGACATCCTTCCCTCGACAAAAGCGTCGGGATTACCCATTCTCTGACTTGCGTGCCTCCTGAAAGCCCGACATCTTCCGGCGCATTCGCCACGGCGGCTAAAGCCTCCGCGCCCGTCCGCCCGGTGATCGATCCGCGGACTTTTTTGAAACGGCTGGCTTCCTGGGTCGCGCTCTGGATCGTTGCGCTCTGGTTTGTTTTTAGCGGCTGGGACACCGGATGCCTGCTCCTCATCGCCTTTTTCGGGCTGGCCGGACAATGGGAGTTCTATCGCGCCCAGGAGGAAAAGGGGCACAAGGTTTTCAAGCAAAGCGGCCTTTTCTGCGGCGCGCTCGTTTTCGCCAATTCGTGGTATTTTCTCATCCACCACCCGGGCCACGCGCGCTTCGTCCATCTCGGCGGGGAACTCGTCCTTGTCTTTGCCCTGCTCGGCGCGTTCATCCGGCTCGTCGTGGTGCCGGAGGCGCACCGCGCGCCGATCACCACCGCGGCGCTCACCCTGCTGGGGCTGCTCTATGTGCCGTTTCTCCTCAACTTCCTGGCGCTGCTGGCCTTCACGCCGGGAACTATGCAGGGCCATCCGGAACAGAACCGCTTTCTCCTGATCTATCTTTTGGCCGTGACGAAGTTTTCCGACGTGGGCGCTTATGTCATCGGCTCGCTCGTCGGGCGGCACAAGATGATTCCCCGCATCAGCCCCGGCAAGACCTGGGAAGGCTTCGCGGGCGCCATCCTGACGTCGCTCGCGATCAGCATCGCCTTGACCCGCGTCATGGGCGCGCGCGTGCAGGCGATCTCCTTTACCGACAGCATCATTCTGGGCCTGCTCCTGCCGCTGGTCAGCGTGGTGGGGGATTTGGCGGAATCGGTCGTCAAACGCGATGCCTCGATCAAGGATTCGGGCCACTCTATCCCCGGCATCGGCGGCGCGCTCGACCTGATCGACAGCATTCTCTTCACCGCGCCGGTGCTCTACTTTTACCTGCAATTCACCGCGCCGGCGCAGCCGTGATTTTGGATGGGACTTATGGGACGGATGAGACCAATGGGACGCCGCCTTAATGCCCAATCGCAAAGCCCCGCAGATTGCCTTGCGCGGGCTGCCACGTTTCGTGCTGCCTGGCGATGAAGCCCGATAATTCGCTTGCGGCGATGCCGTCCAGAAAGGCCTTCAGTTCGGCGCGCGCGCCTTCGGCGATCAATTCGACCCGCCCGTCGGGCAGATTGCGCACCGTGCCGGTCACATCGTAGCCGCACGCGAGCTGCCGCGCGGTCACGCGAAAACCGACTCCCTGCACCCGGCCGGAATAAAGCACCGTCACGCGTTCCATGATCATTTCATCAAAAATTTCGTTAATTCCGTAATTCCGTTAATTCCGTCAAAAATCGGTTACTCCAGCTTGACGCCTTCGGCCTCCAAAAGCGGATTCACCTGGGCAAAAAGCCACTCCAGGACCGCGTCGTTCGTGGGCGAATCGAGGTAGGCCATGAACAGGCCCGCCGCGCCTTCGCGAAAAACAAGCGTCCGATTGCCGAAGGCCACGACCCCGGTATGGGCCGGGCGCTGCTCGGCGCGATTGGCCGATAAAATGACCCGGCAGGTCTCGGCGATAAAGCAGAGATTGTCGGGCGAAATCACGCTGTTGGCGCACCAGCCGGACAGCTTTCCTTCCTCCGAAACAAACGCCGCGGCGATCATCCCCTCGATCAGGGCGATTTTCTCAAAAGCTTTGTTCACAGCACCATTTCACGTATTGGACCCGCAGGTCCTCGGTGGTCCACGCCGTATCGAAGACCGCATGGCGGACTCCCATATTATCCGCCACCAGCACCTGCTGAAGATGCGGCCCCAGCAACGTCATATGGCTGAAATAATCGACCTCCAGAGTTACGGCGACATCCGCCAGCTTGCGATAAATAAAAGAAGTGATGAAGGCGCAGCGGTCCGGTTCCGCCACCTGGGAGCCTTCGAGCAGTTCCCCCGTCAGGGTGATCTTCCAATGCGAATTGACACGGGGAAGCGGGGTCTCCCCTCCGGTCAAAAAGTCCGGGTCGGGGAAGAAGGCCGGCGCAACATCTTCCCGGGGCGGGGCCTCCAGCATGACGCTCGAAGCCGCCGTGTCCGACGGCCTCTCGCCCGCGACGACATAAAGTTCCCCGCCCGTCTGACGGATGTCCGGCCCCTGGGCGCCCGATTTTTCGACCGTTTCCAGTAACTGGCGGTAGGGAATTTCGATCGTCCGGGGCGGGATATGAGTCAATTTGACCGCTTTGATCCGTACGAGCCCGCCATTCCAATGGATCATATCATGGAAAGCGGCCTCGCCGCTCTTGCCGGGGTATTGCGCATGGAAAATCTCGCCCCGAAAAATGAAAATGTCGCCGCTTTGATATTGGCTCCGCACCAGGAGCAGGACCGAATCGCCCGACAGGCACCGCATTTGCACGATGTCCGCGATGCTTACGACCGGGCCTTCCCCCTCGTCCTGAAGCGGTTCATCGGCGCGGCTCGGATCGAAAAGCCCCCGGATCGCCTCCAGCGCCAGCGCGAAAGCCTCGGGCGTACGCGGACGCTCCAGGAAAAAATCGGCGCCATTCTGGTAGGCCGCGGCCCGCGACGTCTCATCCGCCGAATCGCTGACAAGGATGAATTTGCTGGAGGGCGCCTGCTGTTTGATGAGCAGCAGCAGTTGCAGGCCGTCCATCGCGTCCAGGACCGTATCGAGCAAAATCAACTCATATTGCTGGGGCGCCAGTTGCATCGCCCGCTCGGCATCCAGTTCGACGTCGATCCGGATCTGCTCACCCCCCAACTTGAGCAAACCCTGGCGCATGGCCTGGGCGTACTCGCGATGCGAGGTGAGGATGAGGGCCTGGCGCAGCATCTTCGTGAGAGGCTGTCCGAAAAGTCGGCGCGGGTCACGCCGAAAGGAATTTTTTGGAGGGTCAGCCTCCAAAGCGGCATCAACGCGGCCTTGCCTTATTTTGAAGACCTGCCCAAATTTCAACTCTTCATGTCGTTGATTCACCGAGTCCTGCAACGTATCATGGGTTTTGTCGCCCGTTTGGTCTGCGCCTACCCCGGTGTGATCGTGACGGTGGGCGCTCTCCTTGCCGCCGCCAGCATTGGGATCGTGGTCACCCGCTTCAACGTGGTCAATAACACGAGCGATCTCCTCAGCGATAAGTTCGAGTCCAAAAAAAATTACAACGAACTGGTCCGCGACTTCGGCAGCGATTATCGCTTCATCGTCCTGATCCAATCGCCCGACGTGGCCCAAAACCGGCGGGCCGCGGATGAAATCGGGAAGTACCTGGAAGAAAAGCTCAAGCCCCAGATCACCACGGCCCTTTACAAAATCGATTTTTCCGCCATCAAGCCGCGCCTGCTGTTTACCCGCACGCCGGATGAACTGGAAAAAATCGCCGACCAGCTCGAAACCGAGCGCAGGGCGCAAACGGCGACGGAGGAAAAGAACAAGCAGGTCGAGCAGATCGCGCTCGATCTTAATTCCATCCTCTCCGAGGCGAACCAGAAATTCGACGACAAGTACCTGCGCAAAAAGGAGAACTGGACGGACTTCAAGCCATTCGTCAAACAGTTTGTCTCGATTCTCAACAAGGTGGCCGCCCAAGCCGACGGCAAAACGCTCGCGCAGGAAACGGCGAAGTTTTCCACGGATGACACCGCCCTCGACGACTTCGACGCCAATGAGATGCTCGCCGAGCACGAATACTTCAGCCTCCAGGGCGGCAAATCGGTCCTGGTCTTTGCCTACACCGGCGAGGAAGAAAAAGATTCCGACGCTCCTTTCAGCAACACGACCGAAAAAATCCGCCAACACCTGAAGGAATTGGAGGCCAAATATCCCGGCGCGCAATTAAAGCTGACCGGCGAGCCGGCGCTCGATGCCGACGAAATGGCCGCCACGAAGACCGACACGACGAAGGCCACCTGCATCACCCTGGTCTTGATCATCGGACTCTTTTTTTTCAGTTACCAAGCCTTCCTGCGGCCGGCGTTCACCTTCTCCGTGCTCATCATGGCGGTGCTCTGGTCCCTCGGCTTCGCCCTGGTCGCCGTGGGCCATTTCAACGTCCTCTCCATTGCGGTGATTCCCATGGTCCTCGGCATCGGCATCGACTTCGGCATCCAGATTCTCGGACGCTACGAAGAGGAGCTCGGACGGGGCCGGACCGTCAACGAAGCCGTTACGGCCGCCCTCCAACATACCGGCGTGGCGATCATCACGGGCGGCAGCACCACCGCCGCCGCCTTTTTCACGCTTTGCTTCAACGATTTTGTCGGCCTGGCGGAACTCGGCGTCATCGCCGGCGCGAGCATGATTTTTTGCATCACGGCCAATCTCGTCGTCCTGCCCGCGGTCTTCATCCTGCGGGACCGCCCTCGCAGCGCCGCCCAACTCACGGCCCAGTCGAGCAATTCCGCCTGGCATTTCATCCACACCTGGGACCGTGACATGGTCCGCAGCCCGTGGCTTTGGATCGGAGTCTCAATCGTGATCTCCATCGCCGCCGCGGTCAGCCTTCCGCAGCTCAAATTCGATTACAACCTTCTCCACTTGGACGACCCGAACGCCGGCTCGATCAAAGCGCTTTACCAGGTCATGGACGCCTCCAAGAATGACGCGGGCAACCAGGTTTCCACCATCTATGCGTCCGTGGTGGCCAATAACGCCGACGAGGCGCGCGATCTTTCCCAAAAACTTTTGGCGCTCCCTGTCGTCGCCAAGGTCGATTCGATTCTGGACCTGGCGCCGGAGGATCAGGACAAAAAAATGCCGATCATCCGGCGCATCGTGGCCGCCGCCGCCGCCCTTAACGTCAAACCCTCGACCAATAAAAACGTCGACATTCCGCGCGCCCGGCAGGACATCGCCAGCCTGCTGAGCGAGGCCAGGGAGGGCCTCAAACAGGCCAAAGCCTACACCGGCATTTCCACGATCGCGAGAGACGCCGTGGCCGCTTTCGGCGAGATGGTTCCCGCGCTTGACCGGGCGGGCAAGGCGCTTAACTCCGCGTCCGTCGATGTGATTCAGAAGCGTTTCAGCGCCTCATCCACCGGCGCCTTCAGCCGGATGCAGACGAACATGGCGTTGCTCAAGACCCAAAAAGCCGACCGCGGCCTGACGCTCGCCGACATCCCTCCGCAATTGCAAAAACTCTACGTCGCCCCCAATGGAAAAATCCTGCTCCAGGTCTACGGCAAGCAGGACCTCTGGGAACGCGCGCCGGACGAGGAATTCGTCCTTCCCGTGCTGGCCGTCGCCCCGAAGGCGACAGGCACGCCCGTGCTCAATTACTATGCCACGGAATTGCTGCGCGTGAGCTATCTCTGGGCGGCCGTCTGGGCCTTTGTCGCCATCGTCGTCCTCATCCTGCTCCACTTCCAGAGCCTCAAGTACCTTCTGCTCACCCTCACGCCGCTGGTGCTGGCCGTGCTCTGGCGCACCGGCGCGATGGTCTGGTTCGGAATCGAATTCAACCCGGCCAACATCGTCACCCTGCCGCTGATCATCGGCATCGATGTCGCGTTCGGGGTCTATATCATCGACCGCTACCGCGAGGACGGGAAGCTCAGCATCTTCGCCGGCAGCACAGGCAAGGCGATCATCATGTCGTCCCTCACCTCGCTCTTCGGTTTCAGCTCCCTGCTGATCTCCCAATTCCGGGGCATGTGGGACATCGGCCAGCTCATGTCCCTCGGCATCGCCATCGGCCTCGTCACCGCCATCTTCATCCTGCCCCAGATCCTGGTCCTGCTGAAGCCAAGGCCGCCCGAGGGTGAAGCCAAGCCGTAGGTAGCCGGCGCAGGCGAAGAGGAAAAGGCGCCGGACCATCGCGCGGCGCGCGACGGCTACCTTAAGAATCGCGTTGCACGACGCCTTAACTAGGACAAACTCTAGTATCATGAGCGCCCTCACCTCCTCGCCCGCCTGGCGGAAACTCCAGGAACATTATGACGCGACCAAGCTCGTCGCCCTGCGCGATCTTTTCGCCAACGACCCGGAACGCTTCAAGAAATTCTCGCTCGAATTCGAGGGCCTGCTGCTCGATTTCTCCAAGAACCGCATCACCGAGGAAACGATGGGCCTCCTCCGCGCGCTGGCCGTCGAGCGCGACGTTCCCGGCTGGACCAAAAAGATGTTCGCCGGCGAAAAGATCAACATCACCGAGAACCGCGCCGTCCTCCACATCGCTTTGAGGAACCGCTCCAACCGCCCCATCCTCGTCGATGGCAAGGACGTCATGCCCGACGTCAACGCCGTCCTCGCGCACATGGAGCAATTCTCCAACGCTGTCCGTTCCGGCGAATGGAAAGGCTACACCGGCAAGCCCATCACCGACTTCGTCAACATCGGCATCGGCGGCTCCGACCTCGGGCCGGTCATGGTCACCGAGGCGCTCAAGCCCTACGCGCAAAAGGGCCTCAAGGCCCACTTCGTTTCCAATGTCGACGGCACGCACATGGCCGAGACGCTGAAAACGCTTTCTCCCGAGACCACCCTCTTCATCGTCGCCTCGAAGACCTTCACCACGCAGGAGACGCTGACCAACGCCCACTCGGCCCGCGACTGGTTCCTCGCCACGGCGAAGGACGAGGCCGCGGTCGCCAAGCATTTCGTCGCCCTCTCGACCAACGAGAAGGAAGTCATCAAGTTCGGAATCGACCCGGCCAACATGTTCGGCTTTTGGGACTGGGTCGGAGGCCGCTACTCGCTCTGGAGCGCCATCGGACTCCCCATCGCGCTGAGCATCGGCTTCGAGAATTTCGTCGCGCTGCTCGAAGGCGCGCACGCCATGGACGAACATTTCCTCAACGCGCCGCCCGAGAAAAATCTCCCGATGACGCTCGGCCTGCTCGGCGTCTGGTACAACAATTTCTTCGGCACGCGCACCCACGCGATCCTCCCCTACGACCAGTACATGCACCGCTTCCCCGCCTACTTCCAGCAGGGCGACATGGAAAGCAACGGCAAGGGCGTCACGCGCGACAGCGAGCCGGTCGATGCCGTCACCGGGCCGGTCATCTGGGGCGAGCCGGGCACGAATGGCCAGCACGCCTTCTACCAGCTCATCCACCAGGGCACGCAATGGATTCCCGC
>Ga0182030_10010595_pt1 | contig 18692 bp, 15 predicted proteins | sample 812S3MmetaG_FD_121299 | JGI IMG/M metagenome (GOLD analysis project Ga0182030, IMG submission 121299) | Permafrost microbial communities from Stordalen Mire, Sweden - 812S3M metaG (Illumina Assembly) | ecosystem: Environmental > Terrestrial > Soil > Wetlands > Permafrost | place: Sweden...
CGCGGAATTACCGGGATGTGGGGGGACCGCAGCAGACGTCCATGCGGGTCAGGCGCAGGAACACGCGGATAGAGATCTTGCGTTCGGCGGTCTCCGGTCGCAGGATCATCATATGTTTAATGATTGCAGGCTGTGGGAACGCCCACAAGGAAAAACAAATTGATATGGCAAATAAGAAAATCTTGGCTGTCACAACGAGGCTTGTAACCGCAGCTTGATTTAGAATCAAAGTTTCTCCTCTCACGGCCCGTGTCGGCCAATTCTGCCGCGTGCGCAGAGATCGAACGCCGTCATGCGACCTCTTATCTCACTCATTCTGTTTGTCGTTTTTGCCGGGCTTGCTCCCGCTTCCGAAAAGCCTTCGTTCACGGTAGGCTGGTCCGTTTATGTGGGGTGGAATCCCTGGTACTACATGGCCAAATCCGGGGTGCTTAAGAAATGGGCGGATAAGTACAACGTCTCCGTTCGCGTGCAGCGCTTCGATTACGCGCCGTCTCTGGACGCGTTCGTGGCGAAGAATATCGACGCCTGCGCCATGACGAACATGGAAGCGCTTGATATGCCCGCTGCGGCAGGCGTCGACACGACCGCGATCATAACGGGCGATTATTCGAACGGCAACGATGCGATTCTGGTGCGCCGCGATCTGACTCTGCAGCAACTGCCCGGCAGAAAAGTCCTGATGGTGGAGAAGACGGTTTCGCAATACCTGTTTGAGCGCGCGATGGTGCTGAATGGTCTCGAGAGTCAGATTAAGAAAGTGAGGCTGGTCAACACGTCGGACTCAGACATCGCCACTGCATACATCGCAGACACCTCGCAGGACGCTGTCGTCACGTGGAAGCCGCTGGTATCGCAGATCGCGAAGACGAACGGCGTGAAAATGATCTTCAATTCATCGAAGATCCCCGGCGAAATTGTGGATCTGATGGTGGTTCGGAGCGAGATACTGAACCGGCCCGACGGATCAGGCCAGCGCTTCGCGAAGGCAATCACCGGCGCGTGGTACGAAACCATGAAACTCATGTCGGGCACTGGTCCGGAAACGGACAAGGTCCTGCAGGCGATTGCCGACGGCTCCCAGGACACGCTGGCGTCTTACAAGGAACAGCTGAGCACTACGCACCTCTTCTCCACGGCAGATGCAGCAGCAGCGTTCACGGTGTCGCCGGATTTCGTGCAGAAGATGAACCTGGTGCGGCAGTTCTGCTTCGCTCACGGACTGCTGGGCGAACATTCCAAATCCGCGGACGACGTGGCGATCAGTTTTCCGGGCAAGAACATGCTGGGCGCGCCGGACCGCGTGCGGCTGCGCTTCGATGCGAGTTACATGCAGATGGCACAGCAGGGGAAGCTCTGATGTCGCCCGGCTTGTTCCGCATTGACGCGCGTCCGGGAAGAGTCGCCACATTTGCGCTGTCGTGGTTCCTCTTTGCCGCCGGGATCGCGCTTTACTTTCAGGCGTCGCATACCCGGCACCTCGAAAACCCCGAGGACAAGGTGGCGCCCAACCTCAAGCAACTGGCGCAGGGTCTTACAGACGCCGTTCTGAAACCTGCCGACGACGATGCGGTGAACCCGGATGACGCCGCCAGACCGTGGTTTCAACGCTTCTTCGGAAGCATGCTGTGGAAGGACACCATAGCCAGCGCTAAGCGGTTCGCGTGGGCCATGCTCCTGCTGGTTCCGGCCGTTGTTCTGGGCCTGCACATGGGTCTGTTTCCGGTGATCGGAACTTTTTTTCTGCGGTTCATATTGTTCTTCGACAAAATCATTGCCCTGTCCGTGCTGCCGATTTTGTTTATCGCATTCGGCATCGACGAGCTCTCGAAAGTCATGCTGATCGTGATCGGGGTGACGCCGACCATCATTCTGGATACTGTCAACCTGACGAGGAGCGTCCCGGCCGAGCAGGTGGTCAAGGGGTTCACGCTGGGGGCGCACGATTTCGGCGTGGCTTACCGGATCGTGCTGCGACAGATTCTGCCGCGTGTGATCAACAGCATCCGGCTGAATCTGAAACCGATCATGCTGTTCCTTTTCGCGGGTGAAATGATCGCCTCGCAGGACGGACTCGCCTTCCGCATCGCGCTGCTGCGGCGGAACATGGCGATGAACGTGATCATTCCGTACGTGATGTGGGTGGCGCTGCTGCTTTTTCTGGTGGATCTTGCGATGCGGGTACTCAATCGCAGGCTGCATCCCTGGTTTCGTGAAGCATGATGGCTGAGCTGATCCGGCTGGACAATCTTTGCGTGGAGTATGCGGTCCACGGGCACGCCCGCAAGAAGGTGCTCGAGCATCTGCATCTGACGATTGCCGAGGGTGAGTTCGTGGCTGTATGCGGTCAGACCGGCTGCGGCAAATCGACGATGCTGCGGATGATCCTCGGGGCCGAGAGGCCGACGAGCGGGCACATTCTCATCGAGGGCCGCGAGCTTTCCCGGCCCGATCGCCATCGCGGTTATGTGCCGCAGAAGTATTCGCTGTTCCCTGACAAAACGGTACTCGACAACATAACGTTCGGACCGGAGACGGAAGAGTTCGGGCTGCTGGGACGAGTGACGCCGCGTTTCTTTCGGCGCCGGGCGGAACTGCGCCAGACCGCATTGGGCTATCTGCGACAGATGGGCCTGCAGGAATCCGATGCAGGCAAGTATCCGGATCAGCTTTCGGGCGGCATGCAGCAGCGCGTGGCCATCGCACAGGCTCTGATCATGAAGCCGAAGATTCTGCTGATGGATGAAGCGTTCAGCGCGCTCGACCCTTCGACGCGCAGCGACATGCAGAAACTGGTGCGCAGACTCTGGCGCGAAACGCGCACGACGATTCTTTTCGTGACGCACAATCTGGCCGAAGCCGTTTTCCTCGGCACGCGCGTGGTGGTGCTGGGCAAGGAATCGCCGGAGACGAGCGCTCGGGTGGTGCTGGACGTTGCGGTGCCCGACTCTATTCGCGGGGCTGACGGGTATCCGCAGCGCGACGCACTGGACGGTTTTACCAGGAAGATCGAAGATGCCGCCATGGAGGGAAAGCTTGAGCTGGAGATGGCTGAGTTCGGGGGCTAAGGCTGCCGCAGCGGGAATCGTTTTCGCCGGGCTGAGCTGCGCGCAGGCGCCAGAGCCAAAAGGCGCCGGGTTGGAACCGGGAACCATTCCCGCGCACTGGATTACGGGTGGGCCGGACTGCGCCGAAGTGCCGAAGTGGCAGGTTCACGCCTATAATCCGGATTTCTATATCATTCGCGAATCCGGCTGCACGAATTACGAGAAGCCGTTTCTTTACCTGTTTTTCGGCAAAGAGCGCGCGCTGCTGCAGGACACTGGCGCCGGCCAGACCAACGTGGCAGAGGTGGTCAACGGCGTTATCGCAGAGTGGCTGAAGCGCAACGGCAGAACGTCGATCCCGCTGGTCGTCGCGCATTCACACGGTCACGGAGACCATATTTCGGGCGACGCGCAGTTCAAGGACAAGCCCGATGTGACGCTGGTCGGGCTCTCTGTCGAGGCCACGCAAAAAGCCTTCGGCATCGCGAACTGGCCCGCCGATCGCGGATCGATCGATCTGGGCGGACGTGTGCTGGACGTGATTGCGATACCGGGGCATCAGCCCTTCAGCGTCGCGTTCTACGATCGGCGCACCGGCATTCTGCTGACAGGCGACACACTCTATCCAGGCCGGCTTTATGTTTCCGATTTCCCGGCGTTCGCGGCCAGTATCCAGCGGCTGGTCGATTTCACCCGCGACAAACCGGTGGCGCACATCATGGGATGCCACATCGAGGAGTCGAACACACCGTTTCTGGACTACCCTGTCGAGACGAGATATCAGCCGCAGGAGCACGTGCTCGAGCTCTCTCATGCGCATCTTGTCGAATTGAACGAAGCGCTGAAATCGATGAACGGACACGCGGTGCGATTCGCGCTGCGCGATTTCACAGTGTGGCCGAAATAGGAGCAGTTTCACAATCAATCGCGGAATCCGTAACGCTCCGCGCCGGGTGGAAACCCGGCGGCAGGGCCGAAGCCCTGGCCCCACAAAAAGCGTTCAGCGTCCGGCAGCGTCCGGCGCGTCAGACTCGCCAAAGACCGGATCATCTCTCAAAGAAGGCGGATTACCCGGCAAAGCGTGGGTTACCTGTTCGACCGGCGTCTGCCGCTGAAGCCATCCGCGAAGCCAGTTGTTCTCGGGCGCGGCAAACCGGAAAGTCGCTGCCGTCAGATCGCGCCGTGAATACGCGGACTGAAAGATGCCGCGGTCACTATGTATCCGGACACCCGCCAGCATGTGATAGATCTCGTGGGCGCTCACACGCGCCAGAGCGCGGCCCAGCATTTCGTTCGTCCAGGCCGGCGGCATCGAACCGAGAACCGGCGCGATATAGTCCCGGACCCGGTCGCAGTTCACTCTGGAAAACGGAAGAACGTGCCCTTCGACAGTGTCTGTCTGGGCCAAAGCGCCGCCGGAGGAATCGAAGCCTGCGTCACCCACAGGACCATCGAACCCGCACCGGCCATTGAACCGAAACACAACCAGCGCCGGGAAATCCTCAGCGGGATGGCGCGGAACTCCGGATGGCAGCCACGCGGCGGATATCCCCGAGGGAGCGAGAATGCGACCCAGCTCGGACTGCATCGCTGTGAGCAATGCGGGAGTCGCCGGTGTGTCGAAGGAGTAGTAAACGGCCAGCGGAGCTTTCGCCGCATGGGCGGCACCCGCGAAGACGAGGATCGACATTGCCCCGAGGGCAGATAACCGGATCATATGGACACGCACCGGGTCCAGGGCACCAACGAGGTGCCTTCAAACACACCGGCATGTTATCAGAAAATTTCCTTCGCATGGAGATACGCGCAGAAAGGCGTCCGGTTCGCTGCAGGTACAAAAAAAGCCCGGACCCTCGAAAGAGGATCCGGGCGGTGAGCGTTCGCTGAATCCGGCTGAAGCCGGATGTCAGAATGCGTAGCGGAGAGCGAGCTGCATGACGCGGGGAGCCGCGCCGTATGCGTAGGATGTGATTTCGCCGAACGTGCTCGGGCTGGCCATGCTCAGGTTGGGCACGCCAAACTCCACGTTGTTGAAGGCATTAAACGCCTCGGCCCGGAAGTACACGGCTTGATGCTCCCACGGCAGCCGGAAGGCTTTGCTGACCGCCAGATCGGTATCAAAGAAGTGCGGCCCGCGAATAATCCCGCGCGTTCCGACCACGCCGGGCCCCGCTCCGACGAAAGAGTTCACGGCGTTAGGGGTGGAGAAGATACTCGGGATTCCGTTGGAATCGAAGCGGAATCCGTTGGAGGGCAGCGTTGCGCCGGGTGCCAGAACGGCATAGGCGGACACGTCGTAGTTGACGTTATAGTCTCCGGTATCACTGATCGTGAGAGGCGTGCCGGAGTGGAAGGTGGTGAGCCCGCTCACCTGCCACCCGCCGATGATCTCGTTCACCCATGGCTTGACGTTGCCGAGAAAGGGCTTGCCTTTACCGACCGGCAGCTCGACCACAAAATCTGCCGTAATCGTGTGCCTGGAGTCGAAGTCGGACGGTCCGCGGAATGCGTTCGGGTTGAAGGCGTCCTGCAAAAGGCCGCCCGTGCTGTAGTAGCCGGTGGTGCCGGTGGTGTTGGTGCCCGTCAGCGATTCCGACGCGGAGCCATTGTCAATCGAGTGGCCCCAGGTGTAGTTGAAATCGTATCCCCAGCCTCCGGTAACGGCGCGCCGTAAAACAACGACCATCGCGTTATACATGGATTTGCCGTTGTTGGTGTAAACATCGAGCCCGGAGTTCTGCAGCATGTAGAAGGTATTGCATCCGGTGCTGACGAGACAACCGCCATTGGGCCCCTGCCGTATGCGATCGATATCATTGAGGGTGTCGAGCCAGCTTCCCGCATAGACGCTGTAAACGTCGTAGAAGAAGTTCGCGCTCGCGCTCCCGGGAATGTAAAAGTTGGCCAGGTTCGGCACCAGATCGTTGAACCAGGGCTCGTTGGGAACCAGACTGGGATTGGCTTTGACCTGCGCCGGCGTGAGGCCTGAGTTGTACAGCTGCGTCAGCACATTGCCGGCCTGGGCGAAAGTCTGGCCCGATTTGGGGTCCTTGAAGTTGGACAGCGGCTGGCCGTAATCCTGTTCGATGATGCCGCGATGGCCGAGCCGTCCCACATAGCCGACCTCAAGGCTCATGTTCTTTGCCAGCGGGCGCGCGTAGCTGGCGTTGAGCACATACTGGTAAGGCGCCTTCAAGTCGCTGGAAACGCCGCTGAACGTGTTAAATCCGCCGACGACCGTCGGAGGCGTGAGAGGGAATGTGGCGGCGGATCCGGCTGGAATGGCGGGGAATCCGTTGCCGGTATAGCGGTAAGAGTTGGTGAAGTTGGTGTTGCCAGGCTGCGTGACCTGTGTGGCCAGACCGGGCGAGCCGTTGTTGGCAAACTGCTGGGCCATCGCCGTGCCGTAGTGATCGTAAACCATGGCGCCGCCGACGCGGAAGACGCTTCCCTTGCCCATGAGTTTTTCGAGCAGGGAGCCGCTTTCCGGACTGTAGGCGGCGGCGAGCCGGGGACCGAAATTACCCTTATCCAGCGGATAGTAACCGGGTGCGTTGTTCGCCGATCCGCCCAAAGCGAAGCTGACCAGTGAATTCGGCACTTGCGAGTTCGAAATGCCGTTCTGCGCGGCGTACAGACGATCGGCGAAGAAATTGTTCAGGGGCGTAACCGGAATAACCTCCCTGCCGGACACTTCGTAGGGAACCCCCGACAGAGAGTAACGCAGGCCGGCCGTAATGGTCAGATTCGGTTTCCATTTGAAGGCGTCCTGAATGTAGCCTTCGTACTCGTGATCTTCAAAGGAGGTGCCTACCGGGTTGCCGAACGGGATCGCCGTTCCCTTGGAGGTGTAGTTGTAGGTCGCACCATACTGGTTGACCAGACCCAGCAGGGCCCCGAACGCGTTCGTGATGTTGGTGCCGGATTTGAGCGCCGTGTTGGCGGGAAGGCCCAACGTATTGACCAGGTAATTGACAACATCGGTGTCAATGTCACCGCCAAGGCCGAGCAGCGTGTTGCGAGAGAAGCTGTAGCTCGGCAGATTGTTGTACATCAGATTTGTGTTCAGGGCAAACCGGAAGTTCAGACCGGCCTGCACGGAATGACGGCCTTTGGTCCACGTTATGTCATCGGTAAAGTTTGTGGTGGGTGCTATGCGCGCCTGAGGCCTCGCGGTGGGAGGGGCTACCGGGGTGGCGAAATAGAACTGTGGAACTACGGCCTCGGTGCCTGTCGACGCGTTGCTGAGGCGCGTATATCCGTAGCTGACGGTGTTGATCAGGCTTGGCGACAGAACGATGGTGTCGCGCACTGCCAGACCGCGCGAATTGTCGAGCGTCTCCTGTGAGGCCGACTGACCCGGAAACTCGGCGAGGCCGGTCGTGCTGCCGACCTGGCCATTACCAGCCACGGAGGCGCCGTTCAGCGTCCCGCGCACCGAGATGCTGTGTTTGCCCAGGAGATAGTCGAGCTTTCCGACCTGAGCGTGATTGTTCAGATCCTGCGGTGCATTGAATGTCAGCTCGTTGAAATCGAGCCCGAGATCCGGAGAAGCGAGCGGGTTGTTTCCGGCGGGGAACTGCTTCAGGTATGTCGAAAAGAATGAGTTCTCGCCGAGGTGGAGAGGATCGATGGCCGTGATCTGCGCTGGTGTGAGCGTTACCACCTGACCGCTTTTCAAAGGCACAAGGATGTCCCCCTGCGCCAGCGTGGAGCTGGGAACCAGTCGGCTCACCGGCGCTCCGCTGCGATCTTTGCGGCCTTCGTAGTTGTAGAAGAAGAAAAGTTTGTTCTTCAGGATCGGGCCGCCGAGCGAGGCACCATATTGATTTCTGATCAGCGGCGCACGTGCGACACCGGCGCGGTTGCTGAACCAGCTGTTGGCGGAGAAATCGGTGTTGCGGTTGTACTCATACAGCGTTCCGTGGAACTGATTCGAGCCGCTCTTGGTGATGATGGAAACCTGTCCGCCGGAAGACCGCCCCTGATCCGCGCCGAAGCCGGCGACGGTGGTGCGGAATTCCTGCACCGAATCGAGCGGGATCGGAAGTACCGCGTTGTATCCATTCGCTCCGGCGTTATCGTTTACGTCGACGCCGTCGAGCGTAACGTTGTTCTGATCGGCCCGCGCGCCAAGCACGTTGCCTTGCACCGAGGCGCCGGGCTGTACCCCGAGCAGCGCCACAATGTTACGGGTTTGCAGCGGGATCTCCTTGATTTGCGTCTCGTTAAACGGATTTCCCACGGAAGCGTTTTCGCTGTTCACTACAGCGGCCACACCGGTGACTTCGACGGTCTGCGTCACGGCACCCAGCTGCAGGGCGACATTCAGCGTCGCAGGCGTATTCGTCTGCAGCACTAAGTCAGACTTTTCCACACGAAAACCGGTCTTTTCGACCGTGACGAGGTATTTGCCGGGCACCACCTGCACGACCTCATACTCGCCGCGCTCGTTCGAGAGTACGGCGCGCGTGGCCGATGTGTCCTGGTTCTCAATTTTTACACTTGCGCCTGGCACGGCGCCGCCATTCTGGTCGGTGATCACTCCGTTCAGAGAGCTGTTCTGTGCCAACATAGGCAAACTCAGGATCATGAAAATGGCAAGACGGCGAATCACAAATTTAGTCCTCCCTGTAAATGAAGAAAAACGGCTGATGGATGATGCAGCCGCAATCGGATCAAAGGTTGATTCGAAGCGACTGGCCGCTGGACGAGAGCGGAAAAACTGACGGGAAAAAACTCCAGACTGGGAGTGTGGGTTAAAAGGCCATACTACAACGGATCAGGGGTCAAATTACCGCCGCAACTCCATGAAAAATATTGATCCCCGGCATTCGGGGTTCAGACAATTTCATAGCAGAGCAACGCAACGAACACGCACGATGAGGGATAGCCGCGCGGAAGGTTGGTTCGAAGTGCTTCATTTATCACGTCGGCGGATAGCTCGCATTCGGCCCAGGTACAAAGTGGGCAGGGGTCAGTTTACAGGCAATATGAAGGATGGTTAATAAAATGATCGAGGGGATGTTAGGATGAAGTTCACCCCCAGGGACCGCGTTCAATAATGATGTATCTTCTGCTGTTCCGCACGTGTGCGCTCTTTTGTGCCTCCCCGCGCGGGGTGCTCTCCGCGACGACGGGCCTTCGAACGCTCCTCTTCGGCCCGTGCCTGAACCGATGAGCGATGTGACACGGAACGCCGCAGCGGGAAGCTCTGCGCAGGCAAAGGTGAAGTGTTCGTGGGGCTGCCGCCACGTCAGCCGGGAGCAATTGAAAGAAGACTACTCGCTCCTGAGTGACAGCCGCCCGCCCGCAGTGGGTGATGTCGCGGTCGTCGCGGTGAAAGAAGTCGGTTATCATCACCATCTCGACACGGCCGAGGCGCGCAGGTTCCGGATGTACGAAGGCGATCACCTGCTTTGCGTATTCGGGAATCGCTACGCGACAGACGTTTACGAGGGTAAGGTTCTCGCCCTCGATGACAACAAACTGCATCTGCTGTCGCGCAGCGGCGTCATCGGTACCGTCGTGTCGCGAAACCGCGACGTGAAGGAGCCGACCACTCTGTCGCTGCGGGGTTATCTGGGCGACGCGTCCGGGAACCGGATCAACCTGATCGACCTCGCGAAGGCACGGAAGCCCGGCTCGTCCAGACCGGATGCGGGCCTTGCCGTGGTGCTGGTGGTGGGGACCGGGATGAACACGGGGAAAACAACGGTGACGCGCCGCGTTCTTCACGAACTGGTGCAGCGCGGGCTGAACGTGGCCGGTTGCAAGCTTACCGGCACGACCTCGCCGCGGGACCTGCAGGAAATGCAGTCCACCGGCGCGCTGGTTGCCACGGACTTCAGCGACTATGGTTTCCCTTCGACCTACGGCGCGACTCTGCCGGAACTGATCCTGTTGTTCAACCGCATGCTGGATGCGTGCGGCCGCGCGAAGCCCGACGTCGTCATTATGGAAATCGCGGACGGCATTCTGCAGCGCGAAACGGAAATGCTGCTCGGCGACGAGGAGTTCCGGCGCCGGGTTCGCGGCGTTATTGTGACCGCGCCGTGCGCAGCCTCGGCGCTTTATGCGGCCTCGCGCGTCGAAAAAGCGGGGCTGGGTGTGTGGGCAGTCTCCGGTATCATTACTAATTCGCCGTTGTTTGTGCAGGAGTTTTCAGGGCGAAGTTCTGTTCCTGTTGCCTCCTCCCGCACCGGCAAGGCTCTGGCCGACCTGGTGGCGGATCGCCTCGCGTTGCACGCCCCGAAGAATCAGCCGATGGCGTCCGTCGCCAGCAGCATTCCATGATTTGCGCCGGGCCCTGCTCTGAGGCATCCGAGGTCATCGGATATTCCTGGTGCGGTTCCCCGCTTACAGTGCACACATGTGTGCCGGCCAACCTGGCGCAAGCCGCGTTGCCGCGAATCTTCATCCTGGCGGGACAGCACGGGGATGAAGGCGAAGCACGGGAAGCCGCGGCGGAATTCCTCGACAGGTTCCGGTCAACTCCGTCCGCGGTGGAAATTGCGGTTCTGTCGGATGCCAATCCCGACGGTTCGGCAGCCAACACGCGCCGCAACGGAGCCGATCTCGACCTCAACCGCGACCATCTTCTCCTCAGCGCGCCCGAGACCAGGGCCGTTCACTCCTTCGTATATCGATGGAAGCCGGATCTGATCGTCGATGTGCATACCTACCGGCCGGGGAGACCGGAACTGCTGGAGCGCGGTCTCGTTTTTGTCCAGGACGTGATGGTGGACGTTACCACGAATCCGGCCATCTGCGCGGCCGGAGTCTCGGAGCAAACCCAGCACGAAATGATGGACGCGGTGAAACAGCGCGTCACAGAGGGCGGATACCGGTGCGACCGTTACACCCTGGTGCGGGCTTCCGGGATGGTTCGCCACAGCAATTTCGACATCCTCGATGCGCGTAACGGGCTGGCGCTGCGCTATGGCGTCCCGGCCCTGCTGCTGGAGGGAAGAAGGCCGGCGCCGGGCGATCCGCCGGGCTTCAGGCCGGCCCGGTGCGCGCTGGTGCGGGGTCTCGAGAGTGTAACGGAATGGTCCGCAAGTCATGCGAACCGGATTGCGGGTCAGTCGTGCGGCATCGCTCGGGGAGGACAGGTTCCGGTGCGGTGCCGGTATGCGGCGGGCATGGCTCGCCAGTGGGAGATGTTGTCCGCGACAAAAGGAGACATACATAAGGTTGAGATCCCCGGCGAATACCTCCCCCGCGTCGAGACCACCCGGACAATCCGCCTGCCGCGCGCCTATGGCGTGCCGGTCGATTCCGCGATCCTCGAAGTTTTGCGCAGGCACAATTTCGAAACTCGCCTGGCCACGCAATACGCGGACGCGGCGGTGGAGAGGCATCGCTTACTGAGTCCGCTGCCGAAACCGCATGCGGAGGAGCATTTACCGCTGCCCGCGATCCGGACTGAAAGAGCAAGCCTGGAAGACGACTTTGTGTGCTTCCCCACGGAGCAGCCGGGCGGACACGCGCTGGCCCTTATGCTGGACCCGGAATCTCAGTTTTCGATGCATCTGTTCACCAGCCTCGGGCCGGAATTGAAGCCGCAGATGCTTTACCCGGTCGCCCGGATACTCTGACCCGCGAATGAAATGATAGGATGAGTTCACCCCAAAGGACTGGCTTCTATGAATCTTCGTACGTGTGTGCTCTTTGCGCTGACTGGTTTACTGCAGGCCCAGAACGCTCCGGCGCCGGCGGCCGCTCCCGCTCCGAATCCCATGGGCGGTCCTGTGCAGGCGAACAAGGAGGCCAATGTCAGTCCGGTTCCGTTCGAGAGAATTCTCAACGCGAATAAGGAACCGCAGAACTGGCTGACCTATTCCGGCGGCTACGCGAGCCAGCGGCACAGCGAACTGAAGCAGATCAATCCGGAAAATGTGAAAGACCTGACGCTGAAATGGGTCTATCAGGTGCGATCGCTCGAGAAGCACGAAGTGACGCCGCTGGTTGTCGATGGCGTGATGTATACGGTGCAGTTCAACGACGTGGTCGCACTGAACGCGGCCACGGGCAAGCAGATCTGGATCCATCCTTATAAGCCAAGCGCCGATGCGCGCAACTGCTGCGGGCAGGAAACGCGCGGCCTTGCGATCGCGGGCGACAAGGTGATTCTGGCCGCGCTGGATACGCACATGATCGCCCTCGACGCGAAGACGGGCAAGGAAGTGTGGAACGTGCAGGCGGCGGATCCGAAGGAGAAATACTCGTTCACGCATGCCCCGCTGGTGGTGAAAGACAAGGTGATCGAAGGCACGGCGGGCGGCGAGTTCGGTATCCGCGGGTTCATTGCGGCGTTCGATGTCAATACCGGCAAGGAAGCGTGGCGCTTCTATACGGTGCCGGGCCCGGGCGAGCCGGGCAACGAAACGTGGGCCGGCGACTCGTGGAAGCACGGCGCGGCTTCGGTCTGGGCGACCGGGTCGTACGATCCGGCGACCAACCTGACGTTCTGGGGCATCGGCAACCCGGGGCCCGACTGGAACGGCGACGCGCGCAAAGGCGACAACCTTTATTCGTGTTCGGTGGTGGCGCTCGATGCAGACACCGGAAAGCTGAAATGGTATTACCAGTTCTCGCCGCATAACGAATTCGACTGGGATTCCACGCAGGTTCCGGTTTTGGCCGACATGCAATGGAAGGGTCAGAACCGCAAGGTGATGCTGTGGGCGAATCGCAGCGGCGTGTTCTACGTGCTTGACCGGACCACGGGCGAGTTTTTGCTCGGCAAATCGTTTGCCAAGACCAACTGGTACACGGGATTCGACGAAAAGGGCCGGCCGCTGCGCGCGCCGGGCACCGAGCCGACGCAGGAAGGCGTGTTGATCTTTCCCGGCAATCAGGGCGCGACCAACTGGTACAACCCCTCTTATAGTCCGGAGACCGGATTGTTTTACATCCCGACCTGGGAGAACACGTCGACGATCTATCTGAAGGATAAAGAGCCGCCCGAGTTCCATTCGGGGCAGACCTTCAGCGGCGCGTTCCCCCGCAACCAGAATGGCGACGATGTCTTCGCCGCGGTGCGCGCCATCGATCCGAAGACCGGCGACAAGAAGTGGGACTTCAAGCTCAGCGCGCCTTCGACAGAAGGCGGCATCCTGACGACAGCTTCGAACCTGCTGTTTGCCGGAGGACGCGACGGACAGTTCGTCGCAGTGGATGCGCGCGATGGCAAACTGCTCTGGGAGACCAGTCTCGGACCGTCGGTTTCGGCGGGGCCGATGACGTATATGGTGGACGGCAAGCAGTATCTGAGCATCCAGGCGGGCGCGTCGCTGTTCACTTTTACCCTGCGCTGAATCGCCGGCGGCTACGTCATAGTTCGCAGTGCGACGATTTGACGTTTTGATTCTGACGATCGCCGCAGTCCCGGCGTACTCGCAGGGCTTTGAGGTTTCTTCGGTTCGGCCGGCACAGCCCGGTGCGACAGTGCGGGATGCACGGATCAGTTTTCGCGGCGACCGGTTCGAAGCCAAAGCGGAAACGGTCGGCGCCATTCTCGATATGCTGCGGGGATGGCAGCTTTACCGGGTGCTCGGCGGGCCCGCGTGGATCGACACGGACCGTTACGACATCGAGGCGAAAGCGGATCGTGAGCTGACGGGGCCCGAGCAGGAGCCAGCCATCATGGTACTGCTGGCCGAACGCTTCAAGCTGAAGTCGCACAAAGAGACACGCGAAATCTCCGCGTTCGTGCTGCGGATTCCGAAGATGCCGGCGGGACTCAAACGCGCGGGCGAAAAGGAGACCTATTCGGTTGTCAACGATGCGCGGCACGACGTCGTGTTTACGGGTTTCTCGATGCCGTCGTTCACAAACTACCTGTCGCAGATGGTGCACGCGCCTGTGGTGGACGAGACGGGTCTGGAGGGCTTATACGATTTCACGCTGCCTGTGTCGCAGGTCTCCGTGCAGCCACGGGACAGTTATGGAGATCTGGTGCGCGAGGCGGCCGAGGCGTTAGGTTTTCGGATTGAGGAAAAGAAAATCCCGCTGGAGGTCACTGTCATTGATCGTTGCGAGCGTCCGAGCGAGAATTGACTGTATGCGCATCATCGGCGCGTTCGTGATCACAGCGAGCATCGTCCTCGCGCAGGCTCCGAGTCAGAGCCCGGCGGCGCGGCCGCGTCCGAAGGCCAAAGACACCGAGACTTATCCAGCAGCATTGGTGCAGAACGGCGAGACGCGATTCGTGTCGCAATGCGGATTCTGCCACGGGCGCGATGCGGCGGGTGGGGAATCGGGTCCCGACCTGACTCTCTCGCAACTGGTGGCAGACGACATGAAAGGCGACAGGATCGGGCCATTGGTGCGGGCCGGTCGTTCGGATGCGGGCATGCCTCCGTTTCGCATGGGCGATGACGAACTGAAAGCGATCGTCGCCTTCATTCACACACAGGCGAAGAAGTTCGCGGAGCTCGGCGGCGGGCGTCGCACCGTGGATCCGTCGGACCTCGCGACCGGCAATGCGGCGGATGGGCGCGCTTATTTCAACGGGACCGCCGGCTGTGCCGGATGTCATTCGGCTACCGGAGACCTGGCAGGCGTCGCAACCCGATACAAGGGACTCGCGCTGCTGCAGCGTATGCTGTATCCCGGCGGACGTCCCGCACCGGCTCCTCCGAAAGCGACGTTCACGCTGGAATCGGGACAAACGGTGATCGCGCCCGTGGCGACGGAGGACGAGTTCAGCGTCACGGTTCTCGATCCGCTGGGGCAGAGGCAGAAATACGCGCGAGACAAGGTGAAGGTGAAGATCGACGATCCCCTGCAGGCGCACTTCGCGGCGCTCGGCAAATACACCGATGCGGATATGCACAACGTCTACGCGTACCTGGCGACACTGAAATGAAGGCTGCGCTGATTCAGAATGGGGCGATCATGATCGCGCTGGCGGCACTGGCAGCCGGGCAGAGCGTTGATTCCGACATGTTGCGCCATCCGCCCGCGGACGCGTGGCTCACATATCACGGCGACTACACCGGTCAGCGGCACAGCAAGCTTTCGCAGATCACGCCTGCGAACGTGGCGCAACTGAAGCAGGCGTGGCGTTTCGAGACGGGGCAGACGCAGGCCATCAAGGCCTCGCCGATTCTGGTGGACGGCGTCCTTTACCTCACGACTCCCGACAACCTGTGGGCGGTCGATGCGCGCACCGGTCGGGAGAAGTGGCATTATCAGCATCCGAAAAACAACGCGTTCCACATCGGGCACCGCGGGGCCGCAGTTTACAAAGACACCGTGTATCTGACCACGCCGGATTGTCATCTGATCGCGTTTCAGGCGAAGGACGGCACCAGGAAATGGGACGTGGTGGTGGCCGATTCGAACAAAGGATACTGGTCGAGCAATGCGCCGCTCGTGGTGGGGAATCATGTGCTGGTCGGCGTGTCGGGCGATTTCGACAACGTGCCGGGACAGCTGAAATCGTTCGACGCGGACACGGGGAAGCTGCAGTGGACGTTTTACAGCACGGGCGGCAAGGAAACGAACAGCGGTGGTGCCACCGGCGGTCAGATGTGGACCACCGGCACGTACGATCCCGAACTCAATCTTGTGTTTGTCGGCACGGGGAATCCGACGCCGGTGCTCAATGGCGGCGCGCGGCCCGGCGATAATCCCTGGACGTGCAGCATAGTGGCCCTGAATCCGGATACCGGAAAGCTGGTCTGGGGATTTCAGGTCTCGCCGCACGACACGCACGACTGGGACGCGAATGAAGTTCCGGTGCTGGTGGACGCGGATTTCAACGGTCAGCCGCGAAAGATGTTGATGACGGCGTCGCGCAACGGCTACTTCTTCGTGCTGGACCGGACCGACGGCAAGAGCCTGCTCACTGCGCCTTTCGCGACGGTGAACTGGGCGAAGGGCATCGATGCGATGGGGAGTCCGATTCCGAATCCCGCGAAGGAGCCGACGCGGGACGGCGTGCTGGTGGCGCCCGATGAAAGCGGGGCAACCAATTTCCGTCCGCCAAGCTTTGACCCGTCGACGGGGCTGTTCCTTGTAAGCGCGCACGACGCTTACGGGATCTACTTTTTCAAGCCGGAGCACGGCGGATACGGCTGGGCCGGCGCCGATTACGGGGTCGCGGGCAAGTCGTCTCTGCGGGCGATCGATTACCGGACGGGGAAGATCGTGTGGGACCATCCGATCGGCGACGGGACTGGAACCGCGGGCGTGCTGACGACAGACACCGGGGTGACATTCAGCGGCGACAATCGAACGAGCGTGATGGCGTTTGCCACGAGCGACGGGAAGACGCTTTGGCATGAAGATATTGGTCATGTACAGAATGCGCCGATTACATACGAGTTGGATGGCAAGCAGGTTATGGTGGTTGCCGGCGGCGGGTCGCTCTACGCCTTCGCGCTGCCTGAGTAAGATAATCTGGCGCTCTGAGGAGACTGCTCTAGTCGACCACGCTGGCTGCGCACGTGCGGGCCCAGAAGTCGTGGGACATTCGGCAGCGGTCGTGACCGATCCTCCGGCGAGAAGGTTGTGGTCGTTCGAGAACGACTCGCTGATTGAGACCGACACCATCCGCGGCGCGAAGGCGGGAGCCTGGGGCGGAGGTGGAGAGGGTTCTATCGATCAGGCGCGCGCCCGACTGATTCTTCCGGCCCAAATTACTCCCAGGCAGACGAGCAGAGAGAAACCTAAGGGCTTCTCCCAGCGAGATACCGACAGAAAGATAGCCAGGAACATCACCACACCGCACGCCAGGATGCCAACGCAGGCGAATTTGTCTGATTTCGTGAGCCGCGCGTTTGCAAATGGTGCGGTTGTATAGGCCGCCACAACCATAAGAGCCAAGAATACTGCCGCTTCCCGTCGCGGAAACGGAACGGTCGGCTGATTCAGAGCATGCCCGTCAGCAAGAATAAGAAGGCCGTTCAGAATGGCGGGCGCGAAGATGGCGGGCAAAATCCTCGCCCACCGTTCGACCGAAGCGATAGCGACGACGGTTCCGACGACAAACAGGCCCCAGCCAAGCGCCCTGGGTCGCGGGGTTCTTCCGCTGGCAATCATGAGTCCCGCGGAAATACAAACCACGAGTAAGAGGAATCCCAAATACAACGCGATTCTGGGGAGCGGCGGGAGCTTCCTGGTGTGTCGCTGGCTCCCGCGATTCACTGTCTCGACTACTGCGCGGCCGGTCGCGGAGCCGCCGGGGGATTGATGCGGCCTTCGTCCCAGTGCTCGTCAGCTTTGCCGTCGACGAAACGCCACATATCGTAGTGAGTCGTCGTGTACATCTGGCCCTCGTTGCGCGGGTCCTTTACTTCGACGCGCGTTACCACGGCAACCAGATCGCCTTCGGCGAGAACGGCGACCACTTTCGTGCGCCAATCCTTCGGGCTGGCCGGAACGGGGCGGCCGGGCCCGCGCGCGCCGAAAGCTTTCATTACGATCTCGCGTCCTGAGGCGAAGGCGGGGTTGTGCTGAATGTAGCGTTCGGTGAGCCACTTGTCGGCTTCGGCCCAGCGTCCGCACTCGAGGAGGTCGATCACGATGTGCATCGCCGCCTGCTTGTTTTTGTTGAGCACCGGATCCTTGTCGGTGAACAGGGCCGCGGGATCGTCGGAAGCGACGACGGGGGCGGCCTGCCCGAAGGCGGCAGCGGAGGCGAGGACGGAGATCAGGCCAACGAGGGCGATTCGTTTCATGGGTACTATCGTTTGCCACAACCGGGGCGCGTGTCAAGCGCGATTGCGCCGCCACTTCCTCGCGGGCGCGGTTCGGTATAGACTCTGTAAGTTATGAATCGTATTTTCATTGGAGCTATCGCAGTATTTGCCGCCACCGCAGCCTACGGGCAATACGGCACGCCCGCTTCGGGCGAATGGCGCGTCAACGGGGGCGACGCCGGCAGCACACGGTATTCGCCGCTCGATCAGATCAACGCGTCGAACGTAAAGAACCTGCAGGTGGTCTGGCGATGGAAGGCGCAGAACATGGGTCCGGCGCCGCAGGCCGCGTGGGAAGTGACGCCGCTGATGGTGGGCGGGAAAGTTTATTTCACCGCGGGCACCGGGCGCACGGTGGTGGCCGCTGATGCGCTGACCGGCGAAACGCTTTGGCTCTATCACGGCGACGATACGGCTGAGCGCGGCGCGGTGCGTCCGAACAATCGCGGGCTGAGCTACTGGTCGGACGGCAAGGGCGACGACCGCATTCTTTTCGTGACGCCTGGGTATCAGCTGGTGGCTCTGAATGCGAAGACCGGAGCGCCCATCGCGAACTTCGGCGTCGATGCCCACGTTGATTTGTGGAAGGGGCTCGACAGGACGGAAGTGAAGAAGGAATCGATCGGCGCCACTTCCCCCCCGATCATCGTGCGGGATGTGGCGGTGGTCGGCGCGGCGCTGAAGGTCGGCGTCTCGCTCCCGACGAAGCTGAATACGCCTGGCTACATTCGCGGCTACGATGTGCGCACCGGCAAACTGTTGTGGACATTCCATACGGTGCCGCAGGGGAACGAGCCGGGTACGGAAACCTGGCTGAAAGATCCGCAGACGGGCGTTGAATCGTGGAAGTTCACCGGCAACACCGGGGCATGGGGCCCGCTCACCGGCGATGAAGAACTCGGCTACGTTTATGTTCCGGTCGAAGCGCCCA
>Ga0182030_10010598_pt1 | contig 18688 bp, 19 predicted proteins | sample 812S3MmetaG_FD_121299 | JGI IMG/M metagenome (GOLD analysis project Ga0182030, IMG submission 121299) | Permafrost microbial communities from Stordalen Mire, Sweden - 812S3M metaG (Illumina Assembly) | ecosystem: Environmental > Terrestrial > Soil > Wetlands > Permafrost | place: Sweden...
ACAGCCATCGACCAGGGCGGCCATGAGAGCGCCCGCTCCCCTGAGTCCGAAGAGACCGTCCCCAACCCATAGGAATCGTGCATTGATCTTCGCCAGTGAACTTGAATTCAGTGCTTTGTTAGAATTATTGAAACGTCGACCGACGCAAACGTGGAGTTGCCGGTTCGGGAGGAGGTAGAAGATGAGCATTCTCTTAAACCTGGATCTGGAGCATCGAATCGCGGCCAAGGTTGAAACCGGCCAATATCTGTCTCCCGCCCAAGTAATTGAACAGGGTCTCGACCTTTTGGAAGCCCGCGACGCTGCTACCCAGGCCTCCAAGGTTTCCAGTGAGCCTCCGATCTGGGAGACGATTGCCAGCCTTGGCCAGCAGGTTCCTGAGGACGAATGGGCGCGCATTCCGACCGACATGGCGCAAAATGTTGACCATTATCTCTACGGATCCTCGAAAGCCTCTGAATGAAGCACGTTTTCGCCGACAGGGCCTATTGGATTGCCCTCTTTAATTCTCGCGACCAGCTGCATACACGGGCAATGGAAGTCTCCAAACAGTTCTCAGCTTCCAGAATCGTGACCAGCGATTGGGTTTTAACCGAATTGCTCAATGGCTTTGCCGAAGGCGGGCCGAATATGCGATCGACGATCGGCGCAGCTGTTGTTGCTCTCAGGTCCAACACGACCGTGACCGTTGTGCCGCAAACTCGACAAGCCTTCACCGCTGCCCTTGATCTCTATCGAGCGAGATCGGATAAGGGCTGGAGCTTGACCGATTGCTCCAGCTTCTTGATCATTCGTGAACTCGAAATCGGTGCGGCACTAACTTCCGATAGGCACTTCGAACAAGCGGGCTGCAGCGCCTTGCTGAGATAAAAAAACTGAGTGGTTCATAGGATTCACTCTGCGTATCAAGGAACTCTCCCATGAAATACTGCCGCTTCCTGCTCGACAATGAACCCCACTACGGTGTTGTGGAAGACTGCGCCGGTGAGCCTTGCATCGTGGACTTGGCTCGCGGCCCTGCAGAGGACCTGGCCTTTCAAGTCGCCCACGGCAACGACGCACCCTTCAGCTTCAGGTTCCATATCACGCCCCTGAGCACCGCCGAACTGCTTCCTCCCGTCACGCCCTCGAAGATCGTCTGCGTAGGCCGCAACTATCGCGACCACGCCAAGGAACTGGGTAACGAAGTCCCCACCGAGCCCCTGCTCTTCTACAAGCCCCCGTCGTCGCTTCTCAAGCCCGGTGGCATCGTGCGCATGCCCGCCGCCTCGTCCCGCGTAGACTTCGAAGGCGAACTGGCGCTGGTCATTGGCAAGCGCGTCACCAAGCTCCCCGAAGGTGCGGATTGGCGAGCTGTGATTCGCGGTTACACCCTGGCCAATGACGTGACTGCCCGCGACCTGCAAAAGAAGGACGGGCAGTGGACGCGCGCCAAGGGCTTTGACACGTTCTGCCCCGTCGGCCCCTTTCTCAGCGACGAAGTCGACCCCGAAGCCGGCCTCAACCTCGAAACCCGCGTCAACGGCGAACTCCGCCAGCATGGGTCGACGCTCGACTTCATCTTCTCCATCCCCGCCCTGCTCAGCTACATTACCGCGGCCATCACGCTTGAGCCCGGCGACCTGATCCTCACCGGAACTCCCGCCGGCGTTGGCCCGCTCTCCCCCGGAGACCGAGTCGACATCAGCATTCCTGGCCTCGGGGTGCTCACCAATTCCTTCCAGCCCGACGTTACCTAAGTCCAATAAGCGCCTCAAATGAACCCTGCGTTCACCTGCTGCATCTGAAATAGCTGTAAACTGTTCTCAAATGGCTCCATTGTCGAAGCGAGGCCGGAGCCGCCTTCCCCAAGGAGGAAATCATGCCGAAGAATCTGCTCGAACAGTTGCGCAATTACACCGTGGTCGTCGCCGACACCGGCGACATTGAGGCGATGGAAAAGTTTCGTCCCCAGGATGCCACCACCAACCCCTCCCTCATCACCGCCGCCGCGCAGTTGCCGCAATATCAAGCCATTGTCGACAATGTGCTTGTTGAGGCGCGCAACGAGCTGGGCGAAGGCGCAGCCGACGAAGCCGTAGCCAAGCTGGCCTTTCAGCGCCTCGCCATCGCCTTCGGCAAAAAGATTCTCGCCATCGTTCCCGGCCGCGTCTCCACGGAAGTCGACGCACGCCTGTCCTACGACACACAGGCCACCATCGCCCAGGCCCGCGCCATCATTGCCCAGTACGACCACGCCGGCATCGGCCGCGACCGCATCCTCGTCAAGATCGCCTCCACCTGGGAAGGCATCAAGGCAGCCGAAGTGCTGGAGAAGGAAGGCATCCATTGCAACCTCACGCTCCTCTTCGGACTCCACCAGGCCATCGCCTGCGCTGAGGCCGGCGTCACGCTCATTTCGCCCTTCGTCGGCCGCATCCTCGACTGGTACAAGAAAGACACAGGCAAGGATTACCGCGGCGCCGACGACCCCGGCGTCCAATCCGTGACCAGGATTTACAACTACTTCAAGCACTTCGGCTACAAGACGGTGGTCATGGGCGCCAGCTTTCGCAACCTCGGCGAAATCACTGAGCTGGCCGGGTGCGACCTGCTCACCATCTCCCCGCAACTGCTTGCCGAGCTTGAAGCAACAGAGGCCGATCTGCCCCGCAAGCTCGATCCCGTTGCCGCACAATCCATGAATATCGGAAAGATTCCCATGGACAAGGACATCTTCGACGCCATGCACGCCACCGACCGCATGGCTACCGACAAGCTCAAGGAAGGCATTGAAGGCTTCTCCGCCGCGCTGGTCAAGCTCGAATCCCTGCTGGCCAAGCGGCTTGCCCAGCTCGAGTCGCGGACCCCGGCCACAGTCTGATTGCAGCGAGTCCACTCGAAAAGGGCGGCCCAAAACGGCTGCCCTTTTTGCTAGGTCTGCCCAGTTTGTTTGCAATCGGGATGCCACTCTGCCAATAAAATTGAGTTTCCCCTATCCCAAAAACACAACTAATCCGATAAGCTCTGTGTCAAAGCTGGACAACAGGCTTTGGCTGGCGTCCCCGGCTCCACTCAGGCGAGCAACCGGCCAACGTCCATAACAAAGTGCCGCGCAAGCGGTCTCGGGAGGTGTGTATGCAGGCCCAGTCTCATCCACTCGAACCCTTCTTCCAACAGGCTGTCCGCAACAGCTATGAGGGCAAACTCGGCCTCAACGATCCTGACGTCACAGCTTACGTCGCGCATCTGCTCTGCGAGTTCTCTGAAGCAGAAAACCTCTACAAGGTCCGCGACGAAACTGGCCGCCCCATCGAAGAGCTCAAAGAGATGATGCTCGCCTCCGACCCCGTCCACGGCTCCGCGCCTTCGTTCGACGCCGAACGCGCCCTGCGCAAGCATATCGGCGACTACGCCCTCTTCGTGGCCGGCATGTATCCCGAAGCCATGGCCTCCGACCGCCGCATGCGCCACCACCACCCCTCGCTCGGCGAACTCATCCAGGCGGGCAAAGAGAGCTACTACATCGTCAGCCAGTTCAACCTTTTTGAGTATGAGCAGGAAGCGCCGCTCTTTGCGCGCCTCTCCGACCGCTTCGAGCGCTGCATTCTCGGTCTGACTTTGGTTCGCGAAGAACTCGGCCCCAGAAAGCCCCTGATGCTGCCGCCGACAGTGAACTAGAGATTTGGGTGCCCCATGTATGACAGCGTCGGCTTTGTCAAGGCTCTTTTTCCGTCCCTTTTGTCGTATTAAGAGCATTGGGGAGCTTTTGTTTGGGAAGGACGGTGTCAAGGGCGCGTACTTTGCGTTCATCTCGACCCTTGACACCGCCCTTCCCGAACCCACCATTGAGCCGGGAACGAATCTCAGGTTCATTCTGAGATTCGTTCCATATCTGGAAAGATCGGTCTTTCTGCATAAACGACCAAAGCTCGTACGTTGAACGAAATCATTTCTCGATGGTCACCAACTGGTTCCATCAACCATGTATTCGGCCCGGTACAGCACCATGATTGCCTGTTCAAACTTCCTCAAACATCAAGGAAGACGGGGCGTCCAATCAGATCCTCGGCGTTAAGCCTGAACTACTGGGGCACACGGACTGCCCCGCGTGCGAACCGCGCTCCACGACTTGCTGGTAATCTTCCCCGGAGCGCAACATCCAATAAAGTCGAATGGCCAGTTTGTGTGCAATCGCCACCTTGGCCACGCCATGATGCTTGTTTACCGACAAGCGCAAATACTGCCGGCGCCAGCTTGCGTCGTGCTTCTGCGCCGTTATGGCCGCTTCCACCAGCAGCCAGCGCAGCAGATCGTTTCCCTGCTTGCTGATATGGCCCAGGTGGCGCTTGTCCGAACTGGATTCCTCAGCTGGAATAAGTCCCAGGTAACTGGCCACGTGCTTGCCGCGCGGAAATCGCTGCCAATCGCCGATGGTCAGCACATAGGCCAGCGATACAACCGGACCCACTCCGGGATGGGTCATCAACAGGCGCGCTTGAGTGTTCTCTCCGGCCGCCTTCTTGACCGCCTCGTCCAACGGCCGAATCCGTCCGTCGAGTTCATCCAGCAAAGCGAACATATCCTTGCGCCGTTCCGCGTACCAGCTCGACAAGGGTAAAGCTTCAATCTGGCGGCGCTTCTCCTTCCAGCCACGCGCGCTCAGCAAGCCTTCGTTCTTGGCCACCGCCGGGGTCCCCGCGGACAGGTCTTCGTCCGTGGGGTGGACAGCGTCCAACTGGTTCTTCACCTTGGTGCGAAGCCGAACCATCCTACAGCGATGCAGCAGCAACTGGCGCAGTTCTTCGTTCTCCACCGGCGGCTGCCAAACTACCGGAAAACGATCTTCCACCAGCAGGCTCAAGATGTGCCTGGCGTCGCGCTTGTCGGTCTTCTGCTTGCTCACTACCGAAGCGTGAATCTTCGCCGGATCGCCCAGCAAAGGTGACCTTGATTCCGCCTGTGCTACACCCATCCGGCCTTCCTGAAGAACGTACGCCGCGGACGCCTATTGCGTAATTGTTCTCGAGGACAACCGCAAATCCAACGCCACGATTACCCGCTCCCCGTTGCTCTTATCGCTTGGATATCAGTTTGCGAATTCCTCCCCACACGCCGAGTTTTGGGAGACTGCCCACTATTCACCAGTTATTCACTCTACCTGAATAAGGTATTCATTTCCCTGAAATAACGTTCACAACAGGCCTGATGAAATTGTCGGATAGGAGCCGCCCAATCCAAATTCGACAACTCATGAACGCAGCCATGTTCGCAGGTTATTGCTTCCATTAAAAGCGCGCCCCATCCCCGTTTGGCTCGTGGGAGAGCAGAGGGATGCGTGCGTTCACATGGAAACACAAAGCCAACCGGCATCAAGAGCTGTGCCAGAGTTTGCTGAAATCGTGCAATTGGAAATCAAAGGAGGTCGGTCTTGAAGATCAGTGTTGTAATTCCCGCCTACAATTCAGCGGCATTTCTCCCTCGATGCCTTGAGTCGGTTTTTGCGCAAACATTGAAACCGGAGGAGATCATCGTCGTCGATGACGGATCGACCGACGATAGCGCGGCGCTGGCGGCAGCAATGGGAGTGAGAGTCATCAGGCGCGCTAATGGCGGCCCGTCGGCTGCAAGAAACGCGGGAATCAAAAGTGCCTCGGGCGAATGGATTGCCTTGCTGGACTCCGACGACATGTGGGCTCCGGATAAACTTGAGCGCCAGGTTGCATGTATCCGCCCTGAAACCGTCCTCGTCTATACTGGCATCCAGATATTCGATGAAAACGGGGTTCGTTCCGAGGAACCCGCAGTTGACGTAACTGCAGCGCGAAAGATGATGAGGTATCGCAATCCAGTTGCAACCTCATCTGTTCTGATGAGACGGGAGGCCGCCTTGATGGATGGAGGATTCCGCGAAGAGGTTCACACGTGCGAGGACTGGGAATTGTGGGTACGGCTTCAACGGGCGGGAAATTTCGAGGCAGTTGCCGATCCGCTGACGCACTACTACGTGCATTCGCAGAGCACCAGCGCCAATCCAAGGAGGATGCTTGAAGGACTGGATCGAATCATCGAAACGACGCTGCTGGCGGGTCTGCAGAGCTTGAATCGTTGGGGCTGGAGGCGCAGGATTCGCGCAGCGCAGTTGTGTAGCGCTGGCCTCATCGCCCGGGAAAATGGACTCGACGAGGAACTTCTTTACATGGTTCAGTCGGTGTGTGAATGGCCGTCCCCCTGGTTTGAGCCACGACGCTTCGCAGTTCTTGCTGTAAGCGCCAGAAGCGCGCTTCGCCCGCGCAAACTAGCGTGGTGAACCGAAAACTCTGTGTCCTTGGATAACGTAGAGGTATCCGGCGCCGAGTAATTTTGGAGGTATTGGTCCTGAAGATCGTCTGTTATACGGATGACGAAGCGAGCAACTTCGGCGATGACCTGAATCGATGGATGTGGAAACGACTTTTGAATTTCCCGTTGGACGTGGAAGACGGAACCCTTCTACTTGGTATTGGCACGGTAATAACTCGCAGCCTCATTCCGAAGGCAAAAAGATACATCGTTCTCAGCAGCGGGGTCGGTTATGACGCTCCGCCGGAGGACTTCGGCGGACCAAAGTGGGAGATACTTTCAGTTCGAGGTCCTTTGACGGCCTCGCTCCTGAATTTGCCGGCTGAAACAGCAATTACTGACGGAGCAATACTATTGCGACTGCTTCCGGAATGCCAACCGTTATCCGAGTCGGAACGGCACGGAATTGCATTTATGCCGCACTATGAAATGCTGCCTCAGGGGAACTGGAAGCAGGTCTGCGAAATGGCCGGCTTTGAGTTTCTCGATCCGCTTGCGGACAGCGAGGAGACGGTGCAGCGCATCCGCAGGTCAAAGCTCGTAATCGCGGATGCCATGCATGCCGCCATTGTGGCGGATGCGCTGCGTGTTCCCTGGATACCGGTGGTGCTCTCCCCGCAGAACAATAGTTTCAAGTGGCTTGACTGGACCCTGAGCCTGAACCTTCCCTATGAACCGACTAAGTTGCCGGCAAGCACGGTGCTGGAGTGTGTACGCAATGCTTCACTTCGCTTTTACGGAAAAAGGCTTTTCCTTGAGGACCGGACTCCGTCGAAAGTGATTGAGCATTACCGACGCTCATTGCGACTCAAGTCCTGGAGATATTGGCCGTTGTGGAGAAAGCATGCGAAACAAGTCACATATTCCGTTCCGCATCGAATTCTGATTTCGGCCGCGTTCAGAGGATTCAAGAACCGGCAGGACGAGGGCCTAACTCGCCGCGCGGCAGAACAGTTGCAGCGCGTGGCAGAAATGCCTTCGTATCTCAGCGAAGAAAAACTTCTCGTATCCAAGCTCGAACAGCTCGCCGGGTTGCTTCACAGACTCCAACCCTGAGCGATCAATGCAGGGAGTCCAAAAAGGAAGCGCCATGGGATCACTCTGCGAGTGTCGACGCTTGAGTGTGCTGGATTGGCGCGGCGTCTTCGCGCAAAAGAGGAGGGCTGACTTGGAAGAGGACGGGGCCTTAGTCTTTTGACAGACAAGAGAAGCTTAATCAATACTCAAAGATAGCCATCCTGATTTTGGCGCCTCCCGGCCTCTCCGGCGGTCTGCAAAGGGCAAGACAACCCCATGAAGCTACCTCGACACGCAGAGATCTGGCTGTTGCCTTATCTGAAGGATCGGTGGCGAAAAGGCCTTCGCACTACGAAGCCGAAACGCATCTGGGTTGCCATTACCGATCACTACGAGCCGCTGGGAATGGGCGCCACCGTTGAAACTGCGTTAGCGCGCGCAGCGGAGTGGCGCGACAAGTGGCCGCGCATTGCCGACGACGCTCCCCGTGATGCCGCTGGCCAGCGACCCCAGTACAGCTTCTTCTATCCGCAGGAAGAGTACCGGCGCGATCTGCTGGATGGGATTGCGGAGATGGTGCGGCTCGGGGTGGGCGATGTAGAAGTGCATCTGCATCATGACAAGGAGCAGCGGGACTCCTTCATCCGAAAGATAAACGAGTTCTGCAGTCGCTTGACGGGCGACCACGGGCTTCTTCGCCAGCAGAATGGCCGCACGGTCTTTGGGTTCATTCATGGCAATTGGGCGCTGGATAACTCACGCCCAGACGGGAAGGCATGCGGACTGAACGGTGAAATTGCCCTGCTGCGCGACCTTGGCTGCTATGCGGATTTCACCATGCCTTCAATCCCCTCGCCAACCCAGGGGCGCGTCGTCAACCAGATTTACTGGTGTACAAGCAATCCTGACAATCGTCCCAGGTCCTTCGATCGCGGGATCGAAGCCACCGTTGGTGGTGGCAGATGCGGCGACTTGCTGATGATCACAGGGCCGGTCGGCCTGCGGTCTGGCGGACGCCTGATGCCGCGCCTGGAGACCGGAGAGATCGCCGGCTACGATATGCCGACTCCTGCACGGGTGCGGCATTGGTTCGATCTGGCTCCAACGATTGGCGATGATATTTTTCTCAAGCTGTTTACGCATGGTGCGCCGGACAGAAATCGCGAGCCGCTGCTCAATGGAGGACTCGCTGACCTGTTTCGCTGGCTTCGGGAAGAAGCGGAGCGGAGGGGGATTGAAGTACACTGGGCTACGGCTTGGCAGATGTACCAGGCTGCCGAGGCGTTGATTGGTGGCGGTGATCTTTTGGGCGGTTCAGCTGCCGGTTGAAGCAGGGCCAGTTCGACGACCGCTTGGATTGGTGGTCTCCCAGGTCTCAAGAGCGAGATTCTTCCGCAACCTCAGGACAGGCTCTGGGGCATCCAGCAGACTCAGCAATTCGCTAGCGGAGGCTTGGCAGCGAGGCGCATCAAGTCCAGGATGGGAAGGCCGCTGGCTCCCATTTGAGTCAGTGCCGCTGGCGTGGGCTTTTGTGCGATCACCAGCGTATCGGAGGACGAGATCAGGTCATTGAGGCTGCGCGTGAGGAGCCTGCCGATATGAGGCAGAGCCGAAACGACGAAGCTGAGATTGCTGCCGTAAATCTCGTCGAGTTGAATGTGGGGGTCGTAGATTTTGACTGACCTGCCCTTGCCGATGAGATGTTCAATGATCGTGATGACGGGGCTTTCGCGCAGATCGTCGGTATCTTCCTTGAAGGCGAGTCCGAAGATTCCAATTCGAGTGCCTTTCAATTCGAGGATTTCTCGAATGCTGCGTCTGAGATGCTCGTCGTTGGAGGGAAGGACGGACTCCAGCAGCGGCAGCTTCAGATCGAGCCTCGAGGCGCGAAAAGTGAGAGCCCGCAGGTCCTTGGGCAGGCACGATCCGCCAAAGGCAAAGCCGGGTTTGAGATACGCCGGCGAGATATTCAGCTTTGTGTCCTTGCACATGGTCGCCATCACCTGCTCCGGATTGACGCCGAGGCTTGAAGCAAGCGAGCCTATCTCGTTTGCAAAACCAATTTTCAGCGCGTGAAAGGCGTTGCAGGTGTATTTGATCAGCTCCGCGGTGCGCAGGGAGACGATGGAGACCTCGCCGGGAAGGCCGGCATACAAGTCGGCGACAGACTGTGCGGCTTCGTTGGAACTGCCGCCGACAACGAGGAGCGAGGGCTCCATGAAGTCCTTGACGGCTGTGCCTTCGCGGAGAAACTCGGGGTTGGAGACAATGTCCACGTCTTCGCGGTGGGCGAAGATTGTCTCCAGCAGGCTTTCGCAGGTACCGGGAAAGACGGTACTGCGGACGGTGACGATCAGGCGCTTCTTTCGCGGGCGAAGGAGGGCGGCGATGTCGTCGCAGACTCGCCGCAGATGGCTGAGATCGATGTTGCCATTTGCCTGCGAGGGAGTCCCGACACAAAGCATCACCACATCGGCTTCGCCAAGAGCGGCTTCGTCGAGTGGGCCGGCATTCAGCCTTCCTGAGGCAACGTTTCTCTGGATGAGGCTGTCTAAGCCGGCTTCGAAAAACGGCGATTGTGCCTTTTGAACTGCTTCGACTTTATTGAGGTCGCGGTCCACCCCGAGTACACTGTGCCCAATTTCGGCAAAGCACGCGGCGCTCACACAGCCAACGTATCCCAGGCCCATCACGACTACGTTCCGCTTACTATCCATGCCGTTCGAGCCACCTCACACGAAGGCAGTTTATCATGGTGCTACGGTTATTTATCGAACAGCATTGCCGCGAACGTTCTGGTGAGGAGTCAGACCGTAACGATGAAGATTCTCTGGATCTGTCCTTTTTTTCTGCACCCCACCGATCGCGGCGCTCAAATTCGCACCCTGGGTACACTCAAGGAACTGCACAAGCGGCACGAGATTCATTTTGCCGCGCTCAATGATCCTCGAAATCTTGAGGGCCCGCAACGAAGCTCGGAGTACTCAAGCCGGCACTTTGTAGCGGAGCATGCCGCGCCCGCCAGAAGGTCTATCGGGATTCTTCCGCAGCTCGCGTCAAGTATCGTGCACCCTTTGCCGATGGCAGTGTTCCGCTACGCATCAAAGCGTCTCAAAGAGACGGTCGACGCCTTGATTGCCACTGAGCATTACGATTCCATTGTTTGCGATTTTCTGTTTTCAGCGCAGAATCTGACAGATCTGGGCCAGTGCGTGCTCTTTCAGCACAATGTGGAGACGACGATCTGGCAAAGGCACGTCGAGCAATGCCGGTCCCCGCTCAAAAGGATCTTCTTTCAAATGCAGACCAGGAAGATGGAGGCTTACGAGCGGGTTGTTTGCAAGAGGGCGAAGCACGTAATTGCGGTCTCGGATATCGATGCCTTGCGCATGAAGCAGATGTTTGGAATTGATACTGTCACCAGCGTCCGCACGGGGGTCGACGTAGACTACTTCGCGCCGCGAGGTTCCTCTGCTCCGACCTCGGACATGGTCTTCTGCGGAGGGATGGATTGGCTTCCCAATGTGGATGCGGTCGTGCATTTTGTTTCGGAGATACTTCCATTGATCCGCGATCGGCTGCCTGATGCGACATTTACCATTGCAGGCCGATCGCCCGATCCAAAAGTGCTCAAAGCAGTGCAGGGGCTTACAGGGGTAATTGTCACCGGCAAGGTTGAAGACATTCGGCCCTCTCTCTGGGGGTCCAAAATTTCAGTTGTGCCCATTCGCATCGGGGGAGGAACGCGGCTGAAGATTTATGAATCCATGGCGGCAGGAGTTCCTGTCGTCTCGACGACTATAGGCGCCGAAGGCCTGCGTTACGATGACGGCGACGACATCCTCCTGGCCGACAATCCGCGCGCATTTGCCGATGCCTGCATTCGCCTGCTCTCAGACGATGCAGCCCGGCGCAGAATCGCGAAGACAGCGCTTCAACGCGCGCAAAACGAATTCTCCTGGGAGGCTGTCAGCCGCGAGTTTGAGACAATCCTCGAAAATAGCCGGATCGATTCAAAGGCAGTCAGGGCGAGAGCCAAGCAATGAGAATCGCAGTCATCACTTCGTATTTCCCGAGTTCGGCCGAACCCTGGCAGGGTCGATCGGCCTACCAGACGATGCGTGTGCTTGCTCGCAACGCCGAGGTCCGGGTCTTCTATCCTAGCGCCGCCTACCCATCATTGCTCAAGCCAAGGAGCCGGAATTATGGGAAGCTCGACCCCTCGTATAGCCCCCCGGGAGTGAAGGCGAGCTACTACGAATTCCCTGCCCTGCCTGTTGTCTCCCGGCCGCTGAACGGGTGGATGGTGACCCGCGCTTTGCTGCCTCACGTGCGCGAATTCGAGCCCGATCTCATCTTCGGATGCTTTCTATACCCCGATGGGTTTGCCGCTCTCAAAATCGCTAGAGCCCTCTCTGTTCCCGTCGTTACCATGAGCATCGGATCCGACATCAACCGGATCGGTGATCCTATTTCCGCGATGCACACGCGAACTGTTTTGCACGAGGCCGATTTTCTGGTCACGGTCAGCAGCGACCTGCGTGACAAGGCAGTGGCGATGGGCGCATCACCGGAGAAATCTCGCGCCATCGTCAACGGTTGCGATCTCTCGGTCTTTCACGTGAAAGACCGGACTGAGGCGCGAAAGAAGTTGCACATCGAATCAGCCACAGAGGCCGTCGTTTACATCGGACGCATGGACGTGAAGAAGGGTCTGCGCGAGCTGGTCGAGGCAGCGGCTTCGATCCATGGCGCGCGACCCAATTTGCATGTGTACATGATTGGCGAGGGACCGGACAGGCTGATCATCCAAAGCGCCATTCAGGCTCATGACGCTGGCTCCTATATTCACTCATTGCCCGGTTGCCCCTTCGACGACGTTGCCGTCTGGATGGCCGCAGCCGATTTAATCACACTGCCAAGTTATATGGAGGGTTGTCCCAATGTCATCCTGGAGGCGCTTGCTTGTGGCCGACCTGTCGTGGCTACGAAAGTTGGCGGCATTCCCGAGATCATGGGCGACGAGTGCGGACGCCTCGTGCCCCCTCGCGAGCCTGGCGCATTAGCTCAAGCTCTGGCCGCAGTCCTTGATGCCGATTGGGACTCTGCGGCCATCTCCGCGCAAAGGAGCCGAAGCTGGGATGCCGTAGCGGAAGAGATGCTCGAAATCTTCGAATCGCTCATTTCTCCTCGTAAGGCAACTGCACATGTGTGATCACCCGGTATTCCGAATTCAGGAAGGCTGCTCATGACAGGCCTACACAAGACCGGAGAGTGGCTCAAGAACCTGTTTGCGGCAATCGGGCTGTTCACTGTGCTTGTGATTTCGACGCCGGTGGTCTCATGGTGGGCGACCGCTTACGCAGGCCCCATCGAACAGCCGAAAGGCGATGTTCTCATCCTTCTCAGCGCGGCATCGGACGAGAATGGAGGGATATCGTACTCATCGTATTGGCGTGCGCGGCAAGCGCTGCTCGCGTGGCAAACGGGTGGATTCAAGAAGATTGTGGTAAGCGGCGGTGGTGGCCCCGGGATCGTCAACTTCCTTATATGCGACGGTATTCCCCGCGAAGTTATCGTCGCAGAATGGGAATCGACGAGTACGCGAGAAAACGGCATCGCAACGGCACGGCTGATTCAGGGTACGCCGGGCAAAAAGGTTCTCCTGACCAGCGACTTTCACATGTTCAGGGCTTTGCGCACTTTCCGCAAGTTGGGAATGGACGTGACGCCCATGGCGGTACCCGATGTTTTGCACTCCACCGAACACTGGAACGGGAGGTTCCAAGCCTTTGAGGTCATGCTGGCCGAATCCGTCAAGATTCTTGATTACGCTGTGCGCGGCTGGATCTAGGCATTGGGTGCCAAATCGTCAGTTGGGCACTTTAGCAACCCGGTCAGACTTGGAATTACTTGATGCTACTGAGGCCTGGGGTAGGGAGGAATTGGCGGCTTTGGCCCTCGCTTTTGACGATTTGGCCGCTGTACCGCCGACCTGGGTGTCCTGCAACTTATAAAGCAGCGACCGGTAGCTGATGTTGAGCCATTTGGCTGTCTTGCGGCGGCTCCATCCATTGGCCTGTAGAACCTTCAGAATGATCTGGCGCTCGAGGTCCTGGGTGGCGGCCCTGGTGATTTCTCTTAGCGAAACAGGGCTCGCAAGATCGATCTCAGTGGTCAGGCTGGAGGCTGCCGATGGAACAAGTTCCTCCGCTAAAGCCTCCTCATTGCCTATGAGGATGTAACTGCGAATCATGTTTTCGAGTTGACGGATATTGCCCGGCCAGTCGTGGCGTTGCATCAACCGCAGGATCTCGCGGGAGAGCGGTTTTGGGTTGCAGCGAAAGGCTTTAGAGTGTATATCAAAGAAATAATCGACGAGTTTCGGCAGGTCTTCGATCCGCTGGCGCAACGAAGGCAGTTCGATAGTAACTGCGTTGATCCTGAAGAAGAAGTCCAGGCGAAAGGTGCCGTCGTTGGTCTGGTCGCGCAGATTCCCAGTGGCCGCGCTAATGAGTCGGGTATTCACGCTTCTTGACTCTTGAGCTCCCACACGCATGAAACTGCCGTCCTGGAGCACCTGCAACAGCTTGGCCTGAACAGATAGGTCGAGACTGCCGACCTCATCGAGAAACAGCGAGCCCAGGTGTGCGAGTTCCACTCGGCCTTGCTTGTTGGCATAAGCTCCTGTGAATGCCCCTTTTTCATATCCAAACAACTCGGATTCGATCAGGGAATGGGGAATCGCGGGACAGTTGACTTTGACCCAGGGAGAGTTTGCGCGTCGTGAGTAAGCATGGAGTAGCCTGGCGAAGATTTCCTTGCCGGTGCCGCTCTCGCCCTGCAAAAGTACAGGAACGGTAGTATCGGCAACGCGCTCCAGCTTGTCCTTGGCGGAGGCCATCAAGGAGGATTGTCCGAAGATCATTTCGGCTGGCGGGAGCTCACGAGTATCTACAGAATCGCTCGTCGGGGCCAAGGGCATTGTCGGTAGGCCTGCTGGGCTTGAATTTGGGTTTCTCTATCTCCCCTAGCAATTTGATGACCAAACAAAAATCGCCGATTGTAACCATCTAATTTCGTAATTAGGTAATCAGCGCGCTCTCGTAAGTAATCTTTACAAAGCAGATACACCTTCGTTTACTACTTTAGTAGCGAATTCTCCAAAACGCCTCATCTGTTAAATTGTGAAAAGATTTGCACAACAGGAGAATTAATTACCACTTTCGATGCTATGATAGCTCTCAAGCACCAGAGCTATAACTTCTACGAGGGAGTGCCTCCCCATCGCTAACTGCGTAAGATGATCGCAAGGCCTTGAGTCATTCGGCAATCCACGCTGAGCCAAGACAGATCGGTGCAAGCTAACTTGTCTTGAAATGAGCCATGTGGTTTGAGTCCCAAAATCACCCATTTTAAAAGGGTGAAATGAACTGACGTTTTTATCGTTGCCAAGGTGTGCGCATGAAATCCCAGATCAAATGCAAGCAGCAGATAGCAGTACTGGACGCTGATCCCGCGATCCTCAAATACATTCACCGCATTCTCGCTGACCGCTACAGTGTGAGCCTGTTCACTGAGCCCGAAGAGCTTTGCCAAAGCCTGAAGGAATCAGTGAAGCTGGACATGCTGATGATGGATTGGGATATGCACGAAGAGGACACGAGCGAGAAGGCACTCAAACTGTTGACGGAGATTCGCGCCTTGAAGCCGGCTCTGCCCATCGTTATGTTCACGTGTTCTGCCGATCTGAAGGACGTAGTACAGGCGACACGCAGGGGTGCCACCGATGTGATTGTGAAGCCTTTTCGGAAGGCCGATATCGACCTTGTGGTACAGCAGTGTCTGGAGGATGTGGGCAAGTACGGTGCTGGAGAAGACAGTCAAGCGAAGGAGATCGCTCTCGATGAGAGTACTTCGCTGGTTGTTGCGAGCAAGCGCATGCGGGAGATCGAGTCGCAATGCAGGCTTGTCGCGCGGGCGGACATCCCGGTTTTGGTTCTTGGCGAGAGCGGCACAGGCAAAGAAGTTGCCACAATGTTCATCCACAAGATGTCAGCCCGAAGCCAGCGAAGCTTCCTGAAGGTGAATTGTGCGGCGATGCCCGCCGACCTTCTCGAGAGCGAGCTTTTCGGTTATGAACAAGGCGCGTTTACAGGCGCTGTGAAGTCCAAGCCTGGCAAGTTCGAGCAATGCAACGGCGGCACCATCTTTTTGGATGAAATCGGGGAGATGCCTGCGGCTTTGCAGGCTAAGTTGCTGCAGGTGCTGCAGGATGGAAGTTTCTCGCGGCTTGGCGGCCGGGCCAGCGTCAAGGTGGATGTGCGGGTCATCGCAGCAACCAACATCGATATCAAGGTTGCAATTGCGCAAAAGACGTTTCGGGAAGACCTCTACTACCGTCTGAATGGCTTTACCTTGAAGATGCCTCCCCTGCGTGAGCGCATGGAAGAAATTCCAATACTGGCCCACCACTTTATGCGTAAAGTCGCGGCCAAGTACGAGCGCGATCCATTGCCCATTTCACCGATGCTGATGAAGGCGCTTGCGAGCCAGACGTGGCCAGGTAATCTTCGCGAACTGGAAAATACCATCAAACGCTACCTGATTCTGGGGAGCGAACAGTCCATCATCGAAGACTTGAACCCAACACAAGGATTCGGCAGCTATCAACCTTCCGCGGATGAGACCGGCGCCAGTGCGGGCCTGAAGCATCTGGTGCGAAATTTGAAGGGTGATGCTGAATCCGTTGCGATCTCACAAGCGTTGGAGGGTACGGGATGGAATCGCAAAGAGGCCGCGAGCGACCTGCAAATTAGTTACAAAGCTCTGCTTTACAAGATCAAGCAGTACGATCTTTACCCTCCACAAAGGCGCCCACTTGGGGTCGGGCAAGCGGTTAGTCTTCGTCGGGCGGAGGGAGCTTAGCCCTACACGCATTGCCCTCCGAATGAGGGATGAATTCAAGTCAAAGCTGGGGCTATCCAAAGTGGCTTGGGATCGTCCCGTAGATTCATCGCATTCCTCCATGAATGCAATAGCGTTGGATCGAATTGAGGCGTCTCAGAAGGGCTCGCAACTGTAACGCGTAGAATACTCAATCCACTTTTGGGTCGGTAAATCCTGAATGGCTTTGATGCCGTTTTGCTGAGAGAGCTGTGCCAGTTTTGCCTCCGATTCCTTGAAAGTCTGCTGCCATTGCGCCACATAAGTAGCACAAAACAGCCATTGGCATTCTGACAGTCGATTGAGCATCATTGGGGTACATCGCCGCAATCCCGTCACTCAGAGAGCCGCGCCGATTAGGAAAGTCCGCCCACCCATGAAGAAGACTAGCGCGATCAAGTCGGAACCGGTTGTGATTCAGTTCGGATCCAGGACGCTCAAGGGTTACCTGGAATCTCCGGTCTTGACCACAATCGAAGAGTTGCTCGACAACGCTCCCCAGAGCTCCCCGGCATCCTTCCGGGTCCGCCATCTTGATTCCGATGTTGTCGAGGAGATTCCAACCAATGGGATCAAAGCTGTCTTCTACGTGAACACGTTCAAAGGAGATTCAGAACATACGAATCTGAATTTTCACTCCCGCGCTCCCGTCGCCCAGGGGATCTGGGTGCGGCTTCAGTTTCGGGACGGAGAAGTGATGGAGGGAATCGTTTACAACTCCCTTCGCTATCTTGCAGACCCCGGCTTCTTCTTGTTACCAACCGACCCAGACAGCAATAACAAACTGGTGTATGTCATGAAGAGCTGGCTTGTGGACCATCGGGTTCTGGGAATCCGCAAGGCTTAAAGGAGGAGCCTCGACTCTCCAAGACGTGGGCCAGGTTTTCCTAAAGGGAAACCATTTCTCATGGCGTTATTTGTGTGAAGGCCTTTACTCGTGTAGCTGTGGGCTATGTTGAAAGGGTGTGGCTGAACCACCTCGGCGGAGATGTGGCAACGGTTCGATCGGCCGAACCTGTGATTTTGCACCTTCTCTTCCCCGGGCCCAAGCCTCGATAGTGGATCTTGGACCTTGAGAGAACCGCACTTTCGAAGCATTGTATCGAATTTCACATACAGAGCCCCTTGTAACGGCCGACCATCGTCGTATTGGAGTTGCAACCATCTCTACGAGCGCCTCCTTTTGATTCGGGCGCGCTGAAGTAGAAAAGCATTCGATCCCATCGAAATTCGCGAAGCAGGAAATAGGGGTTCAACTTGCAAGCCACGGACGCTTTGGCTCCGTAAAAGGGTTCGCCATTCATGAGCGAGACTAATCCGAACAAATCGGAACAGGTTGTGATTCAATTCGGAACCAGGACGGTCAAGGGGTACCTTGAATCTCCGGTTTGGAACACAATTGAGGATTTGCTAAGCAACGCTCCCCCCAGTTCACCGGAGACCTTCCGTATCCGCCATTTTGATTCCGATCTAGTTGAGGAGATCCCGACTAGCGGGATCAAGGCAGTCTTCTATGTGAATACCTTCAATGGGGACTCCGATCACACCCATCTGAATTTTCACTCGAGAGCGCCCGTAGCCCAGGGGATCTGGATGAGGCTGCAGTTTCGGGACGGCGAAGTGATGGAGGGGATTGTGCACAATTCTCTTCGCTATCTGGTAGATCCAGGATTCTTCCTGATGCCAACCGACCCCGAGAGCAACAACAAGCTCGTTTACGTCGTTAAGAGCTGGCTTGCGGACCTTCGGGTCCTGGGAATGCGCAAGATCTAGGCGGTGGATGCTGCCTGTCCAAGAATCGAATAATCCAGAATCTCTGCGGCTATCCCCGACAGGCTACGGGAGGTTTTCTCTTTGCGGAGAAGTCTTGCCCGACATTGGATTCGACAACCGGTAGAGAGTGTGATTTCCGGGGGCAATTCAACCACAAACTCAAAGTCAAGGTCTATCAGTGCGCTTTGGGCGAAGGCTAGGTAGAAATAAGCTCCCCTGTTGCTCAGGTCACGTGTATAGGCCGAAACCTCGCGATCTCCGATCGTCAGGGCCATTGGCGCAAGCACCTTGAAGCGCCGTGTTACACGCCGTTCACTCGCATTTGCCAGAGGAGATTTCACGCGGCCCATTTCAAATTGCCCCGTTCTATTGCGGAGCCTTGGTTCTGGCACAATTGCCAAATCTGAGAACTTGGTACTGCCGTCAAAACCCGAACGCTGGAGTACAATCAACGCTCACCCCACAGCTGTTTGCTGTTTATTACTTAGAAAACAAAGCAATCCAATGGCTGTTAACGGTCATCAGAAAACGTATTTTTCCGGTCATCGGCCGACAGGGTCTTTGCGGCCTGGCGTAGTTTGAGCCGGAGGTACTCGCGATAGTTCTCCGGCGCGGGTTGTTCGCAGAGTTC
>Ga0182030_10010599_pt1 | contig 18687 bp, 19 predicted proteins | sample 812S3MmetaG_FD_121299 | JGI IMG/M metagenome (GOLD analysis project Ga0182030, IMG submission 121299) | Permafrost microbial communities from Stordalen Mire, Sweden - 812S3M metaG (Illumina Assembly) | ecosystem: Environmental > Terrestrial > Soil > Wetlands > Permafrost | place: Sweden...
CCGCGGCGCACATTCGCTTCAATGGGGCCGCGACCGCGCGGTCGCGGAATTGGCAACCGGCCCGCCGACAGCAAGAGATCGGCCCTCGCTTCAATGGGGCCGCGACCGCGCGGTCGCGGAATTATTTAAATTCACGTTGGACGTGTGCGCCTCATCCGAGCTTCAATGGGGCCGCGACCGCGCGGTCGCGGAATTGCCATCACCGCCATGAGGGACTCATGACAACAACCGCTTCAATGGGGCCGCGACCGCGCGGTCGCGGAATTATAGCAATTGGTCCCGCTGTTCGCCGCCGAGACTTGCTTCAATGGGGCCGCGACCGCGCGGTCGCGGAATTATCGCCACCCGCGAAAGCGCCACCGTCGGAACACTGCTTCAATGGGGCCGCGACCGCGCGGTCGCGGAATTGGGCGCGCTCGGCCTCGGGGCCGTAGAAGCCAATCGGCTTCAATGGGGCCGCGACCGCGCGGTCGCGGAATTGCGGTCTTTTCCTTTAGGGTTGTGGCGGCCCGCCCGGGCTTCAATGGGGCCGCGACCGCGCGGTCGCGGAATTCTGGTGAACGCTTATGCGCCGAGCGGGTTGATAGTGCTTCAATGGGGCCGCGACCGCGCGGTCGCGGAATTAATTCACGGAGTTGGAGTTCGACCCCGCGCACCTCAAGCTTCAATGGGGCCGCGACCGCGCGGTCGCGGAATTTATAGCAATTGGTCCCGCTGTTCGCCGCCGAGACTTGCTTCAATGGGGCCGCGACCGCGCGGTCGCGGAATTAAATGCCGCGATTACTATTTGTTCCGGGTCTTGCTCCGCTTCAATGGGGCCGCGACCGCGCGGTCGCGGAATTGTGAACGTTCGCTACAGATTTCGGTTCTATCCCACAGCTTCAATGGGGCCGCGACCGCGCGGTCGCGGAATTGGACGCTCGCCGAGCCGATGCTGAGCGATGCGGACGCGCTTCAATGGGGCCGCGACCGCGCGGTCGCGGAATTGCCCTCGCCCGCTGGAACGCGGCGGGGCAGGACGCGCTTCAATGGGGCCGCGACCGCGCGGTCGCGGAATTGGTACAGCCGTAGGTGAACAAGATGTCAGTTTCTCTGGCTTCAATGGGGCCGCGACCGCGCGGTCGCGGAATTTGAACCTCCAGGCGTAGATGCCGGAGCACTAAATCGCTTCAATGGGGCCGCGACCGCGCGGTCGCGGAATTGCGCCCAGGTGCTGTGTGTTTGGACGCCGGAAGCACTGGGCTTCAATGGGGCCGCGACCGCGCGGTCGCGGAATTCAGCCGCACAACCGGAGGGCAACGCGCCTACGGTGGCGCTTCAATGGGGCCGCGACCGCGCGGTCGCGGAATTCGGGGGAAATATCGGTTCATCGACGGTCACCGGCTCGCTTCAATGGGGCCGCGACCGCGCGGTCGCGGAATTAATGCCACCGGCTTTACTGCCGTGACGCTCCAGGTGGCTTCAATGGGGCCGCGACCGCGCGGTCGCGGAATTGCTGTCGCTGATCCACTGGGCGCGCCCGGAAGCGACGCTTCAATGGGGCCGCGACCGCGCGGTCGCGGAATTGTCAAAAAGATGGTGCATTATCCATCCGCCCAACTGCTTCAATGGGGCCGCGACCGCGCGGTCGCGGAATTCTGAGCCCATGTCGTGAGTTTCAGCATAGAAAGTGGGCTTCAATGGGGCCGCGACCGCGCGGTCGCGGAATTGACGTGCCGCGGGTCGTAGAGCATGGCGTACGGATTGCTTCAATGGGGCCGCGACCGCGCGGTCGCGGAATTTTGAAGACGCAGGAACAGTTCTGGCGAGTAAAGTTGACCGGCTTCAATGGGGCCGCGACCGCGCGGTCGCGGAATTGCTACCGAAGGCGCTCTTGAGAGTGTTCTTATCCGGCTTCAATGGGGCCGCGACCGCGCGGTCGCGGAATTGACGCCAGCCGGGTACCAGTGCGTGATGATGTTCGATGCTTCAATGGGGCCGCGACCGCGCGGTCGCGGAATTGCGACGCTGCGCAACATGTTCGACGTGCTGGCCAGCGCTTCAATGGGGCCGCGACCGCGCGGTCGCGGAATTATTTATGCCATCCGCCCAAGCGCTCAAGGCACAATCGGCTTCAATGGGGCCGCGACCGCGCGGTCGCGGAATTGGTCTGCGCGGCCAGCATACCGACTGCGAGAGCGAGGCTTCAATGGGGCCGCGACCGCGCGGTCGCGGAATTCCGCGCCGGACTGCCGCGACTCCTGGAGGCGTTCGTAGCTTCAATGGGGCCGCGACCGCGCGGTCGCGGAATTCGTGCAAGAGGTCCTCAGGTGAGTTGTGTGGGGGGGTGCTTCAATGGGGCCGCGACCGCGCGGTCGCGGAATTGTGTGGGGGGGTGAAAAGAAAGAACCGCCCACCAAGGAGCTTCAATGGGGCCGCGACCGCGCGGTCGCGGAATTGATCTACTTTTCTCGACATTCACAACCTCCCAATCGGCTTCAATGGGGCCGCGACCGCGCGGTCGCGGAATTCCGCGCCCTGGATGCGGTCCTGGATGGTTCGGGCCAGGCTTCAATGGGGCCGCGACCGCGCGGTCGCGGAATTTGCACTCGCCACACACGACCCAACCGCCTTATCCGCGCTTCAATGGGGCCGCGACCGCGCGGTCGCGGAATTGCGGCTCCGGCAACTACGCCTCCGCCCGCGACCTCTGCTTCAATGGGGCCGCGACCGCGCGGTCGCGGAATTACGGGAAGAAACTCGTGCAGCGAAATATCGTAATGCTTCAATGGGGCCGCGACCGCGCGGTCGCGGAATTAGGCAGAGCAGGCGAGCGCCCAAGCGCGCCTCGCGGGCTTCAATGGGGCCGCGACCGCGCGGTCGCGGAATTGGCCACGCTTGGCCCGCATTTTGACAATGGCGGCATGCTTCAATGGGGCCGCGACCGCGCGGTCGCGGAATTGTCACCGCCTGGAACATCTCCGCCGGCGTCCCGCTGCTTCAATGGGGCCGCGACCGCGCGGTCGCGGAATTCCCCCGATTTCGATTCCCGCCGTTACCGCCGCCGTGCTTCAATGGGGCCGCGACCGCGCGGTCGCGGAATTGCGAAGCTCACGGTTGGCTGTGGCTCACGAAAGTATGCTTCAATGGGGCCGCGACCGCGCGGTCGCGGAATTGAAGAAACAGAAGACAGGTCCACTCCTGAAGAGTCCGCTTCAATGGGGCCGCGACCGCGCGGTCGCGGAATTGCAATGAACGGTTGCGAATGCGCTACCTCCCTCTAGCTTCAATGGGGCCGCGACCGCGCGGTCGCGGAATTGTCAGGTTGACATGATTGAGTTCGATATTCTCGACATGCTTCAATGGGGCCGCGACCGCGCGGTCGCGGAATTTCATCCGAATACCCGGACATTGTGTTTCGCGTGGTTTGGCTTCAATGGGGCCGCGACCGCGCGGTCGCGGAATTAGAGAGTTTTGGGGCCTGGTGCGCGCGGGCGTCCCGGCTTCAATGGGGCCGCGACCGCGCGGTCGCGGAATTGAGACATTATCAGGAACTAATGTTGTTGTATCTAACGCTTCAATGGGGCCGCGACCGCGCGGTCGCGGAATTCCTACATCTAATTTAAGTGGTATCATTCCTTCAGTTGTTCAATGGGGCCGCGACCGCGCGGTCGCGGAATTAGTCGGACAAGATCGATCGCCAGGGAAGGTACCTCTGTTCAATGGGGCCGCGACCGCGCGGTCGCGGAATTGCAGTTTCTCGCGCCCGCAGAGGCACCGCTCGCCCATTGTTCAATGGGGCCGCGACCGCGCGGTCGCGGAATTGGAAGATGTCTCCCATCGATGTTACGAACACCCGTTGTTCAATGGGGCCGCGACCGCGCGGTCGCGGAATTGAGGCGACTGGCGCGCCTATTCCCGCTTGTCCTTTTGTTCAATGGGGCCGCGACCGCGCGGTCGCGGAATTGAGGTAGAAGAGATCGTTCACTGCGAGCATGGCCTTGTTCAATGGGGCCGCGACCGCGCGGTCGCGGAATTGCGCTACGTGCGCCGAATGCCGGAAGGCTTGGGACTGTTCAATGGGGCCGCGACCGCGCGGTCGCGGAATTACCATCCCGCTATGCGCAGGCTCGCCAGATTGTGCTCGCTTCAATGGGGCCGCGACCGCGCGGTCGCGGAATTAGGTATAGAAAGACCATGACAACCGCCGCCGTTGACGCTTCAATGGGGCCGCGACCGCGCGGTCGCGGAATTCCTGATACTGATGGTGCTCAAACGCTTATGACCTTCGCTTCAATGGGGCCGCGACCGCGCGGTCGCGGAATTGCCCGCGGCCGGCATCCAATCTCAGGCGGACCTGATTGCTTCAATGGGGCCGCGACCGCGCGGTCGCGGAATTATATCAACTGCCCGCGTGTTAGCGGAAAGGTATTGGCTTCAATGGGGCCGCGACCGCGCGGTCGCGGAATTGAATCCGCACGGAGCGGCCAAGATCCGCTTGGACGGCTTCAATGGGGCCGCGACCGCGCGGTCGCGGAATTATATCGCGGTCCCGGTCATGAGTTACCAGGGCGCGAAGCTTCAATGGGGCCGCGACCGCGCGGTCGCGGAATTAGGGTCCGGCGTGGCAGTTCTCGGGGGATAGTACGTGCTTCAATGGGGCCGCGACCGCGCGGTCGCGGAATTTCCGGCAGCGTTCGGTCCACGTTCGAGATCCGGTTGCTTCAATGGGGCCGCGACCGCGCGGTCGCGGAATTGCTGCAGCCCACGCCGCAAGCCGCGCTACCGCTTGCCGCTTCAATGGGGCCGCGACCGCGCGGTCGCGGAATTTTGGTCTGCAAAGAATCGTTCTGTCCGATGGGTATCTGGCTTCAATGGGGCCGCGACCGCGCGGTCGCGGAATTTTTCAGGGATTTGCTCCTGGAGATTGCAAATGGTTGGCTTCAATGGGGCCGCGACCGCGCGGTCGCGGAATTTTGATGACTCTTGGGATCATGTCGCGGGCTCTCTATGCTTCAATGGGGCCGCGACCGCGCGGTCGCGGAATTTTCGCGATCGCCGCCGGATGGTACAACTCGCCGGCGCTTCAATGGGGCCGCGACCGCGCGGTCGCGGAATTGTATTCGCGAGACGGGAACCAATCGGTGGTGCTCTTGCTTCAATGGGGCCGCGACCGCGCGGTCGCGGAATTGCGGGCGCGACGCCGGTGTTCACCTTCACCGAACAGCTTCAATGGGGCCGCGACCGCGCGGTCGCGGAATTGGCAGTCCAGTAGCGGAACAACCCCAAACTCCCCACGCTTCAATGGGGCCGCGACCGCGCGGTCGCGGAATTGAGTTGGCACGGGAAGCGAAGAGGTAAAGGTATGTATGCTTCAATGGGGCCGCGACCGCGCGGTCGCGGAATTGGCAACTGCCGCGCCGGGGCCGGTGGTTGTGAAGGTGCTTCAATGGGGCCGCGACCGCGCGGTCGCGGAATTGTCACAGGCTCAACCGCAACAGGCAATCTCTTCGCGCTTCAATGGGGCCGCGACCGCGCGGTCGCGGAATTACGCGTTCCGCAAGACGGGCACCAGGCGGCAACTGCTGCTTCAATGGGGCCGCGACCGCGCGGTCGCGGAATTGTCGTAGCTTCCGGCAGTTACCGAAATGCCGCTCTGGCTTCAATGGGGCCGCGACCGCGCGGTCGCGGAATTTGGCCTCCAGCGCTGGGGTGGTGCCCTGCTGAATCGCTTCAATGGGGCCGCGACCGCGCGGTCGCGGAATTTCGTGCCTTTGCCAAATGCCAACTGCATGGCTCTTTGCTTCAATGGGGCCGCGACCGCGCGGTCGCGGAATTCCCGATCCTTGACGAGCGGGTTGGCGCTCGTGTACTGGCTTCAATGGGGCCGCGACCGCGCGGTCGCGGAATTCGCTCAGCGTGGGCATGATGCCGGCACCGGGCCTCGCTTCAATGGGGCCGCGACCGCGCGGTCGCGGAATTAAGCGTGGCGCGATAAGTGTACCGACCGTTTCAGGGCTTCAATGGGGCCGCGACCGCGCGGTCGCGGAATTAGGAGAAACAAAAACAATGGCACAACCGACTATGCTCGCTTCAATGGGGCCGCGACCGCGCGGTCGCGGAATTGGCCGCATCGCAATTCGACACCAGCACGCCGTTGGCGCTTCAATGGGGCCGCGACCGCGCGGTCGCGGAATTACCCCAACACTGGCGACCAGTGGACCGCCGCTGGCGTGCTTCAATGGGGCCGCGACCGCGCGGTCGCGGAATTATCGGCGTAGCGGTCGCAAGCACTCCACTAGTATCGGGCTTCAATGGGGCCGCGACCGCGCGGTCGCGGAATTGTCCCATTATAAGTTAGTAATGAAAGATCTGGTAATAGCTTCAATGGGGCCGCGACCGCGCGGTCGCGGAATTTTAGCGCAATAGCAAAGCGCCGCACGGCCGCGCTGGCTTCAATGGGGCCGCGACCGCGCGGTCGCGGAATTAAGACGCCGCCCGCCGCACTTCCGTTAACCGGGAACGCTTCAATGGGGCCGCGACCGCGCGGTCGCGGAATTTCGCCACCGACGATGACCTGGTCGACGGATCGCTTGGCTTCAATGGGGCCGCGACCGCGCGGTCGCGGAATTGTTCGCGCTGGCGGGAGGGCAGTTCACTTTCTCGCCGCTTCAATGGGGCCGCGACCGCGCGGTCGCGGAATTTTCCGCCTGCCAACAACATCGGCGGCCGTACCGGCCCCCGCTTCAATGGGGCCGCGACCGCGCGGTCGCGGAATTGTCCGCGGCATCACCGCCACCGGCGGCCAGTTCATGCTTCAATGGGGCCGCGACCGCGCGGTCGCGGAATTGCATCGAGACAGTCCCGGACTACCTGTCTGGAATGAGGCTTCAATGGGGCCGCGACCGCGCGGTCGCGGAATTACCAGCATCGGTTGTGATGCCTCTAGTGGGATCGAATCGCTTCAATGGGGCCGCGACCGCGCGGTCGCGGAATTGCACAACGAGCGGGCCTATTACTACCGGATGAGCGAGCTTCAATGGGGCCGCGACCGCGCGGTCGCGGAATTATGCGCGATGCGCTGAGAACGAGGTGGTCCGACGCGCTTCAATGGGGCCGCGACCGCGCGGTCGCGGAATTGGCTGCATTATGTTGATTCCGCCAACGTTAACCGTGCTTCAATGGGGCCGCGACCGCGCGGTCGCGGAATTCACGCTTGAATACGCCAACTGCGTCCCCGTGATCGTTGCTTCAATGGGGCCGCGACCGCGCGGTCGCGGAATTGTGCTGGCGATCGCGGGGGAGCCGGGGTCATGTACAGCTTCAATGGGGCCGCGACCGCGCGGTCGCGGAATTCGCCGCGCGTTTCGCCCTCGTCCCTGGTCCCACGCTGCTGCAAGTTGTTCAAACCCATTCCACTTATCCCTTGCGAGCGGTCCCCGGGTTTTCTCCGCCGCCCGGCCGCTCGCGACCGTCATCGAGTAATGAAGACCGGGTAATCCCCGATCTCTCCCTCGATCACCCTGCCCAGCAATCGCGCCTGCACTTCGAGCAGCCGGCGGTAGCTCACCCGGTACTCGAATATCGGATGCGTCACCAGAGTGTCCATCCTCAACTCATATGCATGGTAGAAGCTTTTCCGCCCGCCCGGTGTCAGCGCCACCGCGTCTCCCGAGCGCATAAAATCCGCCGCCGTCACCATGCGCGTGTTGATCGCGTTGATCACCGCCGAATCCACGATCAAGGGGCGAAATGGTTCCATCAGGTCCAGCGCCAGCGCCGGCCTCCCAAAGCGCGGCTGATGGTAGTAACCCATCATCGGGTCGAAGCCCACTGAGTAGCACGCGATGGTCAGATCCTTCGTCAACATGCTGTAGCCCAGAGATAATAGCGCGTTCACCGGGTCGCGCGGGGGTCGCCGGTTGCGCCCCTCGAAGTCGAGCCGGAAACCCTCCGGCGTTTCCGCCTTGTCTCCCGCCTTCAGCATGCCGTCGAAGGCCCCGAAGTACAGACGCGCTGCGTTTCCCTCGATCCCAAGCAGTTCCTCCGCGCTCTCCGACGCGTCCGCGCGCGCCGCCATCCCGATCATTCCACGCAAGCATATTTCCGGCGGCTCGATGTGATTCCGCAGCAGCATCGTGCGCTGGTTGCGGATCTTGCCTGCCACCAGTCTGCGCGCCAGCTTCAAGCAAAACCAAGGCTCGGCCGCCAACCGAAACTGGGCCTGTCGCAGGAAGACGTTCTTGGTCGCCATCCCTGTCGTGATGCCGTAGAACCAACCGCCTTGCGAGAAATAGCAGACCGGGATTCCCGACTCGCACAGCAATTGCGTCACTTGCGTGGTCACTTGGATGTTGCCCATCAGGTTGAGCTGCGAGATCTCGATGGGGCGTATCTCCTGGCGGAGTGTGTCCTTCTCCTTCACCTGAAGCACTTCTCCGGAGCGCCCCACTCGCAGCCCCTGGGTGTTCAGATAAACGGGCCGCAGATCGGCCCTCGGCGCGATTAGGCGGCGCGTCTCCTTGAGCGGCGGCTTGCGTGGCACGGCCATCTCTTCGAAGAGCGCCAGTTGCCCCGAGTCTTCCTCGGCGGCGTCGCGCAGCGTGGTAGTCTCACCGGGCAGGCAGATGGAGTTGAGCGAACAGCCGGGGCACTTGGGCGAATCGTCGAGCGGCAGCGGAATCCGACCGGTTTCCGCTAGCGCCCACGCATCGCTGATGGCCGCCTCGGTTTCCTCGATCACGCCACGGTCGAGTGGGACGCGCACTCGTTGCCGCGTGGCGGCGTAGAAGATCACGCCCTCCTCGACGCGGTAGCCGTTTTCGCGCAGCACGATGGCCTGCACGGCCAGTTGTGCCCGGTCCGCCGGCCAGATCTGGAGCGCTCCATCCACTTCGTACGGCTTGCCGTGCTTGTAATCGACGGGTGTGACGCAGCCGCCCTCAACCTCCAGCAAGTCCATTTTGGCGATCACGCGGAGGCGGTCGCTCGAAAGCGTGACCGCGCGCGTTTCGAGGGTTTCCTCCGCGAGCTGCTCCGGCGCGGGCAGCGGCTTGCCGCCCTTGTCAACGCGCTTGTGCTGGAGCTTGCCCTCGACGGTGTCAGCGCTTTCCTGGAACAGGCCCTCCACCCATTCGTAAAAGAACAAGCGCGGGCAGTAGACGAACTCGTTGACCATGCGGGCGGGCATGTAGTCCGGCAGCTCGCGGGCGGGCTGTACCGGGAAAGGCGAGATGGGAAGCGTAGCCATGATTTACACCACGATGCAGGGCGCATCCACGGAAGTGTAGGGCTTGCCCAGGGCCGTGATGACGCGGTCGCCGCGCCCTTCGGCCGGCCCCAGATACACGAACAGAACCTGATCCTCTTTGTGGTGGATGATCCCCGATAACTCTCCTCTCAGCCGCACCAGATCGGCCGCGGTCAACTGGCATTCGAAAACCGAAAACTGCAAATGGTCCCCATACCCACGCATAGTCTTAAACACCAACCGCAGCCGCTTCTCATCGGCGATGTCGTAACTAACAAGGTAGGAGGAGCGCATGGGGGACTCACAAGTTTCGAGGCGGAGTGAAACACCTGTACCGCCCGGAAGGCATGACGATCCTCGACTGAAACACGGCCGAAACGCCGATTTCTCGCCGGCGCGCTCCCGGCCACTCGGCTGAATCCGTAAGCGGAACAGTCAACAGGGAACGAACTATGTCTAGACCAACCGGATACGTCCAAATCGGCCAGCTCCAGCAGCGGCCGTTGCCTTTGCCCTCAAACCCCGCTTGACCCGCGCCGCGATTCGGCACGAGCGGAAACAAAGGCAAAGCTTCAACGGCCAAGAAGTTCGCCCCCCGATCTGCTATCGGCGGGTTGTTCGATTTCGTTGGGTCCGAGGACTGAAGAGCGTACTGCCGTTTCTCATCCTGCGTGTCCCAGCGCATCGATACCGCTGCGGTCGAGTATCGCCAGCCTGTGAAGAGCGAACGCTGCAGATCCGGCGCGGTACAACCCTCTTTGAGCTCGCGCAACATACCCACAAAAGCCTGCGGCCCTGCGGTAAAATCGAAACGGGTTCTCAGTGCGACCTCCTTTTCGTCCTCAACGTTGGGGGCGGTTTCTCCCGCCCACGCTGCGGCGAATTCCGCGGACGCCGACAACGAGTTTGAGGCGGCCCGACAAAAGTCTCTAAACGGGCCGACTGGGAACTTCAGCTTGTCCTTCCAGCTAGCCTCGCCCTTCTTGTTCTTCGGGCTGGCCGATACGGTGGCGGCAAGGAGATCCTCCGAAAACAGCGTCGCCATATCGATGCCGTTCTTACACAGAGCCTCACAGATCGCCGCCTCACCAAGCGGCTCGGCGGTCCATAACACTGGGCGCCAGGCTCCAAGCCGCTGCCCCCAACTCAAGCGCGGTCCGTAATCCGGAAGAACTCGCGTCAGAAGGCGCAGTGTCCCGAGCGCAGCGAGGAACGCCAGCGGATTCGCGCCATTCAGAGCGTCGAGATGGACCCGATGGCTGGGCACGGAATGCGCTGCCCTGGGCGGTCGCGGAGCCGGAAAAACCACCTTCTCCTGGTTTCCCGGTACGCGGCTTGCTTCCCAATCCGAAAGCCGAAAAACGCCCTCAAGATAAGCGAGGCCCCACCACCCGTATCGCCGAGTCAAGCGCCAGAAGCGCTCGGCCACACCGGAATCCACACGATATGCCGGTGTCATAGCCCGCCGCTCCGCCGCGCTTAGCATGGCTACAATGCCGGCGGCATTCAGACACACATCTCCTCCCTGGCCCCGGGCGACCAGTTCGTCGGGCACGAGCGGTGCAAACGGACGAGCATATCCGTGATGGCTCGCAATTAAATGCAGCGCAAGTTCGCGGGATTCATCGTCGCGCGGAGTCATCCCGAAATGCTCCGCGAGCTGCATCGAAAGGAACTCATGCCGAAAACCATTCGGCAAACGTGCATCCTCCCTGATCTCCCAACGCCTCCGCTTTCGCTCGGGCACCTCGGCCGATTTCGCCAGAGGCTCGCCGACGGAGGCAGCCGATTCGTCGCCGCCGTGAAGCAACAGTTGGAACCGCGAGTCAAGCTTGCCCAAGTCGTGAGCCTGTGCTGCGGCGATGGTGGCATCGCCGAAGCCGTCACAGAGACAGCGCGCGGCGAATTCCCCGGCGCACGCGCAAATTGTGGCTGTGTGTGCCTGCCACAAAACCGGCTCCGCAGCTTGGGAAGTCAGATCCTCCGCATCCGCGAACAGATCGTCCTCGGGATCGCTGTCTCCAGCGTCCAGCTTCGTCTTCCCGATCAGGATGAAGCCGCCGCTGGGATGCTCCGCGACCCGCAATCTACGGTCCGCCTGCAGAGTCGTGATAATCTTCTTCAGCCATTCGGGCAGAAAACCCGAGGTGGTTGGCTCGGACCTCTGACTTCTTGCGCCATCCTCCGCCAGAACTGCCCCCAGGGCCGCCAGAACTTCATCCGGCTCCGGATCGGAATCAACCAGCGCAACCAAACTGGCTACCGACGCATGGCCACATAGTGGCTCCAGCACATCCCGATGGACACGCAGAACCGCACGCCCCCGCGCCTGACCGATTGCGTGCTCCGCAAGATCGAGCCAGTCCGGCCCCAGACCTTCCGGATCGTCAACGGTCTGACCCAGCTCGGAGATCGCTTGCTTCGAGGGTCGCAGCACCACCAAATCGTTCGGCCGCACGCGCGCGACGTCGTCTGTCACCTCGGAATGCTCACGCCCCTTCCAGATGACAAACTTGTGACCAGCCGCTTGTCCCGCATTATGGGCGTCCTCCGGCTCCTCCTTGCGCAAGCCCTCCACATCGCAACCCGTGTCTTCCGCATCAGCTTGCAGAAGCCAAGCCTTCAGGCGATATATCGGCACGGCCAACACCTCAGGGCTGGTTGGCGGCACGAGGGATAAGGTTTCGATATCCTCGTCCTCGCCTTTCAGGTCCGCTCGAAATACCACACGCACCTCCGGAGCCGGCGGCCGTTTTCCGTGCAGGAAGAGCGCCACATCCGGTTCAGGTGCGGGCCGCGGCGAAGTCTGGCAGAGTAGGTCCAGGTGCGCGGGCAGCAGAACAGGTGCGTCCTCCGCAGGAGCGAGGAGGCTCTTGAAGGCCTCCGAATCGGCCGCCCGGAGAGAGTCGATACGCCCATTTAGGGCCGCGAACCCGAAGTCAACGATCCCATTCTTTAGCTGTTGCTCCGGCTCGTTGAGCCACATCCACGTTTCGTAAATCGCCTTCCCATAAATCGGGTCGCCATCGTCCTTCGGCCTTTTCGAGTCGCGCGCCCGGACGAGGATAGCCGCGCTCGATTCACCTAACTCGCCGAGCCGGTCAAGCCGTCCAAAACGCTGCCTGAGCGCATCCAGGCTCGCGCATTCCGTCACGAGCGCATCGAAGCTAAAATCTGCGCCCACCTCAAGGCATTGCGTCGTGACAACTATGACGGGTCTCTTCAGCGCTTCAGTCGAACCGGCCTTGAGCAGGTTCTTCCACCGCCTGACAAGTACATCCCGATCCAGCGGGCGCACGCGGCCGGTCAATAGAACCACACCCCCAGCATCGCCGAGCTCCTTTCGCAACTGGTAGGCGATATTCCTAGCAGTGGCCACACGATTGACCATCACCGCCACGCGAAGCTTGCCTTGCTCCTTATACTCCCGAGCGCGCTTCGTTGCCTCTGCCACGAACTCCTCGTCATCCCCTTTTACCGGCTTCACCAGTGTGGCTAGCTTTCGTGCCGTGAGGCGCCTTTGTAGGCGCGGATGGTCGAGCGCGGCGGCGCGCTCCGATGGCCTTGGAAATACCGCCTCTTCCGGGATGCCCTCCGGCGGTGTTGCGGACATCACACAGTAGCGGAACGGAGTCTTCAACGGCCGTTCGCTCCACGGCTCCTGGCGGTATCGCGCCACTGCCTCAAGTGTCTGCATGAATGGCACGGCGCAGTGCGCCTCGTCCAGAATGATGAGGCTGTCGTGAGCGGCGAGTCCGGCGTATATGCTCGATGTCTCGTCGCTGTGACCATAAGCACGGAATAACAGCGCCGAACCAACCTGATCCACCGTCGAGCAGATGACGGTCGGTTGGCTGGGCAGCCGCGCCCAGTCCTTGGAGGTCCACGTGCCGCCGCGCAGCCGCGCAACCGCCAGCGGCCGGCCGGTCCCCGATACGGATCGAAGGGCCTGCGCCACCTCACTCAGGGGGCCGCTTTTGGCAGCCGCGAGCTTTGATGCAACCTCCTTGGCTCGCTCGAACGCCTCGTCCACTACGATGCGGCGATCGACTATAAACCAAATCCGCCGCGGCAGGCGCGTCTCGGTACCCTGATTCGCGGTGGCGGCAAGGCCGAACACGGCCACATCAAGACAGGCCGTCTTCCCGCTGGCCGTGGGCAGGCTGATCGCTTTCGGCCACTCGCCCCCTGCGGCGCGTTCGGCAAGCATGGCCTGCCACGGAAACGGCTCCGGCTCGGGCCATTCCGGGCTGGCCCAAAGCGCTCTGAAAAAGCTGGGAAAGTCGGTCATATCGCTTCTCCCGACAAGGGCCTGCAGAGGCCATATCCGCGATACCGGCCCGCGCCAAGCAGCACCGGGCCAATGACTGGCTGGCTGAAGATGAGGATCGCGTGCGCGTGCCGGCACTCGCTACCATCCTTGCGCTGAAGCCGCGGAAATTCGTGCGCGGCCGGCGCTCCGGGATGGGCCGATACTGGCGTGACCACCACTTCTACAGAGACCTCGTGAGACTCGCGCACCCGCTCCCACGACTGTCCGATCGAGTCCGCCAATTCAGCCTGGTAAGCCGCCCTGTCCTTGGCCTTAGCGTGGCGGTCGAACACATAAGGTGTCACCGTCGCCCACTGCCGAGCCCCATCGGGATAGGCGGTCCAGACGCGATCACGCAACGTATCACGCCACGCCGCGCTGCCGGGCGGTTCCAATCGCCACTTACCCAACGCGCCCAGCTTCAACCCCGCGTCGCGGACGGCCGCCAGCGAGCGGAACAGCCTTTGGCGGTCCGCTTCGTCAATCTCCCGTGGAACTGCTACGGCGATGCCGAGGATTCCGCCATGCGCATGCTCTCGTCCCACGAAGGGCAGTGGAAAAATCGAGACGTGCGGAAGCTCAGAGCGCCCGTTTCCGCGATGGCCGCTCAAGACTTCTGGAATATCGGCGCCCAAATGAGAGAGAAGGGACTCACGCAATCTGCCCGTCACTTGGAGCGTTGCCGAAAGATCCAGATGCCGGTACGGACCATCCTCACGCTGGAGCGCAAGAATCGAAAGACGCGGATCGAACACCGTCCCCGGCGCAGCGGGCTTCGGCATGGCTCCCCTCGGTGCGTAACCGTGCGTTACCGACAATTCGGGCCGAAGCCGCGCCGGCGCCTGGCCCTGGAAGTTCTCCTTGAGCGCAAGCTTGGCATCTCTTTGCTGCTTTCTGTCCGAACCATCGCCCGCAGCCGCGACCAGCTCGAAATAGGTATCGACTTCTTGTCGGTTGAATTGCCGCTCGAGATACTGAAGCGTCCCTGCACCAGCCACGCGAAACCGCCCAGTGGCCCGGGTCTCGTCCGGCAGCCAGTTCGCCGGGACGTCCGGCGCTTCCTTTGAGGCCCACATCTGCACCAACGACGCGCTGTGGCCGATACGCGCCACCTTTCCACACAACCGCTCCAACGAACTGAAGTGCTGTCCTGGTTCGGCCTCCGGCCAGTGCAGGAACATACTCTCGTCTTCAATCCAGGCCTTCGCGAATTCGCGCGGTTGACGCTTTCGCGAGAATCCAAGAGCTGAGTGGATCGGCGCCGTCGCAGGGCCGGCCACGTCGTTCACCGGCACGAACTGCGTGACAGCGGCGCGCTCGTTGTGCGCCGGAGCATAGATTTGCGGCGCCATCTCCTGTTCCAGCCATTCCAGCGCGGCGCGCTCCCCTGGGTCTTCGCCCGTTTGAAAATGCGCCGCAGCCAGCGCCATGAACACGCGGCCCGGGTGAGGCGGCCACTCGACGCGGCTTCGATTGTCCACATCGCTGGCCACCGCACACCCGGTCAGATACCGGATGCCGAGCGTCAGCATGCCTACTCCCCCTCGCCGCCCTGCTTCACCGCCTGCTCCTGGCTCAGACGGACCAGCTTAATCAGCTCCTCGGAGGGTTTCAGCATGATGCGTTCCTTCTGCCAGACTAGGCCCGTTTGTTCGGCGGCGGAAACCGCATCGGCCAGCAACTTCCTGGCAGCGGCGCTGTCCAGCGTAAAGCTCTCTGGCGGCTTGCCTGGCGTAGCGAGAAGCTCCCACTGCATAGGACTGTCCGGCCAGAGCAGGCAACGCGAGCGCAACCCCATTCCTGCCTCAAACGCGAGCGTCGCAGCACACAACCCGAGAGCGGCAAGCGCAGTACGCCCCGCCACATCGGCAGCGAGGTCGGCCTTCAGTCCGTCGCCCGGAAAGCGCAGGCGCCGTAGGCAGATCAGGGAGAGTGTCGTGACCTGCTCGGCATAGCCGATGGTCACACCGGCGTTCGCGACATCGAAAGGCACACTACCATGATTCACCTTCGAAGGCGGAATCACGCCTTTCATCTTCGGATCGTCCACAACCCTCCAAGACCCGTTCTCGTTCTTCACAATCGATACGCTCTTGCTAGCTTCAAGTGGGTCGCGACGAACGCCACGGTTTCTATGGAAGTCGGCAAGCGACGCCTCGAACCCAGTTACTTCCGAAACCATCGCCCGTTCGAACTTCGCTCCCAGCCCCCCCTTTGGTCCGGTCGAATCCCACATCCCGAACACCAGCGCGGTTGGGCAAAACCTATAAAGAGGAGTTGCATTCAGCGACGTGGCTTGGTTGAGCGACCTGGCGATCTCAGACTCCCGGAACGGTTTACCACCGTGCTCGCTGTCGCGTAGAATAGCGTCGGCGAGCCGATGAGGAACTTGGAGGCTGGTCAACTTTCCCACGGGCTCCAAGAGTTCGGCTTCGGAAAAATCCACCTCGACGATCGGCAGCGCAACTTCACCAGCATCGAGCGCCTCCTGAAGCGCCTGCTCCATTCGGTTCGCCTGGCTCTGGACACTGTCGAGCAGGACGCAAGTAACCGGCTGCTCGTGTCCGGGAACTTTCCGTTGCTCGACTGCATAAACCGCCCCCATGAACGTAGGCGGAAAAACCTTATCGCCTTCGCCGCCGCCCGGCTGAAGCCGGCGCCGGCAGCGGAACGCAGCGGCGCCACTCGACACCGCAGCTTGCAGATCAGACAAAGTCAAAATGCGGGCAGAATCTACTGCCGTCGTTCCTGCTGTCATGCCTTCCTCCCAGACTCCGCTTTTCGGGACGCGGTCTTGCGTACGTCTGTAGCCGCTGTTGGTCCGTGCCACTGGCGGAAGAAACGGTCTCGAATCAACCATACTCCAAGTGATTACTGCTGTCAATTGTGATCTGTGAGAGGTTTGGAGGGTTGCATGAACAAGCTAGCCATGATATAAGGGACTATGATTATCCGGCTTCTCAAAAGCACTTTCGCCAAGACCACGAAAACCACAAGCACAATAGAAATAGCCCTCGACCCTTCGCCGTCCGTCGTTGCCGATCCTCCTAGCGGCCAGTCGGACGACGTGATCCGGGGCGATGGCCCATCGCTGCTCCCAGTGCGCCAGGAGCGCCGCATGTGATTCCACAGCCACGCAACCCTCCGCGACTGCGCAGCCGCGGCCCCATTGAAGCTGATCTGTGAGAGGTTCGTCCTAGCCTCTGTGAACGTCTTTCCGCGACCAAAGGGTCGCGGCCCCATTGACAGACCGCGAGGATCTTGGCCGGTTTCATACTGCTACCGCGCTCAAATATACGCCGAATCGGAGCTCGTTACAAGATATTCGAGTCTCTTGATTTCTATTGCTGAACTTTTAGGCCTCATATAATCGAACCGCAAATACGCGGCTGCCTACCTTGAGGGCTTTGGAGCGCGGCGACCGGCAGCGCTCTCCGATCAGGCGCGAAGTCACCAGTTGCCGCAAGGCGTTCCTTCAATCGCGCAAATTGTTCCCAGCTTTCGATTGCGATCCCAAAGTCGATGTCGCGCGTCGCGCGGCCTGGCCGCAGCCCGTGAACGTTGACCAGAATGAGATCCCGCGCCGTCGCGCCCGCCACGAAGTAATCGCAGTCCGCTTCGCGCGCGATTGGGTCGAGAGCGCGAAGGACCCGGACGACTGACGGATCGATTGGCCTATTCGGCGGGCCGGAACGTTGGTACGATTCGCTGTTCATAGATCATCCGAGCGGCCTCCGCGTCGCGGCCGTCATGCGCCGCCAGCAGGTCGGCATAGGCAAGAACCGGGGGAACGACGTCGGAGAGATCTTTGTCTGGGTCAAAGTTCCAGAAGACATCCAGGATCTCGACGTTGCCAGTCTCGTCAGCGCGCATCCGCGTTGCCGCGATCAGCTTGGCAATGGGTTCGCGGGCGTAGATTGTGAAGTGCGCGGGCCTGAGATATTGTGTCAGTTTCTCGGCGGCTGGTTCGCCTCCCCAGTATGCGTTCTGCTGTGTGAGATCGGTTTTTTGAAGGCGTTCGGGGTCGGCCTGGAATCGCCGCGGATTGAGTTTCGGGCGCAACGTGACGGGATAGTGGGTGACCCATTCTTCGAGCAGCCGCTGCGGATCGAGCAGTTTCCGATCCCTCTTCGTTTGGAACCGCAGCAATCCTCGGGCTTCCAGGTCCTTCATGACGGGGCCGACGGTGCCGAGCGCCACGCCGGCCCGCGCCGCGATCTCCCGGTAGTTTGTGCGGATTAGGTCCGGGCGGCACAACAGTGCGAAGGCAATCCGGAGGCCGGCCGGATTCAGGGCGCGGAAACGATCCTGGCGAAGTCCGGCAGGCCGAGCCTGGCCCGCAACGTAGACGAGTAGCCCCGGCCCTTCTAGATAGGCGTTGCCGGCGGTGTCGATGAAGGGCAAATGGAGTTGGCGGCAGCGTTCGGAGACTTCACGCGTGATGTAGGGTGCGACCAGTATGGGCAACTCGGGCAAGGCTTGGCCCTGGGCCTTTACCATCGCGGGAATCTCGAATCGGTCCACCGTTTTTACCTCCGCGCCGAAACGGTGCTTGCGTCGTTCGGTTTCCACCTCGACAATGGCGTCGGCTCCACGGTTTCGGCCTGCCGCCGGGTGGACATGGGCGTCGATCCCCGTGGTGCGTTTCAATGCAAGAACGGCGGCATTCAGTGTGCGTTGTTCCTGAGTCGTCATGGCCGTGGTCCAAAACAGCGAGCTAAAGGTGTTTCTGTTCGTTATTTTCAATTGTACACGTTACGTGAACATGTTGCAATAGTGAACACGCAGCACCGCCCGGTCGGCGCGCCGTTTTCTGGAGCGGCGGACATGGAACGAATTCTGGAAATCTGGCCGAGACTCTCGATTGATAATCGCAACGTTCTGGGTCCGCCAGCAGCAACCACCTCATTCGCAAACGGTGACAGTTTACGTGGCAAAGTACTTTTATGCCGGGTGTCACCATTTTGGCACCAACCTTGGGTAAAACCGGATGAAAAGGAAGGGAAACCAGTGAAATCAGATTCGGTGCAAACTATTGATCGGCAAGCGGATTTGATTGATTTTGTTCAGCTTGCAAGAAGTGCAGAGTCGGTTTTCGAGACCGCCCGATTCAACCGCTCTCGCACCTCACCGTGTTGTTGAAGAA
>Ga0182030_10010600_pt1 | contig 18686 bp, 15 predicted proteins | sample 812S3MmetaG_FD_121299 | JGI IMG/M metagenome (GOLD analysis project Ga0182030, IMG submission 121299) | Permafrost microbial communities from Stordalen Mire, Sweden - 812S3M metaG (Illumina Assembly) | ecosystem: Environmental > Terrestrial > Soil > Wetlands > Permafrost | place: Sweden...
CTTGGCCTCGGTGAAGGCGGACGGTTGGAAGACGTCGTTGGTGTTTACGACCAAAAACCAACCCGGCGCAATTTTCCGGGCCTTGGGCGCGTTTGCTCTGCGGGATCTGTCACTCACGAAGATTGAATCGCGGCCGCTGCGCGGCAAACCATGGGAGTATCTCTTCTATCTTGATTTTCTGGGCGATGCCAGAGACGCGAGCGCGAAGAACGCCATCGCGCATCTGGCTGAGTTGGCCGATTTTCACCGCGTCCTGGGTTGCTATCCGCGCGGAGTTTAAGGCCGCGCGGACTCCACCCCAAAGACTGAAAGGAGAACCGATGAACACCCAATTATTCACGAAGTAATGACCGAGACACAGGCAGGCAAATTGATCTTCCCCGAAGTGGTGCGAAGACTTCTCGAAGTCGGCGTCGAATCCTACTTCGTTGACGTTCCAAATCGCCGCGAAGTCTTCTACATGTCCGATGGCCAGGCACACACACAATCAATGACCCTGGCGCTCAACTCCGTCGCTAGCGATTTCTCGCTCGCCGGCATTATCGCGGCCATACGCGGAGTACAAACCGACGCGATCCGTTATCCGGAGTTCATGAAGCAAGCCACCGCGGCCGGCGTTATCGCCTATTGGGCATTCCTCGCGGGCAGGAAAGTGATTTACTTCGGGCGCAAGGGCGAGGCCCACATCGAGGAGTTCCCGCGCCCTGTCAATACCTGATGGGAATCACCTCATCGCCCGCAATGGCGCAAATCCGGTCGCCTGGATTGGGCCGAATGATGGCCGTTCCCGTCAGGCCGCCGAACGCCGGCAGCACGCCCACTGACGGACCGAACCAGAAGCACGCGAGTTTCGCCGATTCCGCGGCGCGGCCGTGAAGCCGGATGGCGGGATGCAGGTGACCCGAAAGCGTGTAGCCTTCCTCCGAACCCTTGGGCCAGTGCCGGTAGACGAAAGGCCCGTCCACCAGTGGCGCATCGAAGCAGTGGATGCCGAGTTCCGCGGGAGGGTCGCCGGCGGATTGGTCATGGTTCCCGCGGATCAACACGAGGTCGAGCGTGGCATGGCGGCCGCGCCACGTCGCGATCTCGGCCAGCGTTTGCGGCGAACGCCCGCTGCGCGCATGAATGGAATCGCCCAGCATCACCAGCCGGCGCGCGGTGGTGCGCTCGATCAACTGCGTCAACCGGTTGAGGCTTTCGCGGGTGCTGCCTCCTGGAATGGGAATCGCCGCGGCGCGCATGGTCGCGGCCTTGCCCCAATGCGTGTCTGTGATCACCAGAGTCCGTCGCGCGGGCCAGTAGGCGGCGCGTTCAGGATAGAGCAGCAGGCGCTCTCCGGCGATGGTTAAAGGCAGCGCGTTCATACTTCAAATTGCGCCGTCATGCGGCGCACCCGATCGGCCAGTTTTTCCGAGCTGACGCGGCTGCGCGTACGGTCGATCAGCAAAGGAAATGCCAGGGGAGAGGGCCGGCGAATATCCAGGATGCGTATCTTTGAGGAAGCCAGGCGTTCCAGCGTCCGGCCCATCCGGCTCTGTTCAAGCTGGCGCTCCAGCACTTCACGGTGCGCCTGATCCACCAGCAGGTTACCGCGATCATATTGCATAAATACGTCGAACAGCAGGCTGCTGGACGCCTGAATCTGGCGCACGGTTTTGTTTTGGCCAGGATAGCCGCTGAACGTGAGTCCGGCGACGCGCGCAATTTCGCGGAACTGGCGGCGCGCCATTTCAGCGGCGTTCAGGCTCGCCGGAATATCCTGCGCGAGGTTGGTGGGCGAGAGCAACCCGGCCGCGAGCGCTTCTTCGAGGGGCGCGGGCTCTGCCGTCAGCAGCTCAAACCCATAATCGTTAAAAGCCATCGAGAACGTGATGGCACGAAGGCGCGAAATGCGGTAGGCCACCAGAGCCGCGATCCCTTCATGCACCAGCCGCCCTTCGAACGGATAAAGGAAAAGGTGATGTCCTTCGCCGGTTTGGACGCGCTCGATAAGGAACTCGTCGAGCGCGGGGATGGCGGAGATGTCGGCCTGCGCTTCCAGCACAGGGCGCACTGCCTGCATTTCCGCGTCAAGAAAAATGCCGTTGCGCGCGGCTTCCAGGCGTGCCCGCACGGCGCGCGCGAGTTCGCTGGAGAGCGCCATCCGGCTGCCATCCCAACGCGGGATTTCCCCGCCCGTCTTGCGCGACTTGCGAACCCACGCGGTCATATCGCGCACGCGAACGAATTCAAGGGTCTTACCCGCAAACACGAACCGGTCGCCGGAACGCAGCCGCGCAATAAACGTCTCTTCCACCGAGCCAAGCCGACCTCCAGTGAGATAGCGGACATCAATGGTAGCGTCCCCGGTAATGGTGCCGATGCTCAAGATGTGGCGGCGGGCAATCTGCTTATCCATCACGCGATACATGCCTTCGTGAAAGACCAGCCTTGAGTATTCGGGATAGGCGCGCAGCGCTTCTCCGCCGCGCGAAACGAAGTCAAGCGTCCATGCCCATTCCGCGTCCGTGAGGCGCCGGTACGCATAGGTGGACCGAATCTCGGCAAGCAAATCGTCGGCAACGAAACCACCCGAGAGCGCAATGGTGACGATGTGCTGGCTCAGTAGATCCAGAGGACAGACCATCGGATCGCGGCCTTCGATGGCGTTGAGCCTGTAGGCATCGCGGGCGGCGGCGACTTCCACCAGTTCGAAGGCGTGCGTGGGCGCGCAGGTGATGCGGCTCGGAACGCCCGGCCTGTGACCGGAGCGCCCGGCGCGTTGCAGCAGGCGCGCAACACCCTTCGGACTGCCGATCTGAATGACTCGATCGACCGGGGTAAAATCGACCCCGAGATCGAGACTGGATGTGCAGACGACGCAGCGCAGCGTGCCTCGACGCAGGCCTTCCTCCACCCAATCGCGGGTCTTCCGATCGAGTGAACCGTGATGCAGTGCGACCAGGCCGGCCCAATCCGGACGCGCGTCCAATATCGCCTGAAACCAGATTTCCGTTTGAGAGCGGGTGTTGGTAAAGACCAGCGTCATGCGGCCTTCCTCGATGGCCGCAATGACTTGCGGGAGCATGTTGACGCCCAGATGTCCGGCCCAGGGAAAGCGTTCCATGGCGGGCGGAATGAGCGAATCGATCACGATGGATTTCGGGACAAGTCCGCGCACCAGCCGGCCGTTCCTGTTCCCAAGCAGCGTTTCCATCGCGACATCGATGTTGCCAAGCGTGGCCGAAAGCCCCCAGGTGCGGACGTGGGGCGAGATGCGGCGCAGGCGCGCCAGCAATAACTCGGTCATCACGCCGCGCTTCGAGCCCAGCAGTTCGTGCCATTCATCCACCACGATCATCCGCAAATCTTTGAAACGATCCGAAGCGTTTTCATTCGCGAGAAACAAGGCCAGCGATTCCGGGGTAGTCACCAGCGCCGTGGGCAGACGCCGGTTTTGTTTCGCGCGGAGCGACGGCTTGGTATCGCCGGTGCGGGCGGAAAGCGTCCAGGGAATTTCGAGTGCGGTGAGCGGCGCTTCAAGCGCTCTTTCGGTGTCCGTCACCAGGGCGCGTAGCGGCGTGATCCAGAGGACGCGCAGGGGCGGGTTCGCTTCACCATCCCCTTCCATCCATTCGATCACCGGGCCCAGCCATGCCGCCAGGGTTTTGCCGGTTCCGGTAGCGGCGTGGATCAGACCGGATTCTCCGTTGCGATACGCGTCCCACACCTCCTGCTGAAAGGCGAAGGGCTTCCAGTTCCTTCCTTTGAAAAAAGGCGAGGCCGGATTCTGGGGCTTGCGGGGCAACTCCTACTATTTTGCGTCCCGCGGAAAAGTGATTCGCAACAGGCGCGTTGATCCACCTCTTCCCGCTTGTCGGCCGGCGAGATCGCGATCTTGAGCGAACGGCGCGGGGAATTTCCGTTAAAGCCTCCCGGCGACGATCACAGCACGCCGCGAAGTCGCGAATGCCGGGGCTGTAGATTGAAATCAGTTCGTGGAGTGAAGTCAAAGCGAGGCGACGCCCGCTCGATGCGCGTCACCGAAGCTGCCTAATCCTAAGAATGCTCACGCGCGCCCTCGAATTGGTTGATCACTAACCCCGCAATCACCACCACCACCGCGCCGATCACGTTGTACCAAAGAAATGTAACCTTGGTAAACCGGGCCACCGCCAGAATTGCCGCTTCACCCAACAACATGCCCCAGAACGCCCCGGTTCCGCGCACCCGCTTGAAGAAGAACGCCAGCGTAAATACTCCCAGCAAAGTCCCGTAAAACAGCGAGCCAATCATATTCACCGCTTCCACCAGCGAGCCGAGTGTCCTCGCATACTGGGCGAACAGCATCGCATAAGCGCCCCAGAAAACTGTCGCCAGCCGCGATACCAGTAAGTAGTGCCCATCGGTTGCTACCGGCTTGATATGCCGCTTGTAAATATCGATCACCGTCACTGTCGCCAGAGAATTCACCTCGCCGGAACTGGCCGACATCGCCGCCGAAAAGATCACGGCGATGATCAGACCAATCACACCGACCGGCAGATAATGCGTCACGAAAGTGAGAAACACGTAATTCGCGTCATTGAATCCGTGCAGGTTCGCGGCCTTCTCATAAAGCTCGACGCCCTGTCCACGCGCGGCCAGGAGGTGCCCCTGCGCCTCCGCATAGTTCGCCTTCTCGCGTTCGAGCGCCGCTCCGTTCCCCTTGTGGCGCGCATCCAGAATCGCGTACGCCGCGTTCTTGCGGCTGGCAAATGCGTGGTCATAATCGCTCGACACCGCCGCGAACCCTGGCGTACCTCGCAGCACTTCCATGGCATGCGGCTGAAATAACATGGGCGGCGCAATGAACTGATACACCACAAACACCATTGCGCCCACGAACAGGATGAAGAACTGCATCGGAACTTTGGCCATTGCATTGAACAACAGACTCAACTTACTCTGCTCAATACTCTTCCCTGTCAGATAGCGCTGTACCTGGGATTGGTCGCAGCCGAAGTAAGCCAGGGCCAGAAAGGCGCCCCCAATCAATCCACTCCAAAGGTTATAGCGGTTATTCCAGTCAAAGTGCGTATCCACCGCGTTCAACCTGCCCGCGGACCCAGCCAGATAAACCGCATCCAGCGGAGATACACCGGCGGGTAACAGGCGGAACACCATCACTAATGCCAGGATCAACCCGCAGAAGATCACGCTCATCTGAACCACATCCGTCCAGGTAACTGCCGGAATGCCGCCGGTCGCGGTATAGAAGATAACAGTCAGTCCGATCACCACCACCGTGACCCGGTCATCCCACGAGAAGATCACCGAAAGTGCAATGGCCGGCGCATAAATGGTGATGCCCGCGCCTAAGCCGCGTTGAATCAGGAAAATGATGCTTGCGAGCGCGCGCGTCTTTGCGTCGAAGCGCTGCTCGAGGTATTCATAGGCGGTAAAGACGCGCGTCCGGTGGAAGACGGGCACCACGGCGATGCAGAGGATCACCATCGCAATCGGCAGCCCAAAGTAGAACTGCACGAAGCGCATGCCATCCACATAGGCCTGGCCCGTCGTGGAGATGAAAGTAACTGCGCCGGCCTGCGTGGCCATGATGGAAAGGCCCATGGCGTACCAGGGCATGGTGCGGTTGGCCAGCAGATACTCGCCCACAGTCTTCGTCCCGCGACTCTTCCAAAGTCCGAACCCCACAATGGATGCCAGGGTGCAGAGCATCACCACCCAATCGAGCGTACTCAACACGCTGGTCATGAGAAATAGCGCGTGAACGCGTAGAACAGCGCGATAAGAGCGGCGAGAAACAGAAGTACGAAGGTATAGAGCCGCGGCCAGGTGCCTAGAATGGGCGGCGGGTCATCCGGGTCCTCATGAGCACTCAAGCGAGTAATTCACCCTCCAGGACGGTCACCGCTTGTCCAATCAGCCGCACCCGGTCTCCATCCAGGCGGACTCGAACCTCGCCGCCGCGCCGCGACGCTTGAAACGCGCGCATCTCCGTTTTGCCCAGTCTCGGCGCCCAGTAAGGCGTCAGCGCGCAATGTGCGGAGCCGGTCACAGGATCTTCATCCACGCCCGAACCGGGCGCGAAGAAACGCGACACAAAGTCGTATTCCCTTCCCCGGCTCGTCACGATCACCCCGCGAACCGGCAGTTGGCGAAGCAATCCGTGGTCCGGGCGCATGGCTCGCAGCACCTCTTCCGATTCCACTTCCACCAGATAATCGAACTTGTTGCGGCCCACATAGACCGGCTGAACGGCCAGGGCTTCCAGCAGATTTCCAGGCGGGTCCGCCGGTTCTTCCCGCGTTGCCGGAAAGTTGAGTTCGATCCAATCGCCTGCCTGTTCGGCTGTCAGCATCCCGCTCTGGGTGTGAAACCGGGCCGGCTCACCCGGCTGCACGTACCCCTTTTGCCAAAGCACGTGAGCGCTAGCCAGCGTCGCGTGCCCACAGAGGGCCACTTCGATGGCGGGCGTGAACCACCGCAGCGCATAGCCCCCGTCTTGCGGGTGCAGAAACGCCGTTTCGGAGAGATTCATTTCCGCTGCTACGTTTTGCATCCATTCGGCGTCCAGCGGACCAGCCGTGATGCACACAGCCGCCGGATTGCCTCGAAAAGGCGCATCGGTGAAAGCGTCAACCTGTAGGATTGGAATGCGCGAGGCGCGCGTGGGCACAGTTCCGGGCATTAAGCAGAATTGTACTCTGCCCGCCCCCGGCTCGGACTACGAGCCGTCGGCTACTGGAAAAGCGGCCGGAAACCCCGTATGCTGGGGTTCTGAACCTTGGCGATCTCAGGCAGCGTCTGCGGCGCGCCCGTCTCGGAGTGATACACCGCCAGCAGTTCAAACTCATCGAACCCGATGGCGTTGGCATACTGCCGGATATAGCTGGTGGCGTATACCCCGCCCGGTAGTTTTCGAAACTCGCCGTTCTCGACCGCTTCAAGGTGCCGCTTGCTGATCTTCGTCTGCTCGGCTATCACCTGGAGCGTCAACCCAGTCTTCTCTCTGGTCGCAATCGCTGCGAATAGGATAGGATTCTTCATTAAGCTTTACGTCTTTGCAATAGACTGTGACTTAGAACGTTACGTATTCTCAACTTTGCTGCACAGTGTAGCACGGAAATGTTTTGAGCCCAATAAAAACCTTGAATCGCGCGCGGCCGGAAGCTGGGGATGTCTCAAGAAGGAAACTCGTCAAATCCCTGGCTGCTGTCGCGGCGGCTTTCTATATTCCAGTTCCGGCCAGAGCGGCGATTGTCCGCCCAAAGTTGACCGTTGTTTTAATCGCCGAGCAGTTCCGGTCCGACTATTTATTCCGTAACTTCAATGCTTTCAACGCCGGAGGCTTTCGCCGGCTCATTGAGGAGTCCGCATTCTTCCCGGATTGCCGCCTGCTTTCCACCACATTTACCTCCACCGGTCTGGCTACAATTGCCACCGGATGCTACCCTTCCCTGCACGGCATTGTGGCCAATCGCTGGTATGAATCCGCCGGAAACCGGTTGAAAGCCGCCGAGCCATTCGATCTTGCAGTCACTACGCTTTTCCAGCAGGAACCCGAGCCGGCCAACCGATTTTTCGCCGTCGCAGCCACCGAGAGCAAGGCCGGTTTGCTGAAACCGGGCGCCGTCAGTGGACAGTTTTTTCGGAAACCGGACAATACATTTGCCACCTTGGGCGCAGCTGTGGGTAAGGAACCTGAGTGGCTCACGGTCTTCAATCAGGCTCACCTCGCCGGGAAATTCCGGGATCAGCCGTGGCTCCCGCGAGGCGCTCCGCCGGGTTCGTTCCCCTTGCGCTCGCTGAAGTATGACGCGGCCAAACCCGAAAACTTCCAGGCCCTGCTGGCTTCTTCTCCGTTCGCGCAGTCGGCGCAAATGCAGTTGGTCCGGGAGGTCGTGCATGCTGAGAATCTGGGCTTGAACTCATTCGATACAGTGGTCGCCGTGCTCGATTCCATCGGCAAACTGGGAAGCGAGACTGGGGCCGTGTCACCGTTAATCGACGACGAAGTGCTGTCGCTTGATGCCGATCTTGCCGCGCTTCTCGAATGGCTGGATGCGCGCGGCCAGCCCTACCAGATTGTCTTCACCGCCGCGCATGGCGCACCGGTCGAACCACCCACTACCTACCGTGTTTCGCCCGATGAAATTGTCGAGCCGGTGGAGCGCGCGCTCTCCGCGGAGTTTGCCAAAGGCAAGACCGGCTTCCATTTCGTGGAAGCTTATGTTTATCCTTTTCTCTATCTGCGCCACGATCACCTAACGCCATCCGACCTGCCGCGCGCTCGCCAGATCGCCGGAAACGCCGCTCTCGCCACCCGCCACGTTTCTACCTTCATCACTTCGGACGGCTACTCCCCGCAGTTTTCCGAATGGAACACGCGCGCGCGGAACAGCCTGTATCGGGGTCGTTCCGGCGACGTCTTGCTCGCCTACCGGCCGGGCTTCGTCGAATTCGTGGGCGCAGACCGCGGAGTCAGCTACGGTTCGCTCTGGAATTATGATGCACAGGTGCCGCTGCTGTTCAAGGGCCCGTCTTTCGTGGCGGGACGTTTCGATCATATGGTTGAAATGACGGACATAGCCCCCACTCTGGCGGCGGTGGCCGGAATGCCCGCGCCCGCCGCCGCTACCGGACGCGTGCTCTCCGAGGCATTTGGCGAGGGTGTCTCCTGAAACCGGATACGGTTGTGGTTGTGGCAGGCATCCGCTTACGAAATCCCGTGATCGCCGCATCCGGAACGTTTGGCTACGGGGTGGAATTTGAACGCATCCTCGACCTTCAGCAGCTCGGCGCGTTCGTCGTGAAAGGTCTCTCGCGCGAGCCCATCCGCGGGAACCCGCCGCCGCGGCTTTGGGAAACCACGGAAGGCATGATCAATTCGGTGGGGCTGCAGAATGTCGGCGTCACGGCGTTTGTGCGCGATAAGCTGCCCGCCCTGCGCCGCTATGACACGCCGGTTATCGCCAACGTGTTCGGATACGCGGTGGAAGATTACTGCGAGGTGGTGCGGGTTCTTGAGAACGCCGAAGGCATCGCGGCCTACGAGCTGAATGTCTCTTGTCCCAATACCCGGTGCGGCGGCATGCAGTTTTCGTCCGATCCGGCGATGCTGGCCAGCGTGGTGGAACCGGTGCGCAAGCTGGCGCGGCGGCCTGTGATTGTGAAGCTCTCGCCCAACGTGGATCGGATCGAACCGCTGGCGTTGGCGGCGGAGGCTGCGGGCGCGGATGCGCTCTCCCTCATCAACACCTTCGTTGCGCTCTCAATCGACCCGGTTTCGCGCGCGCCGCGCATCGGAAACGGCATGGGAGGGCTCTCCGGGCCGGCCATCAAACCGATCGCGCTCCGCATGGTGGCGCAGGCCGCTCGCGCCGTAAGAATCCCCGTCATCGGGATTGGCGGGATTGCGTGCGGTGAGGATGCGGCCGAGTTCCTCATTGCCGGCGCAAGCGCCGTGGAAGTGGGCACGGCTTCCTTTTGGGACCCGCGCGCCACCGTCAGAATCGCCCGCGAGCTGGAGCGCTTTCTGGCTGCCCAGCGCATCGCGCGCGCAGCCGATTTGATCGGAAAGCTGAAACCATGGCCCGCCTGAAGACCAATGTTCTGAAAGCCGCGGCCGCGGGTCTGGCGCTCCTGCTCGTGCTGGGAATCGCCGCGCCCTTCGTACACGCCGACCGCTACCGGGGACGGATGCAATCCTCTCTTTCGAGCGCACTGGGACGCAATGTTTCGATTGACGGACACGTCTCCTTCAGCCTTTTCACGGGCCCCGCGCTCGCGGTCGACGACGTGAAGATTGCCGACGTCGATGGATCGAGCGAGCCTTTTGCATACGTCGATGAGGTCCGCGCCGTACCGCGCCTTTATTCGCTTTGGACCGGCCATCTGGAGTTTTCCTCGCTCACGCTCGATGGCGCGCATGTGAACCTGGTGCGGGGCGGAACAAGTGATTCGCCGTCATGGAACTTCGAACCGCTGCTCCGCCCCGGATTGCTCGCCGAATTTCCTGTGATTCACATGCGGGATAGCCGCATCAATTTCGTTCTGGAGGGTCGCAAGAGCCCGTTCTACCTGCTCGGCGTGGATCTGGACGTGTCGCCTCGATCGAGTGACGGGTCGGATTGGGGAGCCCGGTTCGCGGGCGCTCCCGCGCGCTCAGACCGTCCCGCCCACGGTTTCGGCGCGGTGGAAGCCGCCGGCACATGGAAGCGCACAGGCGACCAGAACGGCCTTTTGGCGATCGATCTGCGACTGGAACGGAGTGAGATCAGCGACATCCTGGCGCTGCTCTATGGCCGCAATGCCGGGATTCACGGAACTGTCTCCGGCCAGGCGCATGTCGCCGGTCCCATGCGCGCTCTCGGAATAGAAGGAGAGCTGCGCGTTGCCGACCTCCACGGATGGGACCAGAGCCCGCCTTCGAGTGGCGTGTTCCCCTTTCGCGTGTCGGGTACCCTCGATACCCCCGCGCAGCATCTCAATCTTTTCGCGCAGGCCCGGGCCAGCCGGCCGCCCCTTCCCGGCGGAACGTGGATTCTGCATCTGAGTGCCGATTCCTATCTGGAACGTCCTCTCCTGAAGATGGAGTTCCATTCGGACGGACTTCCGATCGCCCCGCTGCCAGGTCTTTTGCATAACTTCGGCGCGAATCTGCCCGAGGGATTGCAGCTCGCAGGTTTAGTAAGTGGATCGGTTTCCTTTGACCCCCGCCAGGGCTTCACGGGCAACGCGGTGATTCCGGAAGTGACTCTAGGTGTTCGCGGCGGCACGCCCATCAAGCTGGAGCGCGCTGAGTTTTCGATTCAAGGGACTCAGATCACCGCGGGACCGGTCGAAGTAACTTCCGGCCTGGAAACAATCGCCGAGGCCAGCGCCTCTTACTCCACCAAAGATGGCGCGGTTGAATTGAAGTTAGTGAGCAGCGATGCGCCCCTGGGAGCTTTATCCGAGCGGTTTCCCGCAGCCTATATTCCTTTCCTCTCGGAAGTTCATTCTGGAAAATGGAGCGGCGAACTGGATTATTCGCAGCCAGCCGGCGCCGTAGGCGCATGGCAGGGGGAAGGCGATTTGACCGGCGCAAAAGTATCTCTCTCCGGGCTCTTACAGCCGGTTGATCTGACCCACGCCCATCTGCGGATTCATGCCGAGGATATCCAGCTCGACCGCATGATGATGACCGCGGGCACCATGAACATCAAAGGCGACTATAGTTATACGCACACCCAGGCCGCGCCACACCAATTCCACCTGGTCGTGTCACGCGCGGATTTGCCGGGTATCGAGGCGCTGTTTCATCCCCTGCTGAACCGCGAAGGAAGTTTGATCGATTTCGCGCTGGGCCGCTCGGCGGCTCCCAAATGGCTCCTGAATATGAGGGCCGTTGGAACCGTTCAGGTAGACGCGCTGGATGCTGTGGGGGCCGATCTTTCGCGCGTGCGCGCCGGCGTATCGTGGGAGGGAACGCGCATCGCGCTCGCCGGCCTCACGGCGCATGACGGCAAGGCGGTTATTGCGGGCACGCTGAATCTGGATCTGAAGAACGCCCAACCACGCTACACCGGCGCGGGGACTTGGAGCAACCTTCCCTGGAAGGGCGGTTCGGTGTCCGGAGCAGTGGAGCAGTTCGAAACATCGGGCTCAGGCCTGGACACGCTCCGTAACCTGAAGCTTCGCGGTGCCTTGAAGGGTCGGGATCTTGACCTTGCTCCGCTTGGCGGGATCGATCGAATGACCGGATCTTTCGCCGCGTCTTGGAACGGGACCTCTCTGCAATTCCGGTTTCCCGTGATTCGATTAGAAGGGAACACCGGACAGGTTTGGACAGGAAGCGGTAGCGCGCAAGGCACCGATGGAGAAGTCACTTTAACCCCCGCCGGCGGCCGCCAGGTTACCCTTGCCGGTTCACTGTCGGATGCGGGTAAGGATTGGGTGGAGCATTAGTCTTCGGCTCCATCGCACTTCTATTTTCGCAGTGTCGGGAACTGCCGCCGCTCCATATCGCGCAGAAACGCCTTAATCGCGATGGTGCAAAGATCGAACTGATCCACGCCTTCTTCCGGCGAAACGAAACAGTCCGCCCGCTGCAGCGGATTGCAGTGCAATGACGTGAGGTGCAGAGCCAGTTCCACCGCCTTGGGATTCGCGCCGCGATCTCGCAGCAGTTCCAGACCCTCCTGTAAAGAGCGTGGCTGCGAAGCCACCCCGGCGTGCTCCAGATAAAGGTTCACCACCGATTCCAGCGTGCGGAGCGCGTGGAATGCGGTCGCGGTCGGCAAGCCATACGCCAGGCAGCGCGTCGCTTCGGACCAGTGGTGCTGCGCGGCCGGGGAAAGCGAGCTCCACATCTGCGGCGGGAATGAGGACTCGGGGTGTTCCACAAGAGTCTGCAATTCCTCCGTCGCTTTGGATTCGAGAGGCAGCGGGCCCATGCGCTCCAGATCGTCCTCTAGCGCATTTTCGAAGCGCCGCACCGCCGTCTTGAGACGGTCGGGATTCAGCGTCGAGGCGACGCCTTCGTCGCTCGCGAGGACGATGGCTTCACGCAGAATGCGCGAGAGTTCATGGGCTACCGGGGCTGTCGTGGCAAGTGGAAGGCCCTTTTCATCAAGCAAGTCATGCAGCGCGTCGTAGGCCTCCGACAACGTCTGGAAAGACCGCCCCGCGCTTGCTGTAGCCGCCAGGGATTGCACCGCGCCCAGTTTTCGGCCCAGCGAGTAGAACGCGAAACCGCTCATGCCGTGCGCCGCTCTTTCATCGCCGGTAGGAGGAGGAGGCGGAGGCGGTGGTTCGTCTTGCGGTGGAGGTGGGGATGCCGGCGCAGCCTTCGCGACGGGCGGTGGTTCGTTCAGGCTCATCACATCAAACTGGGTCTTTTGCGGACGCGGCGGATCCGGGGGAGGCTGATGTTGCGCCGCTTTCTGAGGCTCGGGCTGAGACAGTTCCGGAATCGAAATGAACTGCTCGGGTTCCGGCGCCGCCTGAGGCTCCGGTTCAGGCTCCGGCGTACTGGTCAGTTGCGAGGCCAGCTCCGCATGCTCCGGTTGCGAGGCCGCACCTTGCCCAATCAGAATATCGAGACCTTTGCGGACCTGCGCCACCTTTTCCGACCGCGCCGCCAGAGTCTCCGAGCACCATTGGCAATGCGAGAGATGTAGCTTGATCCCGTTTCCGATCGGTCCGTTCAATCGTCCGATCGCGTATAAGTCCAATGCGCCAGGTTCAGGATGTTCCTTCTCAATTCTCTCCACGGCCTCGCGGCACTGCCGGCAAAGCAGCAGGTGCTTTTCGATCCTCTCGATGTCGTCAATAGGCGCCATCTCCGCCTGATAGAGAAACAGCTCGTCAGGTGTGGGATGGCCGAAAGGTTCCTGCATAATATGTCCGCGATTCCATCCTGACACAACCTCGGTAGTTACACATCCGGGTAATGAGGTGAATTCGGCCTAGTCGTACTTGGTTCTCTTAGTACTTAGTTAGCGCCGGCGATTCGATGGGGGTGAATGGGATTCAACACGATTCAGGGATTGTAATACCAGCTAAGCAGTTCTATTGCTTACTGCGGAGGGTGTTTGACTGTCCGATACCTTGCCCCTTGAGAAGGGCATTGATACCCGGTCAAGTACTGTACGAATGGCTGTTCGAGAGGTGGTACAAAGTCGATTTGCCCCGGACCGGCGAAAAGCCCGTCCGGGACACGGAACCCGATTGCCTCAAAACTACATCGAGGCGATCTTATTGCGGATCGCATAGCGCACCAGGTCGCTGAGCGAGTTCAGGCTCAGCTTCTGCATAATGTGGCTGCGGTGCGTCTCCACCGTCTTCACACTAATGTTGAGGTGCCCGGCCACTTCCTTGTTGGTCATGCCTTCGGCCAGCAGTTGTACAATCTCACGCTCACGGGCACTCAACCGGCTGGGCTCATCACTCATCACCGCGCCGCCATTCGTCCCCGTTCTTAGGAATCCGTCCAGCACGATCTCGGAAACACTGGATGTAAAGAACGGCTTCTTTTGAGACAGCATATTCACTGCCGTCACAAGATCGCGGCCCGCATCGGATTTGAGCATGTAACCACGCGCGCCTGAAGCCAGCACTTCCCGCACCAGCTCTTCGGATTCATGCATCGAAAGAATCAGCACCTGCACTTCGGGCTGAACCTTCGCGATCTGGCGCGCCGCTTCCAGCCCGTTCAACTCGGGCATCATAATATCCATCACCAGCACGTCCGGCTTTAGCCGTGCGGTTTCCACGACGGCCATGCGGCCCGTCTGAACTTCCCCGATCACCTCGAAACCGGCTTGAGCGGCAAGGATATGGACAACGCCTTTCCTCACCACCTCATGATCGTCGGCTACCAGAATACGCGTGTTTTTCAGGCGCAGTTCCGGCCGGCTTGTTTGGACTGTCGTTGCAGAAGGGTGCAGATGCCTCGTACCTCCCTGGCGCACTGCTCGACAAGTTCGAGACTCGAGCGCAAGATTTTTTCAGCGTTTGGATAACTACTTGTCGCTCCCGATTGTTGAACCAGGAACAAATTCATGGCCAGCGCGGCCACACTTTGGGCCACGCTGTCGTGCAGCAGCCGGAAAGCTACATGGCTGCGCTCATCCGCGGTCGACGCGGGAACCACCAGCCACAAGGTCTCCCCGTTCGCGCCCATCGCAATCGATTCGATATTCACCCGGGCGCCGGCGTCCGACTGCGCCAGCAACTCGCGCGCATCCATTCCCGGTTCCACGCCGCCAACTCCCACCATTTCAAGGAACTTCAAATTCGCCCGAACAATTTCTCCGGACGGGCTGACGCTGCAAACCGCAACGGACTGCGATTCCCAAATCGCCTGCTCCGGTCGAACCGAAGATTGATCCTCCCGCCGGGCGGGCTTTCTCAGCAAAGCCGAGATCTGGGGAAAAGACTGGGGCTCAAACGAGCTTTTGTTGGAGTACGTGCCGGTCTTGACAACGGCACTTCTCCGGGAGCGCTGTATGGCCATTTCGGGGACTGGCGACGGCGACATAATTTAACGTGTTAAACGAGAAACTTTTCTACTGCTGAAGCGTTACCCCTATATGTGTAACAAATAACACCTAGAAGCGCAATACGTTTCTCTACTAAACTGCGCTTTTTGTAAATTCAGGTTAAGGAACTGTGCGTGAAAGCACCGTCCTCGTTCAGAAAGATCCCTCCTGCAAACCGTGCGTTTTCTGAGGGAAGAGCCGATTGCGGCCGTTCTCCAGCCCAAGCCCAAGCCCTTTCCTCGTCCGTTTCGGGACTTCCTGTGAGACGGTATTGCAACGGGCACAGAAGTGCACCGCCGGAACTCGAAGGGAAGTTAATTCATGACCCAATCGAGATCGGCGCATCGCATCGCATTTGCGCTCGCACTGTGTTCCTCATCGGCAGTGGATGTTTACGCCAGGTCCTTGTCTTCCGAGGGTTCAATGACCAGGGAATCGGGACAGACGATGTCATTTTTGGCTTGGATCGTTCTCGGGCTGATCGCCGGGTTCATCGCGAGCAAGATCGTAAATCGAAGAGGCGAGGGCCTCGTACTCGACATCCTGCTGGGGGTTGTCGGCGCTTTCGCCGGTGGCTGGCTGTTCCACCTGTTTGGCGCATCCGGCGTCAGCGGCCTGAACCTCTATAGCCTATTCGTGGCCGTCATCGGCGCAACGGTCCTGCTGTCCCTCTATCACCTGGTAAGACGGAGAAGAGCCTGGTAGGCCCGTGACCTAATCGCGCCAGTTCACCGCCAGCGTCACAAAGCTTCGCACCAGAACCCCCGTCCCGCCCTCCGCCATATGCGGCTTGCTCTTCTCATTCCAGGCCGTTCCGGCAATGTCGAGATGGATCCACGGGGTCTCGCCCGCGAATTCCTTCAGAAACATGGCCGCCGTAATGGCGCCGCCGTCGCGGCCGCCGATGTTCCCCATGTCGGCGTAACCGCTCTTGAGTTGCTCGCGATACTCCGCGCCCAGCGGCAACCGCCACATCGGCTCGCCCTCGGATTCAGTCGCGTGTTTCCAGCGCTCCAGCAGCGCGTCGTCGGTCGAAAACATCCCCGTGTGATGATGTCCCAGCGCCACCACCACCGCTCCGGTCAGCGTAGCCGCGTCTACCAGATGGGTGCAGCCCAGTTGTTGCGCGTAAGTCAGCGCGTCGGCCAGAATCAGGCGGCCTTCCGCGTCCGTATTCAGCACTTCGATCGTCTTCCCGGAAAGAGAAGTCACGATATCGCCGGGGCGCTGCGCTTTGGGACCCAGCATGTTCTCAACCGACGGGCAGACCCCGATGACCGGAATCGACGGTTCCAATAGAGCAATCGCACGCATCGCGCCGATTACCGCCGCCGCCCCGCACATATCGAACTTCATCTGGTCCATCTTGTCGGCCGGTTTGATGGAAATGCCGCCGGTATCGAAAGTCACGCCCTTTCCGACCAGCCCAAGCTTTGGCTTGCCGGCCGCCGGATGTTTCGGCTCATAGCGCAGCACGATCATGGCGGGCGGCTCGGCGCTGCCTTGGGATACGCCCAGCAGCGCTCCCATGCCCAGCTCCCGCATGCGCGCCTCATCCAGAACCTCGAAGCCCAGCCCCGTCTCCCTGGCCATGGCCTGCGCCCGGTCCGCCAGAATCGTCGGTGTCAGTAAATTGGCCGGCTCGTTGCCCAGCGCGCGCGCAAAATTCTGGCTCTCCGCCAGAATCCGCCCCCTCTTCAGACCCGCTTCCAGGTTGTCCCCGCCGCCATCCACCACAATGTGAAACGAAGCGAGCGGCGTATCCTCCGCGTGGTCGGACTTCAACCGGTCGCATTCAAAATCGCCCAGTATCGCTCCTTCCGATGCCGCCGAGACGTGTTCAGGCGTCGACAGATCTTCCGGCAGCACAAGCGACGCCTTGCCCAGATGGCGCGCTTTCAGAAACCGCACGGACGCGGCGATTACAGTGCGCAGATCGGAACTGTGAAAGCTCTTCTTCATCCCCGCGCCCGCCACCAGAATGCGGTGCGCCTTGTATCCGGGAACGTGGTGCAGCAGGGCGAACTCCTTCAGCTTGCCCTTCAATTCACCGGCCTCCCGCATGGGTTCGTAGCCCTTCGGCAGCGAGGATTGTTCCTCAAACTCCAGCACAATCAAGGCGTCGGCTTGCACCTCGAAAGGAGATTTACGGTCTAGTGTTAATTCCATTTTCCTGATTGTCTCAATTGCGCGTCTCAAGTGCGGCCATCAAGGCTCGTAGCGTGCCTTGTTGGCCCGAATCGCGTTCCGCGCCTCCAGCTCATCGGTGCGTTTGCGGTCGGCCTCGCGCTTATCGTGAAGCTGCTTCCCCTTCGCCACCGCGATCTCGGCCTTCACCTTGCCCTCTTTCAGGTAAACTTTTGTCGGGATCAGCGAGAGGCCCTTTTCGCGCGTGATCCCCAGCAGCTTGTCGATCTCCCGCCGGTGTAACAGAAGTTTGCGTCCGCGCATGGGTAGGTGATTCTCCCGATTGCCATGCGAATATTCACTGATATGGGCGTTCAGCAACCATGCTTCGTCGTTTTCAATACGCGCGTAGCTCTCCCGCAATTGCATTTTCCCGGCGCGGATCGACTTCACTTCCGTACCGCTCAGCACGATGCCCGCTTCGTACCGCTCCAGTAGATGGTAGTTGTGGCTGGCCTGGCGATTCTCACTTAAGATTTTGAATTCGGACTTCTTCATGCTCACCGCGGCCTTCTGGAACCTCCCGCGGCGCGTAAGGAAGTTTCCTCTCAACGATTTCCGCTTGGTTCACGTCAGACTTTTTGATCATACATGTATCGACTTACCACGCTGCGCTGGGTCGCGATGAGCACCGTCATCTTCCTTCTGTCTCCCACCATGCCGCTCGGCGCGCGATCACGCAAGGGCGACCGGTTGCTGGCCGAGGCGCGCGTCGCGGAGGGCAAGCAGGAGTGGGATAAGGCTCTGTTGCTGGCCGAACAGGCCATCGTCCTCGATGCCTCAGACCCCGGGTACATGCTGGAGGTCCGCCGTGTCCGCTTCGAGGCCGCGACGTTCCATATTACGAATGGACAGAAGCTTCGCGAAGCTGGAAAGTTGAGCGACGCCCTGGCGGAGTTTGAACACGCCTACCAGATCGACCCGTCTTCCGACATCGCCGACCAGGAACTGCGCCGCACGAAACTGATGATCGAGCGCGAGAAGAAGCGCGGCGTTGACCCCAACGCGGCGTCGCTCGACCCCGGCGGCTCGCTCACCCCCGCCCAGGAATCCCGGAAACGCGTTCAGGACAAGGTGGACAGCCTGATGTCCGTGCCCGATCTGAAGCCGCTCAGTACCGACCCGATTCAGTTGCGGATGAGCAATTCCAAACCCAAGGTTCTGTTCGAGACGGTGGGAAAGATCGCCGGTATCAACGTTCTATTCGATCCCGAGTATGAGAGCGCCGGCGCCGGCAAGACCCAATCCATCGACCTCAACGGCACCACCCTGAACGAGGCCCTGGATTATCTCGCGGTGGTCACGCATTCCTTCTGGAAGCCCATGTCGCCCAACACCATCTTCGTCACGCAGGAAAACCCCACCAAGCGGCGCGAATACGAAGACCAGGTGGTGAAGGTTTTCTATCTTTCGAACATCACCGCGCCGCAGGAGCTGCAGGAAGTCATCACCACCCTCCGTCAGGTAGTGGAAGTGACCAAGCTGTTC
>Ga0182030_10010601_pt1 | contig 18686 bp, 6 predicted proteins | sample 812S3MmetaG_FD_121299 | JGI IMG/M metagenome (GOLD analysis project Ga0182030, IMG submission 121299) | Permafrost microbial communities from Stordalen Mire, Sweden - 812S3M metaG (Illumina Assembly) | ecosystem: Environmental > Terrestrial > Soil > Wetlands > Permafrost | place: Sweden...
CCGCGTCGTAGGCCACGGCCAGGCCGCGAACGTTGAAATCAATCTCGCCGGTGGCGCCAGGCTCAAATTCCGCGCGCAATTCCAGCAGCTCCCCCGCCACGCCGGCCAGCGGATTGGGCGCTTGCGGAGCGAGGGTGAACGCCCCCGGCTCGTTGGTGGCGGCCCGCAATAGCGCCAGTTCGCCCACGGGCAGCCGGGTCAGGCGCGGACCGGCGGGCGTGGCAGCCAATTTCAGCTCCAGCGGCAACGACATACATTGGTTGAAAGGCATTCCCGGCGCAGGCGCCCGCAGCCAGCCGATCTGGATCCGGCGGCCGTCCGCGGCGGGAATGTCGCTATAGGTTTGCGCGGCATAAAAATCCTGGCTGCCAACGCCCGGCAGCTTGGCGGTTTCGGCGGCGAATTTCTCCCCGTCAAAGCTTCCCACCTCGTACTCGCTGCTCGCCGCCGTCAGCACCCATTTCGGTTTGGCCGGATCGCCGTCCACCGGCAACTCAAAGAAGTCCGGACACTCGAAGAAATCAGGCGCTTCGCCCGTCACCTTCCAATCCTTGAGGTTGATTGAAGTCAGGAACTGAATCGTATTGCGCCCGTTCTTTCCCACCCAAAGCACCATCACCCAATGCTTCGCCGGTCCGTACCAGAAGACTTTCGGATCTCGGTTCCCATCCGTAATCTGCGGCACCACGGGATTGCCCGGGTTTTTCATGAAGCGCCCGCCGCCGTTGTCAAACCAGGCAAGGCATTGGGAAAAACGGCTGCCGGCGGACGTGTAAACCAGCACGGCCGGCGGCTGCACTCCATTGCCAAAACCGCTCGTGTTGTTCCAATCCACCACCGCCGACCCGCTGAAGATCATCCCCATGGCGTCGGGATACAGTGCCTCCGGTTGCTCCTGCCAATGAACCAAATCCCGGCATACCGCGTGGCCCCAATACATATTCTCCCATTCCCGGCCAAACGGATTGTGCTGGAAAAAAAGGTGGTACCGACCCTGGTAATATACCAGCCCGTTGGGATCATTGTTCCAACCGCGGCGCGCCGAAAAATGCAACTGCGGACGCAGCGCCTCGTGATACACGCTCTCGGAGCCTCTGATCTCGTCGGACAATTCCACTTGGGCCAGGCCCTGCGAATCCGCCGGCAACCGGTCCGCCTCCAGCGTGACGGATTTGCCCTCGAGACCGGAAACATCAATGAAGGCCCACCAATCCGGCTTGGCATCGGCCAGTTCAATCTTGAACTTCTGCTCGTCCTGACCGTCAGCCAGCAGACTCAACGTCCGCTTCGCGGCGCCGTTTTTGACCGGCAGCAGCAAATAACGGCGGTTGATCACCACCCCCCGCTGCACGTGGTGGAGGATGCCCGAACCCGCGATCTTCGTGTCCGTCTGGATGATTTGGTCGACATTGATGTGACCCCAGCCGCCCGTTGCTTGGTCCACGATTTGCAGCACGGCCATCCGGCCGGCCAGATCAGAGACATCCCATTGCTGTGCCCCCAACTGCTCGCTGCCTCCTGGATCGGTATTGGTGCCGGTCGCCGTGCGCACCACCTTGCCCGCCACCAGCAAGTTCATGCACGTCTGGTCCTCCCACCCGCCGCCCCCGATCAGAAATTGAATATATGCGCGCTCGAGCTGGAACGGCGGCGAGGTCAGCGTGCCCGTCGCGGCGTCACCGCCATGATAAGAGTTCACCAACCCGTGCCCGTGATAGCCGGTCACGCTCATTTGATTGGGCAGCGTGCCCGGGGCCGGGCCGCTGCCAAAGGCGGTGCCCGTGGTGACCCAGGCGCCATAATTAGTTTCCTCGAAATCCTCCACCAGCAGGTCAGCTCTTTGCGCGTGCGCGCCGGGCGCGCCGAAGGCTGTGAGGGCCGCGAGTAACAGGAGGCTCTTGACGTTTTGCATTTCGATAATGTATTTCGCTTTCATCGCCCGCGGGAAGTGTTCCCGTTCGTCCGGTCAGTGGTTCAAGTCCGTCCAGATGGATTTCAGCTCGTTCACCGTGAGGCTTTGCAACCCCGTGGCCGCGCCCGTGCAGGTCAACGAAAGCGTGTTGGTCCCCGCGGCATAGCCGGTGCCCGCGATGGGCATGTAAAGCTGGCCGCCGTTGCCGAAGATTTCAACCGTCTGGCGGTCGCTGACGATCTCGAGGCTGACGATTCCGTTGAGGGGCGGCAACGATTGCGTGTCGCCGTTGCAGGTGATCTGCTGCGTGGCGGGCGAATAGGTCACCGCCACCCCACAAATGACGAAGTTGATGGCTTGCGCCGACCCGGGCGCAAACTGCGCCCGCACGTCAAACATCCCGCCGCGTATGCCGGACCATGGATTATAGGCCGGATTCAAAGTCAGGTTGGTCCAGGAATAGGCGTTGACCACGTTGTTGGTGATCTCCGCCACCGGCTGCGAACACAGCTGCACGCCCGCCGACCCCGTATTCAGCGTCAGCACGGTGGGAAAGAACATCGCCTGGTTGTATGGCATGCCGGGCATGCCAAGCTGCGCCCAGCAGATGCGGACTTTCCGGTTGTCGCCCGGCGCCATGGAGGTGAAGGTCTGCGAAGCGTAGAAGCCCGAACCCAGTTCGCCGGGCAGCTTGGCGGTGGACGGCGTGAAGGTGGCGCCGTCAAACTGGCCCAGCATGTAGCCGCCGCTGGCATCATTCAGTTCCCACATCAGGTTGGTCGCGTTGCCGTCCACCGGCAGTTGAAAAATATCCGGGCATTCGAAGAAGCCATAGATTTTGCTGTGATACGTCCATTGCTTCAAATTCGGTGACGAGTAAAAGCTGATGCCGTTTCCGCCCGTCGCGTCATACACTGCCATCACCCAGTAATTGGAGGGGGCGTACCACACGAGATGCGGATCACGGCCGTTGTTCACCACCACCGGGTTGCCAGGATAATCGGTGAACGTCATCCCACCGTCGTTGCTGTAGTCAATGCATTCGCTGCGCGCCGTGCTGTAATAGGCCGCCACGATGACCTTGTTGGTGCCCGTCTGGAACCCGCTCGTGTTGGCCGTGTCCACCACTGCGCTGCCCGACCAAACATCGTCCCCATAACTATGGGAGTAAATGCCCTCCGGAAGCTCCTGCCAGTTGATCATGTCCGGACTCTCCGCATGCCCCCAATACTTCTGCCCGGAGCCATCCCAGTTGAACGGGTCGTGCTGATAATAAAGGTGGTATTGGCCTAGGTAATAAAACATGCCATTGGCGTCGTTGAGCCAGCCGCGCTTCGTGGAAAAATGCACCTGCGGACGCAGCGTCTCTTGGTATAAATTCGTGGCCCCGACGATGCCGTTGGTTTGCACGATGGCGCTCAAGCCGGTGGAACCGGGCGCCAGGTTGCTCACGGACACGGTGGCGGTCTGGCCGGCAAATGCCGAGACATCCACAAACGCCCACCAGTCCGGCTGACCGTCCGCCAGCTCGATGTTAAAATCGCGCACTGCATTTCCGCCCACAGTCACGGTGACCCGCTTCATGGTCGCGCCATTTTTCGCCGGCAGGTTAAGCAGGTTATTCGTCAGCACCATCACCCGGGACAGCGCCGGAAAGGCCAGGTCGGACATCGTGATCTCGTCCACCAGGATGTGTCCCCAACTCCCCGTCGCGGCGTCCACAATTTGCAGCGTCGCCGTCTGTCCCACGTAGGCCGTGACGTCCCATTGCTGCGCGGACAGCGTCTCGCTGTTGCCGCCGGTCGCCGTTTGAACCACTACATTGCTGACGATGAGATTCATGCATTCCAAACCTGGAAAATCGCCGCCACCAATCAAAAAGTCGAGATAGGGCCGGGCGATGACGAAGGGAGCCGACGTTAAGGTGCCGGTTGCGCCGTCTCCGCCGTTGTAGGAGTTCACGAGCCCGGAGCCTTCGTAGCCGCTGACCGTCTGCTGATTCGGCAGCGTGCCTTGGGCGGGACCACTCCCAAACGCCGTGCCGGTGGCCGTCCACGTCCCGTAAGTGGCCTGTTCAAAATCCGCGACCACGTCGCCGGAAGCCGTCCCCGAAACGACTGTGCCCGCGAGGGCCCGGTAGAACCGCTGCGGGGCGGTTGCGTTGGTCTCGACAAACTGGCCGATGCCGGGATTGGGCACCGTCACGGATCCAATGTTGGTCCACGGCCCGGTCACCTGCGGCGCCCCCTGCAACGGGTAAATGTAATTTGGCGAGGCGGCCACCCACAGGCTCGAGGTGCCGTTCGTCCTGTGCGCCAGTCGCAATTCCTCCAGTGTGCCGCCCACGACGTCCGCCCAAGTCACGCCCAGGCGCACTTCGTCGTGCGCGACCGTGTCAGTATTCAGATAGGCCCCGAAGGAAATGCCGTCGAACGACAGGTCGGCCACGTTCGACACCGTCAGCGTCGCCGTGACTGGCTCGGTCGGCGAAGTGGGATTGCGATACACGGTCACGGTATCGTTCCCGTTGTGATAATCGATCCGCAGCACGTAGAAATTGACATTGGTGCTGCCCGGCCCCAAGTCGTAAAAGGTCGAATTGCCGCCCGCGGGAGATTCGATCCGCAGATTCGCGTCGTCATTTCCCGAGCCCACGTCGTCGCCGATGCCGGCAATGCGGCCGGCATCCCCCAACTCTCCCCGCTTCAGCTCAAATTCATAGAATGGAATCGTGCTGCTAGGTTGTTGCAGGAAGCTCAGGTACACCGTAGTGCCGTCGGCTCCCAGGTTGCCATTGCTGTCCAAATAGCCGTGCTGGGCCAGGTTGCCCGCGGCCGAACAATCCAGGAAGCGGCCCTTGCGCGACGCATTGGGCACGAAGAGCGAACCGGGCAGGGAATGGCCGTCGTAGCCGGGCGGAGCGTTGGCTCCCGCCGTCAAGCTGTTGGAGAAGGTTTGCGACGCCCCGCCGTCAACGCTCACCCAGGCGCCGCTCCACCCGAATCCCCCGTTGGCGCCGGCGATATCGCTGGTCGACTGGTCGTAGTTGAAGCCCTCGTAGGCCAGGAGCCCGCCAAAATTCGGAACCACATTCACCACCGAACTCGTCACGCTGCCATATGCGTTGGCGGCCACCAGGAAATACTGGCCAGCGTCGAAAACCCCCGCCCCGCCCAGTCCCAAAGCCGCGTTGGTGGCCCCGGCCAGCGGCGAGCCCGCCCGATACCATTGCAGCGCCATCGGCGCCGCTCCGCCCACCGCCGCGCTGAGGAGCAAATTGCTGCCTGCCCCCACCGTCAGGGATTGCGGGCCGTCGATCACCGCGAAAAGGGTCTGCACCGCCAGCGTTGCCGTGCCGCTCACGGCCAAGCCGAGCGCGTTGGACGCCGTCACCCAATATCGATTGGCATCGGTCAACTGCGCGTCAGCCAGCGTCAAGCCGGCGTTGGTCTGTCCAGCCAGCGCCGCGCCGCCGCCGTACCATTGATAGCTCAGGGGTTCGCTGGCCTGCGCCTGCGCTGCCAACGTCACGTCCTGGCCCGCGTAAGCCCATTCATTGGTCGGCTGCGTGACAAACACGGGTGGATTGCCGAGCGCGCTCGTCCAGGTTTCGCCCAGGCGGATCTCATCGTGATTCACGGTCACGCCATTGAGGTAGGCGCCCAGGGAAATGCCGTTAAAGGACAGGTCGGCAACCCCCGGCATCGTCAGCGCCGGGGCATTGTTCGTTTCGTTGGCGCCAGTCGGATTCCGGTACACATACACGTCGTCGCTGCCTCCGTGATAATCAATTCGCACCACATAAAAATTCACGTTGGCGTTGCCCCAGCCAAAAGGGGTTTGCACCGCGTCGGGCGCCCGCAGGTTGATGGTCGTGGCGTTCGCCAGGTCGTTCCCGATGCCGGCGATGCGGCCGCCGTCGCTCAGATTGCCGCGGTGGAATTCAAATTCATAGAATTGCACCGGGCTGTTCGGCTGTTGCAGAAAACTTACGTAGAGCGTTTTGCCAGGGGCCCCGATGTTGCCGCTGGCGTTCAAATATCCCGCCAGGGCAAAATTGCCATTGGTGGAACAATCCAGCCAGCGGCCCCCGCGGCTCCCGTTGGCCACCAAGGTTGCATTTCCGGCCGACCGCGCGTCGAAGGCGGTTGGGGCATCTCCCCCGCCCACGAGGCTTCCCGACCCGACCGTTTCTCCCGTGTTCCCGCTCACGTCCATCCAGCCATTGCTCCAGCCGATCCCGCCATTCTGGCCCGCCAGCCCACCGCCCGTGGGGTAGGCAAAACCCTCGTACGCCAGCAGGCCGCTGAGCGCACCGCTCACCCCCCACTTCTGGATGAGGCCCGCTTCCTGCGCCGTCCGATCGGCCTCGGACAACGCCGCGCCGTAGATCTTGACCTCGGCGATGTCCCCCGTCAGATAATTATTCAACGTTTGCTGCGCGCCCAAGGCCAGCTCCGTCGCGCCCGTGAGCGAATTGGTGTTGCCCATCACGCTGCCTTGAAAATTCCCGTCCACATATAAATCCACTTCGCCGGAACTCTCCGTTCGCCGAAACGTCAGCAAATGCGGATTGCCGTCCGCGTACCCTGCCAGCGAACTGACGGATGTGCCCGGCTGGCCCACGCCCGCGCAAACCTGTCCATTCGCGTAAAAGCAGACGCCAAAGTCGTTCGCCACTCCACCGGCCGTTCCGCTAACCAGCCCCGCCCCGCCATCGAATTGGCTGCCACTCCCCCCGCCTTGCGTGCTGCGAAAAACACAAAAAATCGTAAAGCTGTCCTGCACCGGGCGGGCGAGGGCTAGCACTTGGCTATTCGTACCGGTGAAATGAACGACCGGCAAGCCGTTCAGGGCTCCGGCCATATAAATCGGTTGCTGGCCCGGCGCAGCCTGGGTGGCCGTGAAACCGTGTCCGCTGGCGTCAGACCAGCTCGCCACGGCGGCGCCATTGGCCAAGCCGGTGATCGCGTCGGCCTTGAACCAAGCCACAGTCACCGCCGCAGATGCACTCACCTCCGCCGAATTGAGACTTTCGCCATTCGTATTCACCGCCGAGACCACGTAGTAATTGGTCACGCCGCTGCTCGGCAGCACATCAAAAAACTGGTTGGCCGCCGGCCAGGAATTGGTGGACGTGGACAGGCTGGCGACCGTGACTTCGCCCCCGCTTCGGGTCGAGCGCTTGACGTTGTACGAAATCGCGCCGGGCACGCCGTTCCAAGCTAGCTTCACCCGGCCGCCGCCGGCCGCTGCTGCGAGCCCGGTGGGAGTCGCCGGAACCAGCCCGTTTGCCTCGATCACAGCCGCACTCCAATAGGTGCTGCTGAACGTGACATCTGGATAATAAAATCCACCCTGGGCTCCCGTCTCCAGATACCAGCTCCGAAACGTGGCCGGGGTGGCCGTGTTGCTCTCCTGGCCGGGCAGCACCTTCGCGCCGTGACCGAAGGCGGTGTTCCATTGCCCCGGATCATTTCCCTCCCCGCCTTCATAACACTGGAGATAAATCTCGTCGTAGTTGGTAATGCCGTCATAGAGGCTCACCCAGAAGCTCTGCGCCGTGTAAGGAACCAGCGTAAACTTGTAGCCCAGCCCGCCGAGCAGGTTGGCGAAGCCCTCGGATGAACTTAAATCATAGGTCTTCTCGTCATCGTCGTTGATGGCGTCAATCCCCGGCACGGCGATCTTCAGGGCCTGGAAATTCTGGTACAGCATGCTGGCCGGCCCGGTGCCCTGCGCCGCCACCAGACTCTTGACGTTGTCATAACTAGTGTCCAGCCAGCCGCCGATGCAGACCTCATAGCGGGTCACCGTGGTGGGCGCCGTTTTCAACGCAGACACAAGTGGACCCCAGTTGGCCGGGCCGACATACACGCCATTTTTACAAACCGGGCTTCCCCCCATTTCCAGCGTCCCGTCCGTGTCCACATGCATTGCAAAGGCAATCAGCGTCGTGATGCCGGAAGCCTTGTCAAAGGCCAGCGACGGCGTCGTGAACTGGAAATAATCGTTCCCGTCGGCGCCGTAGTTCACAACGCTCGCTGCGGACGCCGGCGCCGGGCCTGCGCCCGCTTGGACCAATGTCGCCACCAGTATCGCCCGCCAAATGGTTGTGTGTGATTTTTGCAATCGAATCCTGCCAATCGTCGAAACCGGCCATCCCCTCACCGGCGGAGCCCGGGTCGTCTGCCCGTTTTATTTCACCTGCATTTTTTATAAAGGGCTGCCGAAGTGTTCGACTCCGGCAGCCCTCCCCAGGACCGTCAATTCTTGCCCATTTGATTGCAGGTTCGGATCAGGAATTGACATGTTTCGCTGTCGTTTTGACAGATTACGACTTCGGCTGCCGCAGCCGGTAGAACGTCGTTGGCGTGGTGGTATTCACCGGAATGTTGGTGGACGTTACCCCGCCTGTGCCGGTGACGTCCACCCAGTTCGTGCTCAGGCCGACAGCCAGCGAGTTGGTCTGCACTTGGAGCACCCATCCCTCATAGCCCGCCGGCCAGGTGATACTGATGTGACCGCTGCTGGTGCTGAAGCTGATCTTCGGCGTGTTCACCCCCACTTGCACCATTCCCGTGCCGGTGAGGTATCCCGGCAGGTTGTCGGCATTGTAGGTCCCGCCAAGCACCGCCACACCGTTGGTGTAAAGGCTGCCGACCACGCAGGTGCCAATGTAGTTCAAATCCACCACGGCGCCGCTGGCCACCCGAAGACTGCCGATAGTGCTGCCCGGCACATCCAGCTGCAGGGTGCTTCCAGTGTTGACAGTCGTGGTGCCGGCGTAGGTGTTGGTGCCGGACAGTTCCAGCAAGCCCCCGCCCGTCACCGTCAATCCGCCCGGGCCGGAAAGGGCGCCCGACAGCGTGATCGTGTTGCCGGCCGGGTCGAACGTGACCGGGCCGTTGCTCCCCGTCAAGGTGATGCTCAGCGCCGACGACCAACTCGCTTCCGCGGCCACCGTGCCGCCGCCAAAGTAAATTTCATAGGTGCCGCCGGCTTGGACCGTGATCCCGCCCGCCTCAATATACAGGCTGCCGCCAGTCAGGTTGTATATGCTGTGGCCGGTTGAGAAGAAGGAATCCAGGAAGATCTGGTCCACGTTCGTGATCACGCCGCTGACTTGGTTCACCACGCCGGTAACCAGTATGTTGACGCCAAGCGCCACCCCCAACGTCTTGCCATTCATATCCAGTAACCCTCCGTTCATGTCATATTCACCCCGCGTGGTGGAACTGTCCCCTGCGGCAACGAACAAATACGATTGATTGCCGGGATTGAAGCTGAACGTCCCGCCGTTCTGAACCAGCGTGCCCTGGCCGCCGTCCCGCCCAATCACATAGGCATCGGCAAAAGTGCCGTTGATGGCGAAGGTCGCCCCCGCCGGAATCACCAGGGTGCCGACGGCGCCGCCCACATAGTCCGCATTGGCCACATAGGTGCGCGTGTTGCCGGTCCCCGCGACCGTCGTACTGCCGGCGATGATGTTGGTGCCGCCGTCCACGTCAAACCCCGCAAACGTGTTGTCGCCTGCCATGGTCAGCGTGCCGTTGCCTAGTTTGTACACGGTGTTGTTGGGCGCTGTTATGTTTCCGCTGATGGCCAGGTTTCCGTTGGCCGGCGCCGTGATGTTCACATCCACCGCCGGAACCAGCGGCAAGTCGATGGTTTGCGTGACCGGTGCCGTTGGGACCCCATTGAAACCAATCCCGCCGTTCAGCCCCAGGCTGTTGCCGTTCACTGTGAATGCGCCGGCCGCCGAGTCAAACGTGATGCTGTCCGCGGTAACCCCGGTCAGATCGTTGTTATTATTCAAGCGCGTGCTGCCGGCAAAGGTCAGGCCAATGGGGAAAATCGGTTCCGCCGCATTGTTCCAATTGCCCGCCGTGCTCCAGTTGTTATTCGCGCCCAAGCCGGTCCACAGCCCCGTGCTCACGCCCTGCACCAGCAAGTTCCCGGAGCCAATGATAAAGCCCGACAGGTTGCTGGAGTTGTACGTGCCCGAGGGCAGCGCGACGCCATTCGTGTAGAAATGGCTCACCACATAGCTGCCGCTGAAGTTCAGGTAGAGGCTCGTGCCGTTCACCATGCGCAGCGCTCCCGCGCTGCTCCCCGTGACATCCAATTGCAGCGTGCCGGCCGTTACCACCGCGTCGCCCGTGTAGGTGTTGGCCCCCCCCAGCTCCAGCGTGCCGCCGCCGATGACATTGAACCCGCCTGCGCCCGTGAGCACTCCCGTGAGCTGAATGGTGCTGCCACCGGTGTCAAACGTCACCGGCCCGTTCGTGCCCGTCAACATCATGTTCAACGGCGAGGACCAATTCCCATCCGCGCCCACCGTCCCTCCGCCGAGATAGATCTCGTAGCTGCCGCTGTCGGACTGGATGCCACCGGCGTTGATATAAATGCTGCCGCCCGTCAGATTGTAAATGCCGTGGCCAGGACCGAACGTGTATGCCCCCAGGTCAAATTCCCCGACGTTGTTGATCGTGCCGCCCACTTGGTTGACGACGCCAGTGATGAGCGTTCCAGCGTTGGCCGACAGGGCCACGTCCAAATTGTAGCTGTTCATGTCCAGCGTGCCGCCGTTCATGTCATAGACGGCCCGGGTGGCCGCGCTGCTCGAGGCGCCGATAAACAAGTTGGCAATGTTCCCTGGATTGAAACTAAACGTGCCGCCGTTCTGGATGATGGTGCCGCTGCCGCTGTTGCGCCCGATCACGCCGGCATCGCCGAAACTGCCCGTTACATTCAGCGCCGCTCCCGGTTGAATCACCAGCGTGCCCACCGCGCCCGAATCACCGATGTAGAAAAGGCTGCTGCCCGTTCCGGCGATGGTCACGTCGCCCGTAATGACGTTGGTGCCGCCATCCACACTGAGGGCGGTGAAGGAGTCGTTGGCCCCGCCCAGTGTCAGGGTGCCTGCGCCCGAACTGACCAGGCCGCTGCCGGAAGTGAGGCTGCCCCCCAAGTCCAGGTTGCCATTCGCCGGCAGGCTGATGGCCTGGCTTCCCGTGAACGCCATGTCCAGGTTGACCGTCTCTGTGATGGGCGCCGGCGGATTGGCGCTGAAACCGATGCTCCCGCTCAGGGTGATGCCGTTGCCGCCCAGGACGAACGCCCCCGCGTTGGGGCCGAACATCAGGCTGCTGACGGTAATGCCGCTCAAATCATTGTTGTTGACCAGGCGCGTGCTGTTGGTGAAGGACACCGCGTGGGGAAAAATCGGCACCGCGTCGTTGTCCCAGTTGTTGGCCGTGCTCCAGTTGTTGTCAGCCCCGCTGCCGGTCCAAAAGCCGGTGCTCACGCCGTGGACCACCTCCAAGGTGCCGCTCCCGATGATGAAGCCGGGAAGGTTGGCGGCGTTGTAGCTGCCAATTGCCAGGGCCACGCCGTTGGTGTAGCAGCCGCCGACCGCGTAGATGCCGCTAAAGTTCAGGTTCAGCGTGCTGCCGTTGGCCAGCCGCAATGCGCCGGGCCCGCTGCCCGTGGAATCCAGCTGCAGCGTGCTGCCCGCCCCCACCGCCGTGTCGCCCGTATACGTGTTCGCGCCGGAAAGTTCCAACGTGCCGCCGCCGGCCACCGCCAATCCACCGTTGCCCGAAAGCACTCCGGACAAGGTGATCGTGTTCCCCGCCGGTCGGAAGGTGACCGAGCCATTCAAGTTCGTCAGGTTGATGTTCAAGGACGAAGACCAACTCGCCTCCGCTCCCAATGTCCCGCCGCCCAAGTTCAGCAAATAGCTGCCGGTGTTCGTGGCGCCACCCGCGCCAAGATACAGGCTCCCGCCCGCCAGCGTGTAAATGCCCTCGCCCGACGTGAAAACCGCACCCAGCCACAGGCTGGCCACATTGGTGATCACGCCACCGGCCTGATACACCACGCTCGTGGACAACACCCCGCGGTCCGAGAGGGCCAGGCCCAGCGTCAGGCCGCTCAGGTTCAGCAGGCCGCCGTTCATGTCGTATTCCGACCGGGTGCCGGCATAACTCGTGGCGCCCACGAACAGATAAGCTTGGTTCGCGGGAGCGAAGGTGAATGTGCCGCCATTCTGAATCACGTATCCGCTGCCGGTGTCGCGGCCAAGCACCCCGGCGTCGCCCAGATTGCCGGTCACGGATAGATTCGCCCCGGGTTGGATGATCAGCGTGTCTTTGACGCTGTTGTAAGTATCGCCGTCGGCCAGGTAAAACGTAGTGCTCCCCGTTCCGTTGAACGTCGTGTTGCCGGTAATCTCGTTCGTGCCGCCGCTGCCGCTGAATCCGGCAAATGTATTCGTGCCTGCCAGGATAAGCGTGCCGCCGTCCACCTTGGTTAACCCATTGCCGGAGGTTGCCCCGCCGCCGACAACCAGCATGGCGTTCGTGGGCGTGTCAATCGTGATACCCACCGACGGAGCCAGCGGCAGGTCGATGGTCTGCGTGATGGGAGAGGCCGGATTGCCAGTGAATCCGATGTTCCCGCCCAACACGATGCCATTGCCGCCCAGCACAAAGGCGCCGGCGGCGGCATCAAACGTGATACCCTCCACCGTGATGCCCGTGTTGTTGTTGTTGTTCGTCAGTCGCGTGGACCCGGCGAACGTCAACGCGGCGGGGAAGACAGGTGCTGTGTTCCAGTTGCCATCCGTGCTCCAATTAGTATCCACAGCGCCAGTCCAAGTGCTGACCGGCCAAGCGGCATTGGTGTAAGTGAACGAGGCATCGGCAGACGGATCGCCCCAAGTGATGCTCCAAGGGTTGCCCGTGTCGCCAGGACCACCCGGGTAATCCGGGCTTCCTTGGGCGGTGAAGTCGAAACAAGTGTTCACGGCGCTCAAGTTGGCTGACCCATTAAAACCAACATTGCCCTGACTGCCTTCACCATACGGATCAGCGGCATCCACCCCATAAGCGAGAACCGTATAGGAGCCGGCCGGCAAATAGATCGGCGTGGACAGCGGCTCAAAAGCATAGCTGTCGAGCAAGAGCGCGGCCGATCCCGCAGGAATCGTCACCGAGGCTATGGCGGTTTGATTGGTGAAAAGTGTGACCGTATGTGGACCGGCCAGCGGGTGATTCTGATAGTCAAAAAAACCAAGCTGAAAAACCTCAATGCCAGCGCCTTTGACGGAAAAAATCTGCCCCATGTTCAGCGTGCTGGAATAGCCGTTGCCAGTGGAGGCACCCCCGTAGGAGGTGTTGACATTTGCGGTATAAGCCACGGTCTGTGCGCCAGCAGTCGCGGTCAGTCCGATCAACGCGGCCATGGCCATTAAGTTCCCCATAATGTGCTTGGCGGCGTCAGCAACTTTCTTCACTGCCCCACCTGGGTGCGCTGCGTCAGCGCACACCAGACGACGATGCAAAGTCGTCAATAGCCTGTCCTTTTGACTGAATGTTTTTAGGTGCATATGTTTTGGTCTTTTTTTCGAGTTGGTTGATTGATTTGGGGGGAAGGATTGTTTTTACAGGAAAATATTTATAAACCGACGCAGCCTCACGGCTCACAGGTTGCCCGCCCGCTGCAGCGGATCCCAGTAATGGGAGTTCACCAAGCTGTCCAGCGCGCCGCCGAGCGGATCAGTCGGGGGATTGATATCCGCCTCTTTCTTGGTTTCCGCATGCCCGTCGGAAAAGGCCACATTGCCCGCGCCCGGAAATTTCCCCGCGTTGTGGCGCCGCGTGTCGATGCCTTCGAATTGCAGCGTCGAACTGCGGGCCGGATCCATGCACGCCTTGGCCCACCACAAACTGCCGCTGGCCGTCAGGCCCTGGCCACCCGGGGCATTGTTGGGTTTGGGCTGCTTGTCCCCAAACACGAGACAGTCGGTCGTCCGCTTGATCTGCCCCCGCTTGAAGTTGCGCACGCTGCCATAGCTATGCCCGGCGATGCTGACGGGATCCGTGCCCGCCGGATTGGCCGCGCAGTCCAGGAAATAGGAGTTGTATCCGTAGCTGACGAGGTTGAAATCGAAATTCCAGGTCCAGGTGGTGTTGTTGTAGGAAACCTGGCCCACCAAAGCTGGATCATGAAAGGCCGCAGACAGATTGGTCTTGCCGCCACAAATCGCGCTGCCCCACCAATCGTCGTAAATTGAGTTGGGGGCGCCGCTATTGGCCGTGGGGAACTGGTCCCCGAAATCGTCCGTGTACATCTGCATGTACACAATCGCCTGCCGGAGATTGTTCAGGCAGCTGATCCGCACGGCCTTGCCCTTGGCCGCCGTGAGCGCCGGCAGCAGCAAGGCCGCCAGGATGGCAATGATGGCAATCACCACCAGCAGTTCGATCAACGTGAAGCCCGCCCGGGCCACCCGCCGCAACGGCCAGCTCTCTCGTCCCTCCCCACGTATCCCCGCCGGCGAATCGCTCACCTTCCTGGGCCAACTGAAATACGCCGTTCGCCGACGCGAACAATCGGCGGCGGGAGGTGCCAACAGGGATTTCATGAAGAATATCTTACCGCGCCAACCTTAAAAACTTGAAACCTGATTTGACTTTCTGAAAGATTGCTGCCATTACAGGTTCACAACCAGTAATTACGCGAAAAAAACATGTCCACCCATTCCGACGCCGCCAAACACCGCCGCATCAGCACCCAGCTCGAGATGGAAATCTCCGCCGGAAAATACGCCGCGGGCGCCCGTCTGCCCGGGGAAATGCAGCTGGTGAGCCGCTTCGGCGTCTCGCGCCCCACCGTGTCGCGCGCGTTGCGGGATCTGGAGACCCGGGGGCTGATCGAGCGCCGCGCCGGCTCAGGCACTTATGTCAGCTCCAACCAGCAGCGGCTCAATTCCACCCGCGTGCTCGGGTTGCTGCTGCCCGGCCTTTCCAGCACCGAGATTTTCCACATCATTTGCGGCGAGATCGCCAGCCTGGCCCGCGTGCATGAATACGGCCTCCTGTGGGGCGGTTCCACCAACCCGCGCCAGGACGCCGATGCCAGCCTGCTGCACGCCGAGGAGGTCTGCAAACAGTTCATCGAGCGAAAAGTAAGCGGCGTCTTTTTCGCCCCCGCCGAATTGCAGATCGAACAGGAGGTGGCCAATTTTCGCATCGCCAATTCCCTCCGCGAGGCTGGCATCCCGGTGGTGCTCCTCGACCGCGATTTGACCCATTTCCCCATGCGCAGCGATTTTGACCTCGTGGGCATCGATAACGTCGCCGGCGGCTATATGATCGCCAACCATCTCATCAAGCTCGGCTGCCAGCGAATCCTGTTCGTCTGCCGCCCGCTCTCCGCCGGCACCGTCAACGCCCGCATCGCCGGCGTCCGCGAGGCCCTCGTACGAAACCACCTGGAGACGGATTCCCATTGGGTCCGCGAGGGCGATCCCTCGGATGTGAAGTTTGTCCGGTCCTTGATCTCCGGCCACCTCGTGGATGCCATCATCTGCGCCAACGACGACACGGCCGCGGTGCTCATTCACTCAATGGAATTGCAGGGCATGCGCCCGCCGCACGACGTCCGGGTCGTGGGCTTTGACGACGTCAAATACGCCACGCTGGTCTCGGTGCCGCTCACCACCATTCATCAGCCCTGCCGCGACATCGCGGTCGTGGCCTTTCAAACCATGCTGCGGCGCCTGGCCGAACCCACCGTGCCCGTCCAAAGCATCAACCTGACGCCGCACCTCGTGGTGCGCGAATCCTGCGGCGCCTATCTGTCGCAAAAGAAGGCGGCCGCCAAGACTCCTGCCCCAGGCACTGCTTCAAAAACGTGAGCCCGTCAACGGCGATCTCGCCCCGCGTCTGCTCCATTCGCCGCCAAATGGCCGCGCTCCGCGCAATTCGGGGAACATCCACCGTCACCGCTTCCAGGGCGATGTCGCCCGGGTATCGGATTTCCCGGAAAAGGGTCAAACCGAAGCATGATTCATTATAAGCTTCAAACGACCCGGGCTATGGCTGACCCCTTCTCGGAGGGCAGGCACCGCCGCACTAACCATGACGCCAGCGCCATGACGACACGCCCGGCGATTCCGTTGGCGCCTTGGATGGTTCGGTAGCAGGACCGGTGGGGCGAAAAAAATTCATGGTTGACGAGGGTTGACGGAGTGGGGTTTTGCTGTGGTTTTCGCAGATTTTGGCGATCGAAATTGAGGGGTTTTTTTGGGGTGCAGAATGAACTTTTTTCAACCACAGATGGACGCAGATAAACACAGATAATAAAACTTTTGAGGCGACCAACGAAATGCCATGCCAGATGGTTTCCCCCATGCCGAGACGGGTACAACTTGGCAATGCCTTCGAAAAACCGTGTCCATCTGTGTTCGTCTGTGGTTGAGACAAAGAGTTCTCGTGGGCGGACGCCGAGGGGGCGAACCGTCCGGGACCGGACTCGATTGTGAGCATGATGGCACATCGTGGCGGGGGCGGTTTCCCAGCCGGAACGATTTTAGCAGGGTTGGCGGATTCGCAAAGTTGGACCCAGCCGCTAACGGGAAATGCGTAAATGGTTGGGCGGGAAATGAATTCAGCCGAGAAATTCGTGGAGACAGCCGCGAAGCAGCACCCGGAGCAATTGGCCGACGCCGAGGCGCAGAAACTTTCACCTGCGGCGCGCAAACGCATCAAATGCCGGTTGCAAGACCCGAAATAAATCGGTCACTGCTCTGTAAGGAAGGCCGCCCTGCCTCGACAAATCATGACGCGGCCGGACTGCGCTACGGAAAAAAGCGTCGGCGAGCTGCTTTGGGCAGAACCCGTTGGCACCTCCTGGCAGCGGGCGAACCTGGCCAAGACGGTACAGTTATGATCACAACCGGACTAAACATCACTAAACATCAAACATGAAAACATCCTTCCTCACGAATTATCTCGGCAGCCTATGCGTCGGTTTGGCGACGCTTATTTCCACCGCAAACGCCAAGGAGAACGACGTCACGACGCTTTACACCATGGACAACGCCAGCGCCGGCAACCATGTGCTGGTCATCACCAGAACCGGTGGCGCCCTGAGCGTGACCGCCTCTTACGCCACGGGCGGCCTTGGTCTCGGCACCGCGGACGGCTTGGGCAGCCAGGGCTCAGTGCTCTTAAGCCCCGACTCGCGCTGGCTGTTCGCCTGCAACGCGGGCAGTGGTGAAATCTCGGTTTTCGAGACGTTGCCAGGGGGCGGACTCCAGCTCACAGATATCGTGGGCTCCGGCGGGGGCCAACCCGTCAGCCTCACGCTCCAAGACAGCCTCCTCTACGTTCTCAACGCCGCCGCCAATGGCAGCAATGACAACGTCACGGCGTTCCATTTCGGCTGTGGCAATCTCACGCAGCTCCCGGGTTCCGCCCGCTCGCTCAGCGCGGCCAGCACGACGCCAACCCAAGTTTCTTTCAGCCGCGGCGGCGATGCCTTGGTCGTCACCGAAAAGATCACCGGCCTGATCGACACTTGGCTCCTGGGACACGACGGCATGGCCACGAATCATCAAGTCTTCACGTCAGTGGGCACCTGGCCGTTCGGTTTTGCCGTCGGTCGGGGTGACCGGCTTTTCATTTCCGAGGCCGCCGCGGGCGCCCCGAACGGCAGCTCCGTCTCCGCTTACGCACTCGCCGACTCGGGCGGTCTGTCCGTTATTAGTGGGAAAGTGCCAACGGACCAGACTGCGGCTTGTTGGCTGGTCCTCACCTATGATGGAAACTATGTGTACACGGCCAATGCCGGCAGCGCCTCGATCTCCGGCTTTCGCGTCAAATCGGAAGGACGCCTGCAACTCCTGGACAATCCCAACCTGCCGGCCCAGACCGGCATGCACCCAGCCGATATGGCCTTCAGCCACGATGGCCCATTGCTTTTCAGTCTCAACAATGGCGACGGCACCATCAGCGCTTTCGGCGTCAATTCCGATGGTGGACTGGAGCCGAAGAGCGGCTTAAGCGGCCTGCCCACCACTTCCGCCGGGCTGGCCGCTTGGTAAGGATGCTTAAGCCAGAGCGTAGAGCGTTGCAGGCGCTACGATGGCCTCACGCTCTACGCACTCTCGCTCAGAGACTCCATCCAGCTTCGGGTTCGATAAAGAGGTCAACCCTATACAAAGTGCATTTGCATTTTGTAGGTCACGGGACTAGGCACGGAATCCATGAAGGCGTGATGCCGCGCAAACGACGCCTGGAATATCCCGGCGCCAGAGAAAAAGGGTCAAACTAGAGTCTGGATTCGCCAACGATACAGCTTGGCATTCAGGCTCTCCCGAGTACGGGCGTGGCCGCATTCCAAGTAGCGCGGCCGTCCTCGGCTGCGAGTTCGGGCACCGTCCCGGTGCCAGGGACAGGCGCGAGGAAACTTCCGGCGCAAAAAACTGGCGGTGAGACGCCGCCAGGACTCGCAGGCGGGACGCCCGCGCTACCTGGTTTTGCCATGGGCACGTCTCGGTTTTTGAACGGTAGAAGGCCGGACTCTTGTTCCGGAGGAACAATCGAGAATAGCCCGGCAATTCATTGCCGGGGGACGGTAATCGTGGGTCGCGTCCCAGCGGGACGGCTGAGTATACAAAGCGTTTTCAACCGTCCCGCTGGGACGGTTGCCCGTTTAATGCCTATACCCCCGGATAAATCCGGGGGCTATTCTCGAAAAGTCCCTCCGGGACTCCCTCAATTCGTTCCGCTGCCTCGTTCAAAAACTTCCAAGTAACCGGTTGCGTTCTCCTCCCGTCGCCAAAGGCGACCGATTTGCTGAGATGTGCCATTTTGCCCAGGGCGGCTGACAAGCTGAGGGGTAAGGGCGTGAAACTGCGAGGGTTGAGACAATTTGCTGGCGCTTTCGGTCCGGCTTTGCTGAACTGGGTGCATGTCAG
>Ga0182030_10010603_pt1 | contig 18685 bp, 12 predicted proteins | sample 812S3MmetaG_FD_121299 | JGI IMG/M metagenome (GOLD analysis project Ga0182030, IMG submission 121299) | Permafrost microbial communities from Stordalen Mire, Sweden - 812S3M metaG (Illumina Assembly) | ecosystem: Environmental > Terrestrial > Soil > Wetlands > Permafrost | place: Sweden...
GTCGGTCCAAAGAAAGTAGTTCCAGTCATCATCGAGGGGCTGCGGCGTCTCGAATATCGCGGCTACGACTCAGCCGGCATCGCCGTAGGCAGCCCATCGAGCCCCACGCTCGATGTGCGTCGCGCCAAAGGCAAGCTCGTAAACCTGGAAGAAGTCCTGCGCGACCACCCTCTGGAAGGCACGTTCGGCATAGGCCACACCCGCTGGGCCACCCACGGACGCCCCACCGAAGAGAACGCCCACCCCCATCGTGACTGCACCGGCCGAATTGTGGTTGTACACAACGGCATTGTGGAGAATTACCTAGACCTGAAGCGCGACCTAACTGCCCAGGGCCACAAATTCGTCACGGAAACCGACACCGAAATCATTGCCCATTTGATCGAGCAGGTGCAGCAAGACGCCGAAGCAGGCGGCGAGCCGATTGCGCTGGAGGTGGCCGTGCGGCGCGCGGTGAAACGGCTCACGGGAGCCTTTGCGCTAGGTGTTCTGTCGGCTCGGGAGCCGGACAAGATTGTTGCGGCGCGGCTGGGTCCGCCGGTGGTGATCGGCGTGGGCGAAGGCGAGTCGTTTGTGGCCTCGGACGTTCCCGGCATCCTGCATCACACGCGCAACATCTACTTCCTGGCCGACGGCGATATGGCCATCCTGACGCTGGGCGGAGTGGAGCTGACCGATTTCGAAGGCAACCCCGTCCACCGTGCCATCACACGCATTCAATGGGACCCCATCCAGGCGGAAAAGGGCGGCTACAAGCACTTCATGTTGAAGGAGATTTGGGAGCAGCCGCGGGCGATTACGGATACCACGCTGGGCCGGGTTTCGCTGGATTCGGGCAAGGTTTTCCTCGGCGAAATGAAGATTCCCGACGACGAGCTGGCATCGGCCTCAAGCATCAACATTGCTGCATGCGGGACCAGTTGGCACGCAGCCCAGGCCGGCAAATACATGATCGAGCGGCTGGCGCGGCTGCCGGTGGACGTGGATTACGCCAGCGAGTATCGGTATCGCAATCCCATCCCAGATCGCAACGCGCTGGGGCTGCTGATTACGCAATCGGGCGAGACCGCCGACACGCTGGCGGCGCAGCGCGAGATGATCGCGCTGGGATCGAAGACCGTAGCCATCTGCAACGTGGTAGACGCGATGGTGGCGCGCGAGGCGCATGGCGCAATCTACACTCATGCCGGACCGGAGATCGGCGTTGCTTCAACCAAGGCCTTCACGGCGCAATTGACGGCGCTGTTTCTGTTGGCGTTGAAACTGGGCCAACTGCGTGGCCGCATCGATGCTGAACAGTCGGTTGCGCTCATCGAGGAACTGAGCCGCATCCCAGCCAAGATCGAGGAAGTGCTGCGCAAGCGCACCGCCCAATGTGAGCAACTGGCCAGGGACTTCTCGACCGCGCGCGATTTTCTTTATCTGGGACGCGGCATCCATTTTCCCATTGCTCTCGAAGGCGCGCTGAAGCTGAAGGAAATCTCCTACATCCACGCGGAAGGCTACCCTGCCGGCGAAATGAAGCACGGGCCCAACGCGCTGATTGACGAGACTCTCCCTGTGGTGGTGATTGTAACGAGGGACGAAGCCGACCCCGCGTCGAAGCTGCGATACGAGAAGACGCTCTCGAATATTCAGGAGGTGACCGCGCGCAGCGGCCGCGTGATCGCCATAGCCACCGAGGGCGACTCGACCATCGGCAGCCTGGTGGAGCAGGTGATTTTCATTCCGCCTGCGATCGAATTGCTGTCGCCGCTGATTGAAATTGTGCCACTGCAACTGCTGGCATATTACATCGCTGTGCGGCGCGGGTGCGATGTGGATCAGCCGCGGAATCTGGCCAAGTCGGTGACGGTGGAGTAGGGATCAGGGAGTAGAGGCTTGGAGTCTCGGCCTCGACCGCGTCTGTTTGAATGCGAATGGCGCTGGGAAAAACATGCACACTTGCAAAACCACTGTAGTTATAGGCGGACGAAAAAGCGAATTCTGTGCGGGTATAGCACGACGTATTTGGGACAAAAACGATGCGGGACAAAAACGTCGGGGTTTAACCTTACTTATTTTGAAAAAATGACCGGTTAACACCATACAAAAACATGAAAAGCCAAGCGTTTTAGTGCTGACATTGCGTGAAAAATGCGTGTTTTTGACATGTTTCTGCGCACAAAAACGGCTGTGCGGAGCGGGAAAACGCTAGCAATGATATCAGAAAGTTGTCGGCTTTCGGCCCTCGGCTCTCGTCGTTCAGGCGGCCGGCCCCGATCTCAAGAGGGATTCTATCCAATTGAGGATGCCCTGGTCCCTCGCCTTTGGGGACCGGGGAGGTCGAAGAGCCGAGGTGCCGGAAACGCATCCAATCGGGCAATTGCCAGCTTCTGAACCTCGCAGTTCACTCCGATTCGATTTCCACGGTCCCGCGCATCCCCGCTTGATGCACTGCGAGAATACTCCAATTGCGAATCCGTCGGCGGTGAGAAGTGAGTCACCTATCCCCGGTCCCCAAAGGCGAGGGATCCTTCGACAGGCTCAGGACAGGCACCGGGGCGCCCTCATCAGGGTTGGAGAAAGTCTCCGAGACCGGGGCCAGCCGCCCCGGTTCGCTCAGAATGACAACCCTATGCTGTTACGAACTTCTGGAACACCACACCAGCATTAGTATGTCGCCACTGAAACGCGGAGCACATTGGGTTCGGAATTCAGGTTGAGCCCATAGTCGGTCTGGTCGCCGTTGATAATGCGAATGGCTTTGAATGCGCCATTCACGTAGGAACCCTCCTCGACGCGCAGGAACTGGCGATGCTGCCATTTCCCTTCGATCGAAGCTGAGGGAGTCTGCCCGGCTCCGTTTGCAATTTGCTGCGCCTTGCGCTGCGCCTCGGTACCGGCCGGTCTGAAATCTACCCGGCAGGAGTAGCCGGCGACGAGAAACTGGTTGCTGTTGAGTTGCGCAATTAGGGCGCGGCCCACAGGCTCGGAGTTGCCTTTCGGTGGGCCTCCGCGGCCGCCGACGCCATAGGAAACCACCGCGTCCCAGTCTCCAAAATGAAGCGTCTCCGTGGGCTGGTTTTCGAGTTCGGAGACGGCCTGTAATTTGCCTTCGAAATTAAGGCGGGCAAGGTCACGCATCATGGGGCCGATGAGCTTGTAATTATCGGCAGTGGGGTCGAGGAAACTGTTCGGCGCATTGGTGTCTCCTGCGTGCGCTGGAGGGTTTCGTGTGTAGTCGAGGCCGAAGGGCGAATAGCCGATGGCCTGAAGCCCAAGCGCGGAGTAGAGGAAGCGGGCAGCGCGCGTGGTGCCGGCAGTCTCAGGAATGAACAAGGGGTTATCGGGCCGGTGATAGAGCTCCATCACCTTCAAATAAGTGGGCGTATCCAGCAGGTAGATATCGGGCGCAAGAACATCGATCGCGGGCGCCTCGGCTTTCCAGATGGGAAGCACGTTGTCGGTGGGGCCTCCGCTCTCGTAGGTTCCGGGCGCGCCCTTGAACGGGTCGCGGAGCGCGGCGTTGACATAAAGTGGCAACGGGTAAGCGGCCTTGCCTGCCGCGGCAATTTGGCCAACATATTTTGCGACGGCCCAGGCGTGGAAGTCGACGTCGGCTTCGGCGCCGAACACATCGCGCCAATTCGCCTGAGGAGTAGCGGGGGTCTTCTCCATCGCCTTAAGCACCTCGGCCGGGACCGCGGATTGAAAGAGCTTTTCAGCGGCCGGAGAATAATCCCGCAGCGTTCCCCACGTACCGGTTTCGTTTTCGACCTGCACCATGATTACGGTTCGGTCAGGGTCAGCCTCTTTCAGGTGGCGCATGAACGCGGTGAAAGCGCGAGTGTCCGCATCGAGGGACGCCTGGGCAAACGGAGACGGCGAGTCGACCAACTCGCCGTTCTTGTTGGTCACGTGCGTGTAGAGCTCGGGCTTGAGCTTCATCCATTCCGGCATGTAGTGCTGGCTGCCGTTCTTCCAGGTGCCGAACCACAGCAGAACCAGACGGACGTGATGCTGGCGGGCTTGCGCAAGAATGGTATCGACAGCCGAGTAATCGAACTGGCCGGGGGTGGGCTCGAACTGCTCCCAGTAGATGGGCGTCTCAAGCGTGTTGGCATGGAGATATTCAATGGCGGACCACACTTTGGGTAGCGTGGCCGGCCAGTCGCTGGAGTTATTGGACTGCGCGCCCAGCATGAGGAATGGCGCGCCATCGACCAGCAGGGCGTAGCGGCCGTCTTTCTGGGCGATGCGCGGGATGGGGTGGTCCTTTGTTTGCGCCTGCGATCCGGGGCTGATGGCCCATGCGGCCACCAGGGCGGCGATGAGTAACGTTTTCATTTGCTTCGACCACTTCGTGTGTTGGTTCTTTGTCGGCATTCGATCTACTCCTGTTGCTTACCGCAGGGGCTAAAGCCCGCACTGATTTCCTGGCTCTTTCGGCACGACTGAAGTCGAGCCCTGATACAGAACTTCGCGATCTTGCTGGACGCGGGATTTTCAGTAGCGCTTCTAAGCGCGGCCGGCAAATTCTCGGGTCTCAGTGTAAACCTTTACCCTCTCGCCCTCTTGAATGTAAAGCGGGACCTTGATCTCGAGGCCGGTTTCGAGGCGTCCCAGCTTGGTTACGTTGCCGCTGGTGTCGCCGCGCGCGCCCGGTTCGGTATAGGTTACTTCCAGTTCCACCTTGTCAGGCAACTCCAGGCCGATCGGGTTGCCGTTGAACTTGTTCAGCTTCACGATTGCCCCTTCGACCAGAAACTCAAGCGCGTCGCCGATCATTTCTTCACGGAGCGTGAGCGTGTCAAAGGTCTCCTGATCGAGAAAGTAGGAACCGTCGGCGTCGCTGTAGAGATACGAAGCCTCCACTGTTTCCAGGTCGGGCTCCTTGAACTTGTCGCTGGCCTTGAACGTTTTGTCGAAGACGGCGCGGGTAAGCAGGTTGCGCATCTTCAGGCGCACCAGCGTTTGGCCGCCCCGCGCCGTGGGCGTGGATACCTCCACGTCGATGCAGTAGTAGGGTGCGTTCTCAAACTCAAAATACATCTTGCGCTTTACGGAAATAGCTTCGAGCAGTGCGGCCATGGAATCCTCAAAAAAGACTAAGTTGAAGGCTGGAATGCTGCCGGATACCGGCTCCGGCTCCCCGTCAATTATAGGGGGCGCCACCCATCCTTCTGTTGACCGCGCCAAAGGCCAATTCTCGCAGTTGATTCCTGGAACTTGCCACATCCCCCCTCCGCTGGCGATACTCCCAACAGTCCTGTTTTTGGGCTTCATCTTTGTTTTGAAGCGAGAACCTGCCTTGGCGCGTGAAACATTTACCGCACGTCTTGAGAAAAAAGACTGCATCTCCGAGTCGTCTCAGTGCTACCACTTCGAATTCGTCCTCGACGAGTTGGAAAGCTTTCCCTTTGCTTCCGGGCAGTTTGTCTCCGCCGTGGCGCAAGATGCGAACGGCAAGCAGCAGACCCGTGCCTACTCCATTGCTTCGGCGGCTCGCGGCAACCGCTTCGACCTGTGCGTGAACCGCGTCGAGGGCGGCTTTTTCTCGAACCATCTGGCTGACCTCACCGATCTGCAACCCGGCGGCGCAATCCAGATTCACGGGCCGCATGGACACTTTATTTTGCAGGAGCCGGTCACCGACTCCATTTTGATTGCGACTGGCACGGGTATCGCTCCCATGCGCGGGTTTGCGCAGTGGCTGTTCCCGGAGAATGGCCCCGACCGCAGCAATGGCAAGGAGATTTGGCTGGTGTATGGCACGCGGCACGAGACCGAAGTCTACTATCAGGAGGAATTCGAGGCGCTAGCTGCGCGGCACAAGAATTTTCATTACCTGGTGACCCTGAGCCGCTCGCTTGAAACCTGGACAGGCCTGCACGGCTACGTACAGGACCATGTGGCCCGGATTGTGGAAGAGCGCGCGGCACGGCTTGGGATTCCTCTGATTCAGCCCGCGCCCGATCCGGCGATACCGAAGGGCGAATTGAAGTTCGACATCTACTCCTACATCTGCGGGCTGAACAATATGGTTGCCGGGGTTCGCGACAAGCTGGCGGAGTATGGATGGCACCGCAAGCAGATTGTGTTTGAGAGATACGACTAGTAGCCGCGATCAGGCCGTATTGCTTTCCCACCCTTGCGACAAGAAAAAGTCGCAAGGATGGGGCACGGGGCTTTTGAGGTTGATTTGGTGTCGCCCGATTGGGCGCTCTGCTCTTTTTTGAATTCAACCTGAATCGATACCCTGATAGAATTTTTGCGTGAGTTACCTGCGTATCCGCGTCGCCACTCCCGCCAGGCAAAATCCCACGCTGAGACGGTTTCGCCGCGGGCGCCCCGACCGTGGACGGCGTCCCTCCTGCCGAGTAATCTAATCCCGACGATCATTGGTCTCCCGCCGTTGCGCCAGAACTGGCGAGACGCAGATTCTTCGACTTCGCTGCGCTCCGCTCAGAATGACAGCATGGATGGGATACCCAGTTTTTGAGATTGAATCTGAGATATCCATCCGCCGTCGCGCGGATAGAAAGGCTTCCTCAAAATGAACAGCTTTGCCAGCCGGGCTACGCTCACCTCCGGCAATCGCTCGTGCACGTTCTATAGCCTGCCTGCGCTCGCGGCGCGCGGCTTCAACCTGAGCCGGCTGCCCTTCAGCCTGAAAATCCTGCTTGAAAACCTGCTGCGCCGCGAAGATGGCGTGAATGTAACCGCCGGGGAGATTTGCTTTTTGGCCACCTGGGATGCAAAGGCGGAGCCAAGCCGGGAGATTGCCTACATGCCGGCCCGTGTGCTGATGCAGGACTTTACCGGCGTGCCTGCCGTGGTGGATCTTGCAGCCATGCGCGACGCCATCAAGACCCTGGGCGGCGACCCGGAGCGGGTGAATCCGCTGGTGCCGGCCGAGCTGGTTATCGACCACTCGGTGCAGGTGGACGAATTTGGCGCCGCGGGCGCTCTTGCGTTCAATACTCTTTTGGAGTTTCAAAGAAACCGCGAGCGCTATGCCTTCTTGAAATGGGGACAGACGGCCTTCAGGAATTTCTCGGCTGTTCCGCCGGGGATGGGGATTTGCCACCAGGTGAATCTGGAATACCTGGCGCGCGTGGTGTTTACGACGGAGATCGACGGCGAGCTGGTTGCCTACCCTGACACTGTTGTGGGCACCGATTCGCATACCACCATGATCAACGGCCTGGGAGTGCTGGGCTGGGGCGTGGGCGGAATCGAGGCCGAGGCGGCCATGCTGGGGCAGGCTGTGAGTATGCTGGTGCCGCAGGTGGTGGGCTACAAGCTGACCGGCAAGCTGCGGGAGGGCGCGACCGCGACTGATTTGGTGCTGACCGTGACCCAGGCGCTGCGCAAGCTGGGCGTGGTGGGCAAGTTTGTGGAGTTTTACGGGCCGGGCATTGCGGCGCTGCCGCTGGCCGACCGCGCCACCATTGGCAACATGGCTCCTGAATATGGCGCTACCTGCGGCATCTTCCCGGTGGATGCGGAGACGCTGCGGTACCTGCGCCTGACCGGGCGCAGCGAAGAGCAAATTGCACTGGTGGAGGCCTATTACAAGGCTCAAGGCATGTTCCATACCGCCGCTTCGCCTGAGGCCGAGTACACGCAGACGCTGGAGCTGGATCTGGCTTCTGTGGAACCGAGCGTGGCAGGACCGAAGCGGCCGCAGGATCGCGTGCTGCTGAAAGATGCGGCGGCCAGCTTTCTGGAGCAATTGCCTGCCCTGCTTGCGCCCACGGCCAAGCCGTTGGGTTCGCGCACCGCTGCGGCGTGGCAGCGCGGCGCAGTTACTGACACAGGCCTTGCCGAAAAGGTTCCGGTGCATTTGACCACGACGGTCAAGGAGCGGTTCGGCGTCGATCCGGATACTTATCTCGACCACGGCTCGGTGGTGATTGCCGCCATTACCAGCTGTACCAACACCTCGAACCCGTCGGTGATGGTGGCGGCTGGAATCCTGGCAAAGAAGGCAGTCGAAAAGGGCCTCACCGTGCCGCCGTGGGTTAAGACTTCGCTTGCGCCTGGCTCGCGCGTGGTTACCGACTACTACACGAAGGCCGGGTTGCTGCCGTACCTTGAGAAGCTTCGCTTTAATGTGGTCGGCTACGGTTGCACCACTTGCATTGGCAACTCGGGGCCGCTTCCATCGGACGTTTCAAAGAGCATCGACGAGCACGGGTTGGTTGCTGTGAGCGTGCTGAGCGGCAACCGCAACTTTGAAGGCAGGGTGAACGTGGATGTGCGAGCCAACTACCTGATGAGCCCGCCGCTGGTGGTGGCTTACGCCCTGGCCGGACGGATTGGGCATAACTTCGAGACGGATCCGCTGGGCTTGGACGAGGCTGGTGCGCCGGTGTATCTCAAGGACATTTGGCCTACTCAGGCGGAGGTGGCCGAAGCCATTGAACGCGGGTTATCGAGCGAAAGCTTCCGCAAGGAGTACGCCACTGTCTCAGACGGCGACGCCAACTGGCAGGGGCTGAAGTTTCCCACCGGCGACGTTTACCAGTGGGAGCCCGATTCGACGTACATCCGAAAGGCGCCATACTTCGATGGAATCACGGATTCGCCGGCGCCGGTGACCGACATTCTGGGTGCGCGCGTGCTTGCGGTGTTAGGTGACTCCGTAACTACAGATCATATCTCGCCGGCGGGTTCCATTAAGGCCAATGGGCCAGCGGGGAAATACTTGTCGGCTCACGGCGTCAAGCCGGCAGACTTTAACAGCTACGGCTCGCGGCGAGGCAACCACGAAGTTATGGTTCGCGGCACGTTTGCCAATGTTCGTCTTCGTAACAAGCTCGCGCCGGGGACCGAAGGCGGCGTGACGCGGCTGCTTCCCGATGACGAGCCCATGTCGATCTTCGACGCCAGCGTGAAGTATGCGGAGCGCGGCGTGCCGCTGGTGATCCTGGCCGGCAAGGAGTACGGGTCGGGGTCTTCAAGAGACTGGGCGGCCAAGGGACCGAACCTGCTGGGCGTGAAGGCCGTGATCGCGGAGAGCTTCGAGCGCATTCACCGGTCCAATTTGGTGGGGATGGGGATTTTGCCTTTGCAATTTGAGGAGGGGCAGAACGTGGAGTCGCTGGGGTTGACGGGCGAGGAGGTTTTTTCTTTCTCCGGGCTGACCACTCTGCTGGCAGAGAAATTTGCCAACGGGCGTACCCTGACGGTGACGGCCGCGTCCGCGGACGGGACAACGAAGAGAATCGCGACGAAGGTCCGCATCGATACTCCGCAGGAGATTGAGTACTTTGAGCACGGCGGGATCTTGCAGTATGTGCTGCGGCAGTTGGCGGCGAAGCCGTGACCTGTCTGGCATAGGGACTCGGAGCGAAGCGGGCAAACGTTCAGCCCGCTTCGCATTCGCGCAAGGAAGGCTGGTCTATATTCGTTTCATGCGAAATGAGTTTACCGCGGTCAACCAGCTCGACGGCGAATGGTTTATTGGCTGATCCCCTGAGATTCCGGGCGCCAACGGGCAGGGACGCAGCGTGGAAGAGTGCCGCGAAAGCGTGAGCGCGGCGATCCAACTGATTCTGGAAGACCGTTGCACGGTTCAGCAAATCGGGAGGTAAGTGCATCACTGAAGTGTTCTTTTCAGACAGGACACGTAAAGTCCTACCTGTGCTAGGATGTTTAGGTGGGCAAGAGAAAGCGCCTGGCCAGGAGCCATGTTGCCGAGGTCTATCGCTTAAAGGGCAAGCGAAAGGGCGGTGTCCTCAAGGATGAGGCTTGGTGGGAGGATGGACAGGTCGTTGCGTACAACCTGGCTTACATCAACCGGCGCATCTCCCGCGTGGATCATGGCCGGGTTTTGGGATACGACAACAGCCACGGTTATCATCACCGGCATTTCATGGGAAAGACCGAGGCGGTCGAATTGACCTCGTACGACGATATTGCGGAACGCTTCTTTCAAGAGGTCCACGAGCTTTGGAGGATCGAAGATGCCGAAAACTAGGATCACACTGACGGTTTCCAGCACAGAGGAGTACTTCGAGCGGGCTCGAAAGCGGGCGCAAGCGATGGACCGCGGAGAGATGCCCGCGCCAGGGATCACGATCAGCTTCGAAGACCCTGTGGACCTGATGGAGTTACTGACATCGGCAAGAGTGCGCCTTCTGCGCTCTGTCAAGGGACAGCCGCAAAATATTTCCGCCCTGGCGTCGGAATTGAAGCGGGATGTCCGGGCGGTGAGCCGGGATGTGTCCCTGTTGGAGAAGGCCGGGCTGCTTCGGACCAGCTACAAATCCAACCCTGGGCACGGCCGATTGAAAATGGTGGAACCTGTTGCGCAGGAATACAAGCTTGTTGCGAGCTTGTAAGTGTCTCTCGGCCGGCGCGATTCCCATTCGTAATGAGTTGTAGCCAGCGCCACTCCCAATTTGGAAGCGGCGCTTTTCATTATCTCCGCTGCACTTACCCTTGCGTCTCGGGCGCGGCTGGCCTGGGAAGCGGGCGCTTGCGCTTGGCAACGCCGGCCTTGGGCGGCGCCGGAGCGGGCACCGCATTTTCATCGTGGGGGGCAAAGAACCGCGTACCTTCCTGAGCATGCTCGCCGAGCACATGGAGACGCAGGAAGTTGGTTGACCCGGACTTGGTGCGCGTGCCGGCGACGATGGCGATCACTTCGCGCGCCTTCACATAGCCGCTCTGCTCCAGCAGGCTCTCTGCCACGTCGACCAATGCCTCGGTGGTATTGACCTTGGGACATCGAATGGGCGTGGTTCCCCACAGCAGATTCAGGCGATTGATGGTGACATCGACAGGGCTGAGCGCAAAGATGGGCGCGGAGGGGTGGTACTTCGAAAGCTGGCGCGCGGTTGCTCCCGACTCGGTAAACAGGGCGATGCCGCGCAGGTCAAGGTCGTCGGCGGCGTGGGCCGTGGCCTCGCAGATGGTCTCCGCGATGGAAAGATGTGTCTGCCGAATGCGTGGCTCGGAGTAGCTGAGTTCCTTGATGTGGCGCTCGGATTCCTTCACGATCCGCGCCATCATGGACACTGTCTCCACCGGGTACTTGCCCACCGCCGATTCGCCTGAGAGCATTACAGCGTCGGTGCCGTCGTAAACGGCGTTGGCCACATCGGAGACCTCGGCGCGCGTTGGACGGGGATTCTCGATCATCGATTCCAGCATTTGCGTGGCCGTAATCACCGGCTTGCTGTACTCGGCGGCGCGGCGAATGATGTGCTTCTGGATTGCCGGCACCTTCTCCGGAGGTACTTCCACGCCCAGGTCGCCACGGGCAACCATGATGGCGTCGGCCGCCTGCAGAATGCTGTCGAGGTGCTCGATGGCCTGAGGCTTTTCCAGCTTGGCGACGATCCAGGTTTCTCCACCCAAAGCGGAGACGCGGTTGCGCACCAGGCGGATGTCTTCCGCGGTGCGGACGAAGGAGACGGCGATTGCGTCCACACCGCTCTTCAGGGCGAACTCCAGATCCTCGGCGTCCTTGTCGGTGAGCGAGGGAACACGCACCGCAATGCCGGGCAGATTGATGCCCTTGTTCTCTCCCAGCATTCCGCCATTCACAATCTCGCAGACAACATCGTCGCCCAGCACTTCGTGAACCCGGAGCTCGATGAGGCCGTCGGAGAGCAGGATGCGCGAACCCTGCTCGACGTTTTCGGCCAGCGTCTTGAATGTGGTGCCCACCACGGATGCCGAGCCCGGCACTTCGCGCGCAGTAATCGTGAGCCGCTGCCCGGCCTTCAGCAGCACAGGCAGGTGGTCTTTCAGCTTCCCGGTGCGGATCTTCGGGCCTTGCAGGTCGGCCAGAATGCAGAGCGGCTTGCGCTCTTCGCGGCTCACCTTGCGGATCATATGGATCAGCGCCAGCTTCTCTTCATGAGTACCATGGGAAAAATTGAGGCGGACCACATCGACGCCAGCGCGCACCAGATTCCGGAAAACGGGCTCGGTATTGGAGGCGGGGCCGAGAGTGGCTACGATTTTCGCCCGGCGTTGCGATACGGAATCCGTCATGTTGAGTTCGGCAAACTGCATACGATTGCTCCAGGAAAAAGCTCAGTTGGGGAAAAATTGGGGACGGTAAGCGGTCCGCTTCATTGTACACGGAGGGTCGGACTCCACCCCACGGACCACCCAGAGGGTACCCGCCTGTCCGAGCGGACCCCGCTTAATCCATTTTGTATCGGGAGGGGTGCAATGGTCGGTGCAATTCGTCACTGACCGGAAGCCGGTGGATCAGGTTGAGCCGGGGTGCGCCCAATTGCCTGCCGCTGCCGGAAGATGGCGCCGTTCAATTCCGCGCCAATAAGAACGCTGAACGCGCTGATGTACAGCCAGACCAGGGTGGCAATGCCCGCGCCAAACGAACCGTAAAACATGGAATAGTCCGCAATTCGTGTTACATACCAGCCGAAGGCAAGAGTGGCCGGAAACCAGACGAGCGTGCTGGTGATTGCTCCTGGAACAACCCGCTGCCAATGCTCCTTGCGCTTGGTGCCGAAGTGGTAAAGAACAACAAGGACGGTGGCGCTGGTCACCAACGCCAGCGACCACCGCACGACCCGCCAGAAAAACAGCACGACGTGGCGCAACTCGTGGTCGGCGTTATCGATCATCCACGTCTCAATCTGGTGGCCGAAAATGACCACCAGCGTTGCCAGCGACAGTGGAACCAGCGCAATGGGAACCAGCATCAGGGCGCGAAGCCGGCGTTCCCAAAAGCCCCACTCACCGCGCGGCAGCCGGTAAGCGCGGCGAAAACCCTCCATAAGCGACAGCATCATGCCGAGGCCGGCAAAGACGCTGAGGGTGGTGGCGGAAAAGATCACCGGCCCCGAGTGAATGCGGCGGCTCAGCACGTAAGACTGAAGTAAATTCATGGTGTCTTCGGGCATAAACTGCTCGAATGTGGCGCGAATTTCGCCCACCAGCGTGGTTCCCACCGGAACCTGGGCCAGCAGCGTGGTAATTACCAGCAGGGCGGGAAACAGCATCAGCATACCGGAATACGCGGCAGCCTTCGCCGTGTTGATCACGTCGTGGGCAAAGGCCTGCCAGGCAGCACTCCAGAGCTTGGAAAGAAAGTTCTTCATCGGCGTCACTGGCAAGAGTAGATCATCTTGCGGGGTTTCGGCGATAGGCCTTGGGATTCAATTCACACACAAGACGCCAGGCTCCCCCCGGAGACCTTGCAAAGATGCCGACGAGACTACGGAGCGGCGAAATTCTGACGAACGTTCCTCTGACCGTTTATCATTGCCGAGCGATGAAAATCTACCCTGTGTGTACTCTTCAGTTACTAATACCTGTGCTGTTTCTGGCGGGAATTGCCTTTCTTCCCGCAGTGGGCCAAACCAAGCCTGTTCCCAATGCTCAACTCGCGTCCAAGGACTTGAATGAGCGCGTCGACACTCTGTTGAAGAAGATGACGCTCGATGAGAAGATTGGGCAGTTGGTTCAGTTCTCTGCCGGCTATGCCACCGGACCCGGCGCATCGAATCTCAGATATGACGACCTGGTTGCCAAGGGGCAGGTTGGATCGTTTCTGAATGTGGTGGGCGCGGAGGCGACCAACCACTATCAGCACATCGCCATGGAGAAGACGCGCCTGCGCATTCCCATTCTCTTCGGCCTTGATGTGATCCATGGTCACCGGACAACCTTCCCCGCGCCGCTGGCGCTGGCGGCAAGTTGGGATCCAGCCGCGGTAGAGAAGGTGGCGCGAATCAGTGCTGAGGAAGCCCGCGCCGACGGCATTGCGTGGGCTTTTTCGCCCATGGTCGACATTGCCCGCGATCCACGCTGGGGGCGCATCATCGAATCGGCCGGCGAGGATCCCTACCTGGGTTCGGCCATTGCCCGCGCGTGGGTAAAAGGCTACCAGCAGGACGATCTCTCCAAGCCGGATTCAGTGGCGGTGAGCGTAAAGCACTACGCAGCGTATGGAGCGGCCATTGCGGGGCGCGACTACAACGCTGTCGATATGAGCGAGCTCACGCTACGGCAGGTTTACCTTGAGCCATATCGGGCCGCCGTTGAAGCCGGCGCGGCCACGCTGATGAGTTCTTTCAACTCCATCAATGGCGTTCCCGCCACGGCCAACCCGCTTACGCTGAACCAGATTCTGCGCAAGGAGTGGGGATTTGACGGCTTTGTGGTCTCCGATTGGGGCGCAGTGGCCGAGCTTATCAACCACTCCATCGGCGATGGCCCCACCGTTGCCCGAAAGGCGCTGGAAGCCGGGGTGGACATGGACATGGAGGGGAATCTTTACGGCACGGTGATTGCGGATCAGGTGCGGGCAGGCAAGATTCCTGTGAGCGTGGTGGATGAAGCTGCCCGGCGTATTCTGCGAGTCAAGTTTGCGCTGGGGCTGTTCGAGCACCCTTATACCACTGAGGGGCCCGCCTACGAACCAACGGGGGAACTGAGGGCCGCGGCCCGCAAAGTGGCGGATGAGACGCTTGTGCTGCTGAAGAACGACCGCATCGAGGGCGTGGGGACGCTGCTTCCGCTGACCGCGAAGGCCAAAAAAGTGGCGCTGATCGGTCCGATGGCCGACAACCAGTTGGAATTGCTGGGTGCCTGGATCGGGCACGGCGACCCGAAATACGTGGTTACACTGCGTCAGGCGCTTGCGGAGCGGCTGGGAGATCGCCTGCTCTATGCTCAGGGTTGCGGACTGCTTAGCGGCGAAGACGCCGGCGTGCTGAACCGCGTAAGCTTCGCCGGACCCGATAGGGCGGCCGGCAACGAGCCGCCTCCAGACGACGCCAAAACTATTGCCGAGGCTGCGGAAACGGCGAGGAAGGCGGATGTGGCGATTCTGGCGCTGGGCGAGAGCACAAACTGGATGGAGGGCGAGGCCTCGAGCCGCACCACGCTGGGCTTTACCGGAGCGCAGCAGCAACTGCTTGAAGCCGTTGTGGCTACCGGCAAGCCGGTAATCCTGGTAGTGCTGGCCACGCGCCCGCTGGAATTGAAGTGGGCCGCAAACCATGTGCCGGCAATCCTGGAGGCGTGGAGCCCTGGGATCGAGGCCGGGCATGCCGTGGCCGATGTGCTGTTCGGCGACGTAAACCCCTCAGGCAAGCTGCCGGCGACGTTCCCCAGAGCGGTTGGTCAGGAACCCCTCTATTATGCGCAACTTCCCACTGGCCGTCCGGCGCACGGCGATCTAAGCCATATGCCGCGGAACAGTTCGGAGAAGTTCATGTCCCGCTATGTGGATGAGGAAAACTCGGCGCTGTTTCCGTTTGGATGGGGACTGAGCTATACAAGGTTCAGCTACACGCAGCCCACCATCAGCCGGACGGGCATTCCAGTGCGCGAGTTGCTTGCGTCTCGAAGTGGACCCGTGGCCACGGTGGGCGTGGACGTGAAAAATACCGGAAGCGTGGCCGGAACCGAAGTGGTTCAACTTTACATTCGCAACACATCGGCCAGCGTGGAGCAGCCGGTGCGGGAGCTGAAAGGCTTTGCGCGCGTCCAACTAGGCCCCGGCGAACAAAAGCACGTCGAATTCCCGCTGGGGTTCGACGAACTGAATTTCTACAACGTGGAACTGAAGCGCACCATGGAACCCACAACTTACAAAATCTGGGTGGGCGGCAGCTCGCTGGCTACTGCGGAGACAAGCCTGGCAGTGGTTGAGTAGGAATACAACATGCGTTGAATGGGCCATTCAGTTCAGGTCAAAGGATTCTTTGATGAAATCAGTAATGAAAAAGGTTTTTTCGATTCTGAACGGTCCTTTCGACTTGTTGTTTGCGGTTGTAGCATTTCCCGCTGCGTTGACGCTCTCCGCATACAGACGAATTGGCAGTCGCCGGCTGAGGGTAACAACCAGGATGCTGAAAGCAATTGGTGTCTTCCCAGTAATAGACCACTACTACGAGCCTCTGTTCAATGACGCGCATCTTACCAAGCCACTTTCAGACGACCGGGATTTGCCTGGCATCGATTTCGACCTGGCCGGCCAGTTAAGCTTCCTGGGCAAGCTTGGCTTTGCATCTGAACTTATAGAAATGAAGCTGGACAACCCACGGGTCCGCTCCAGCGATTTCAGCATGATGAATCCAACCTTCGGACCGGGCGACGCGGATTTCCTGTATCAATTCATCAGGGCAACAAAGCCGCGGAAGGTAGTCGAGATAGGAAGCGGAAATTCCACAAGACTCGCCTGCATCGCCTTGCTCAAGAATTACTCCGAGTCGAAATTCAAAGCCCCGCATACCTGTATAGAACCTTACGAAATGAGCTGGCTTGAGGAACTGACAGAAGTCGAAGTGATACGAAAACGTGTAGAAGACTGCAACTTCGATTGGAGTAAGGAACTGAGTTCCGGCGATCTTCTCTTTGTCGATTCATCTCACGTCATTCGGCCCCAGAGCGACGTCCTCAAAGAATACCTGGAGATCATCCCGATGCTCGCTTCAGGAGTCTATGTTCACGTTCATGACATATTCACTCCTAAGGATTATTCGCGTGGTCATGTTATAGAGGATGTCCGATTCTGGAACGAGCAATACCTTCTTGAGACATTGTTATCGAATACCGCTAGATATCGGATCGTTGCAGCTTTGAATTACCTGAAGCACCACAATTTCGACGAGTTGAACGCCGTCTGTCCATACCTTACTGAGAATCGAGAACCTGGGTCATTCTATTTCCAGGTGCGTTGAATTATGATGCGCGCTCTACGAGTCGCTAATCGGATAGCGCGGGTTGAACGGGAAGATCAACTCCGCTTCGGCTGCCACCGGCTTGCCATTTACGGTTGCCGGCTGGAAGCGCCAGGTCCTGACAACGTCGAGGACAATCTGGTCAAGCTGGTTGCCCACTCCCTGCACCAGGGTCTCGCCCACCACTGCCCCGAGTGCGTCCACCTTCACGTCAACCACGACCTTCTCTTCGGTGGCCGGTAGCAATGACCGCTCGGTGACAGACGGGTGCGGCGAGAAAATTGGGAAAGCCGGCTGGGCGTCTTCGGCATCGTCCCCGCTTCCACGCAATCCCTGGCCTGAACCATTGCCCGCGTGAGGATTCTGAGGCGCGCCGCCGCCGGAGATCCGGGGAGGTTCGGGTTCGACGGGGAGAATGGTCTTCCTGGTCGCTTCGGTGTTCGGCGCGGGATTGCGGGTATGCGGCGCAGTTTCCATGGTTGGCAGGGGAATCTTCGCGGCATGGGAAGCGCCCACGTGCTCCACCAGCATCAGGGTCCGGAAAGGAACGGGTTCGATCGCCCTGGTTCTGGCCGTTATCCCCAGCAGCAGCACAAACCCAAGAACGCTTCCGTGGAGGGCAACGGAGAGCAGGACGGCGGGAAGACGCCGTTTCGCGAGCTGGATTGGAGCCGGTTCGGTTGCAAATTGCATGGTGACCTCTGCCTGCGCGGGGAACGGTCGGTGCATCGATTGTCGCACAGGTTGTAAATTTCGCGCCGCAGAGCGTTAGAGCCGGGAGTAGGGAGAGAGAAATTCCATGGACGAATTACGGTCGCCTGTCGATAACATAGATGAGCGGTTGGTGCTGCCGGACTGAACGTGTTACCCGGGCGAATCGCTTGATTTTGAAGTGAGGGGGCCGCGAAAGCGGCCCTTCACTTTTTTGGTTGGATTGCATCGGATCGGGCCGTCCATCCGTCCCTCGCAAATCTCAATCGGCGTTATCCTCGTCGATCTTTGCGAATAGCTCTGGAAGGGATAAATAGATCGGCGAGTTCGCGACCTCAAGCCGCTCCTTGCGAACCCAGTTTCCGTCGCTGCAATCCCAGCCAACCCGCGTCTCAGGTTCCACGACCCATAGATTGGGTACGCCGAAGCTGGCGAAGTTCCTCAGCCTCTCGTCAATGCGGGAATGCCGGTCTTCCGGGGACAGAACCTCGATGGCAATCAATTGCGGCTTGGTGAAGACCTGCTCGATGGGGATGTCGCGGGAGAAAACGCATACGTCGGGGATTCGAACCTTGCTGGAAGCTACTCTGGTCCTCTGCTCCTGGACTGACCGTATGCGCCACTGTTTTTCGCGCTCGTAGAACCAGATCAGGATGGCCCGTTGCACAATGTTGTGATCGTACTCACCCTCGTTTCGATCCTCCAGAACCCCATCGACATAATCGACGTCCGGCTCATAGGACGTGGTGAGGTAGGTTTCAAGTGAAACTTGGGTGGCTGTTCCCATCTTCCGCGCCCCTTTCCAGTTCCGCTTCGGCTTGCCTCTCATCTTACCCCAAGGCTGCTTGCCAGCATCAGGCGTGGCGAATTACGGGTAGCCTGCAACCTCACTGCCCCACCAGCACGCCTTTAGCGATCATGTGTCGTATCCCCCTCAGCGCTTGCCGCGTCCGCTCCTCGTTCTCAATCAGCGCGAACCGCACATGCCCGTCGCCGTAATCGCCGAAACCAATCCCTGGCGACACGGCTACCTTGGCCTCGGTCAGCAGCAGCTTCGAGAACTCCAGCGAGCCCATCTTCCGGTATTGCTCCGGAATCTGTGCCCAGACGAACATGGTCGCCTTGGGCAGCGCCACCGGCCAGCCAGCTTTGTTCAGCCCCTCCACCAGCACGTTGCGCCGGCTGCGGTAGGTCTCGCAAATCTCGTGGACGCACTCCTGCGGGCCTTCGAGCGCGGCAATAGAAGCAACCTGGATGGGCGTGAATGTGCCGTAGTCGAAGTAGCTTTTGAGGCGCGCCAAGGCTGA
>Ga0182030_10010605_pt1 | contig 18684 bp, 25 predicted proteins | sample 812S3MmetaG_FD_121299 | JGI IMG/M metagenome (GOLD analysis project Ga0182030, IMG submission 121299) | Permafrost microbial communities from Stordalen Mire, Sweden - 812S3M metaG (Illumina Assembly) | ecosystem: Environmental > Terrestrial > Soil > Wetlands > Permafrost | place: Sweden...
AAGAGGTAGTACAAGTTCATTGGTATTCTAGACGTCTAAGGAGAGAAGAGAGAGAAGCTCTCGTTCTAAATCTAAGGTGCTAGGGTAGGAGCTAACGTAGCCTCCTCACGTGACCATGACAGATAGTTCACCGACAACAGCTGCAAGATTGAACGGTACTTCTTCGATATCGAGACGACCACTTTCAATCTTTGAGAAATCGAGAATATCATTGACGATAGTGAGAAGCGCTTTTGCGGAAAGCTGGATACTGTTGACGTATTCTCGACTCTCTGGAGATAATGTTTGGTCATCGCTGAGCAAATTAGCCATGCCAATGACGCCCTGACTTCGTCAGCGGATCATTCTGTGAAATGAAAGAAACACTTACAGCTGTTGGTGTTCGAAGCTCGTGAGACATCTAATGGATATTAGTAATGATTCTTCCCGCGTAGATTAGGACCAACATTTGCCAAAAATTGACTCTTCATCTTATTTGAGTCCTTCGCAGCTTGTTCCTCCATCATTAATCTTGTATTGTCTACGTCAAGTTCCGCTCGAGCTCGCATGTCTGTCACGTCGATACTCAAACCCAATAACCCCTTCACCACAGGTTTCTGTCCACCATCCTCACTGTTGTGCTCCAGTTCAGCAACCATGCGAGTTCTATACATCCTTTCCCCGATCCTGTCCTCACAGCTTGCTACCTCTACGGCTCCGGATAGGATGTCCACAATACCCTTTTCATAGCCTGAATTGATAGTCAGCAAGATTTGCGTAAATGATCAGAGAAGACTTTCCTGAGACCCCGCCTTCCTGAGTGCTTTGCGAAAGTTCAATCGCATCCTGCCCGATCATTACCGACTTATTTGATATATCCTGTCCTTTAGTCTCCCAAAGCATACCCCCTTCTGCCATTGTGACCTTCCTATCACTACCAATCGAGAACAAATTAACCTCCGCATGTGCCAATACCGTCAGCATCTGGAGCTTGTTCCTCGCCGCCTCAATACGCGCCATGATCAGATCATGAATATCTGTATTCGTCCCGTACCATTTCAAGATTTTGCCATTACTATCCCTGAAAGGTACAGCTCGAGCAAGCATCCACTTGTAGATACCATCATTCCGGAGATATCGAACCTCTACCTCGCATTCTTCGCCAGTTAGTCGGTGTGCCTCGAACTTGCCCAAGATAACAGGGAGATCTTCTGGGTGGATTGCTTTGGCAAAGCCTGTGCCTAGTGATTCCTCCTTAGTCATACCTGTGAAGGTATACCAGCGGTCTGAAAACCAGTCACATAACCCTTCTGGAGTTGTCGTCCAAACGAGATGCGGCATCAAGTTGCAGATAGTCTCATGGCTCTCCAAGCGCTTCTGTTGCTGCATAATCAAGAAACCTGAATATTCCTGCCAATCATAACACCAACAGAGCCCACCCACAAACTCGCCAGTATCGTCGTCGAACAGGCATTCTCCGCTCACATTGGCAACGATTCGATCCCCAGTAGTGGTGTGTGTGAATCCGCAGCGGTAATCTTTGAAAGGGACCCGGGACCGTATCATCTTCATGGCAGGGAATTCTTCCTTCTGTAATCTTCTGGTGAAGTTCTCATCCCAAACCTCAAGAGTTTGGCGTAGTTCGGTTCCATCGCAGCCTTCCGCGCCACCCATTATGTCCCCCAATAATTCTCGGGCGGACTTGTTTGTAAGATAGAACTTCTCGTCCGCTGTAAGGATAAAGCCTGCGACTTTGCAGCTATCGAACACTGCTTTCTTGATGCGGAAGATATCATGGAGTCCTTTGGGGTCGTGTGGGTCCTCTTTCGTCCCATTTGTAAGACCCGAATGTTCGTTATCGAGTGGAGCATCAGCTCCAGAAGGAACCATCTTCTCCCACTTCTCCCTCTCGAAAGAAAGTACATAATGCATCCCACCCTCCGCCATCAACCCACTACACACCACCTTCTCTCTCCCCTCCCCAACCAACACCTCTACCTCTTGCACCGCCTTCCCATCCCAACCCTCCTCCCCACCGCCATCCCGTTCCCGCTTATACCTCTCCCTCAACAAATCCAACGCGCCCTCCCACTCCCCTCCATCCACCAACCTAACCCCCAGCTTCCACAGTGTCCGCGAGAATAAAGTATGTGTCTGTATCGGATCGCAACCTAGCAATTTCGCCGCAGCGCGGTTCGCGAATACGGCGACGCGGGCAGGGGATAGCACGACGATGGGTGTGGGGAGGTTGCGGAGGATTCCGAGTTGGAGGTCGATGCTGTGGTCTGGGCCGGACATGTTGAAGATTTTTTGTTTCAGGTCCTCAGTTGAGGTTCCCTTTGATGCTATTCCTTCCCTCGTCCGTCTGCAGGGGCCCCTGCGCAGATATCTCTCAAACTCTGCTCTGCGTACTCAAGATGGGGTATTTTGTCAGCCCATCAGAATGACATGGCCGAACATAGGGAATGTGGTCAATGTCGATATATCGATATGTGACATGGCCCAAATCGACTCCCTGATCTATCCAGGAGACGCCAAAGTTTGAGCCCCACTCCAGGGCACACAGGCCGATCGGCAGGCATAGTGACGATGACTTTCAGGATGTTCTAGCCTTTGGGTGTTGCTGCTGGGAAGGATTAGGAATGGTGGGCAGGCTAGATTATGGTTGGACCCTGAATGACGTCGAGCCCGCTTGGGGAAGGGATCGAATCTCCCCTGCATCTGATGAAATCTCCATTCGACTCAACAGGCTTAAGCAAATGAATCCGAAGTACTTGTTTCGAGATTTTGGAAGTGTGAAGAGTAGGGATTTGTGGCAGAAGAATACATTCAAGGTGCTCTCGCTTTTCGGTTGCGGACCCTACTGAGAACTAAAAACGCCTATAAAATCAGCAGGGATTGGGGATTTGGGGAGGCTTCAAATTTGGAATTCAGTCCAATACTCACTAACTCAGGGGTAGAAGGAGGTTTTTTTGTGTCTAATAGAAAGGAGGGTATGAAATAATTAGTTGAAGAATTGAATATGTAGAATGCTCTCTTGAAATCAAATCTTGGCTTCGTTGTGGGACATGGAAAGCGAGCCTCACCTTTTGAGCGAAAAGAATAAATGCTAGAAAAATGCTTGTACAATATAGTATATATATCCGAGAACTCCTCCTAATAATATTTCACCTATCGTAAATGTTCATCAGTTCGTATCATCTCGCTCTCAATGCCTATACCATCCCATCCATTACCCAGTACATGCACCCAATGCATCCATGCTCCCAATATCCTAGTCCTAATATCTAAATCTGTCCTGTAGCCCATCGCTCTCACGAGTTTACTGTCGTAATCCAATCCTATCCTATTCTACCACCTCTCTCTCATCCTGTCCATCAACCGTTCCCTCTCCCTCTTACTCCCCACACTGCTCACACTATCACTCGGCGCCACACTCGCCGCGTACCCTCCTCCGGACCTCCCACCAGCCAAACTCCTCCTCTCCCTCTCATCTTTCGGCATCACCCTAATCGTCGTCGTACTCATCTTCGGAACCACCGCTTGCGACGAGCTCAAATACTGCACCGCAGCTGAAGGTTTCACCGCCCGCTCCGTCTCAGTACGATGTGTTCTCGCCGAGACATAACTCGAATCATCCCTCCTCGAATGATGAGAAGAGCGCTTTTTCTCATCGCTGCGATACGTACGATGCGACATATGTGAGCCAGCGTGTGGACTCCGAGCACGGATTGTTAACGGACGCTCGTATCTCGTTTCGCTACGGCTGCGTTCTCTTCTACTCGTATAACTTCGTTCTTCAATACTTTTCATTGCTTTAGGTGGCGCGGCGGCGATGGTGTATTGTTCCACATAACCCTGTTCGCCTGTATCCCGAGACACGTAACTCCGAGCGGGGATACGTTCCACGACTGGGGAGTAAGTGGTTGCGTGTTTGCGGTCACCGTATGATGCACGGCGGGGTGTGGGATGTGGTCGGGAATGCGAGGAGTCTGAAGACACCATGGCGTAAGCAACTGCTGCGCCTGCGGCGGCACCAAGTAACGTACCAACAAGCTTCATGCTATTGAAGCCTCCTCCTCCTTCACTAGGTCGTCGGTAGGCTTCTGTGGTCACGGTTTCGCGGCGTACTAATCTCAGTGGTTCGCCATTTTGAGAGACCGGGGGATAGGAATCTGAGCGTTGGTATGTTCTGGGAGATGCACGCTCTCGCGGTGCAACGTATGATGAAGAGACGGCTGACGCAGTCGGAGAAGCACGAGAGGGAGAATGTTCCGAAGCAGCAGCAACGGACCGCGCGACTTCTTGCTGCCATTCCAAAACTCTTCGAGCTTCTTTCGACGTACTGGCCGTTTCAACTCGTGCAGGTCGGCGAGAATATAAAGCTTCCATTCTATTCCCATCTAAATCCCTCGTCTTCGCTCTCGTTTCCTCGTCGCCTACAAGCAAACAATGATCGGTCTGGCTGTTGTTCGCCAATAAACTTTTCTTATAAAAACATTCAACTGCGTTGTGACTATGCGCTAGTAATAAAACTTGAGAAGGCCGAGGTGGATGAATAGGAGATTGTTGGAGCGTGAAAACGCACTGAGGACCGAGCTCTGAATGGAAGCCGAAATGTAGTCGTGATGGCGAGGCTGAGAGATAAACTATGCCGAGCGGTTGGGTAATGGCCGCATAGAAAGAGCCGGCAGACGGAAGGTGAGAAACGAGAATTATGGGAGTGCTCATTCCATATATATAAATTAGAACATGAAGAATGAAAGTCTGCCTGCAGAATGATTCAACCCCGCACTAACTTCTTTTTTTTAAGAGATTTTGGGGATGGCGTGAAGGTTAAAAAGAGAAGGAATATGCTCGGTCAAAATTAAATACGCAGCTGACATGAGGCGAGAAAAGCCGCCAAAAGAAAGAAAGTATTGGTGATGAGCGGTTGTGATTTATGGGGGTGAACCTGCAGGCCGCATGAGAGACCTCTGCATGCGACCTCACCTTCTCCAATCCTTCAGTGGAACTCTCTGCTCCTACCGAATGACAGAAGACTTCGGGAACCAGCATCGAAGTTCCGATAATGGACGAAAAATGAGAAAGAACCAATGGGGGAGGTATTGGGTATGGCCAGGCACAAATGCATCATGACCTGGTTCGACTTTAGTATCTGCACTCAACGCGTGCCACGTTGGCGCACAAATCACAGGCGGAGATCTCCCGATACCGTCGAGATTAGCACCGCTTTGGCTAGGGTCTGGACTGTGGGTCTGAGAGGATTGGCAAAGGATGGGCCTTACGATGCATTGCATCCTTCGCCTTCTATGTCTATTGGGTTCGGTTTTCTATCTCGTCAAATAGGATGCTGTCCCATCGGAACTGTGCGCAAAGTACCCCGAGAATTCTCGAGATATGAGTATAAGGCGAATCAGCCTGACCTATGAACGCATTGAGGTAACCAGATTTGTGGCTTTGAATCTGCGTACGACTTTTGGCTCCGATCGACTGACTGTGAGAGTTCTTGGTAGTACTCAATGAGTCTCAACATGGTCAATTTTGAGGCGAGGCTGGAGATTGTTGGAATGGTAGACAGAAGCTGATTGATTTCAATAATCAGGCAAGGGCTATGCTATCAGAAAATGACCCCAGCCGGTCCGTCCGCCTTCAAAGCCACTGACCGATATCGCGGCCCAATTCGCCGTAGATGCTACCATCTTTGCCCAAAAATAACGAATTAGGATGTGCCAAGGGAAATACTCACCAACAGAAATGTGGGGGAAATAAAGACAAAGGAGATGTGGAACCAAGTTGAGTTGGCCCACGAAGACGACTAAAGCGTCTTGGATCTGATGTTGAACGCCTGCAGTTTTGGTTGTAAAAACAGAGACTGAGCCACACAGACACCCAAGCCCGGCGACCAAGGAGTAGACCAAACGATGTTATGATCGTAAGTTCTTGCTCGAGGTCCCGCTTTCACCTTGAAATCGACCGTGTCCTAAGCCCTCCACAATTCATTCGTTCCGCTGTTCGTATATTCGGTGGGGCGTCAGAGGGGCCTTCAGGGGCGAGGGGGCGAGGCTGACTACATGATTCCCCACACATCCTCGGCGGCGTGACAGAACTTGCTGCAGGCGACACTCGCTGAAAGACTGAAGTTGCTAATGGCGATCTTGTCGGTCACGTACTGGTCTGCGAAAGTATCATTACCCTTTGCCATCGCTCCTACGAAAACACAAATGCTCTCATCCTTCTCCAAGGTCGATATGTAATCGCTGACCCTAACCAAACGAGAGTCGAAACTGAGAGTGATCTTTCGGCAATTTGGTGGTAGGTGGTCGGTGATGGGACCCTTAATGACCTTGAGAAGCTTTTCTTGTGACTGGGTAGAGCGGATCGACAATTTGTGCAATAGTTGAACCATGAGACCGGCAAATCGCTTGAAGGTACGTGGAATGCGGACAGTTGGGCTGACTTCGATGAGAACGCCTTTGGCTGTTTGGATGTAGATTTGAAGTTTGCCAGCTTTATTGATCGGAGAGTCAAGCAGAGTAAGAAGGCACTGCGCGAGGTCAGTAACAAGCATCGTAGTCGTTGACATTGTGTTTACCTGATGCGTGATATCCGGTCTGGCATCACTGATATCTCGGCCTGCTTTGCGCATCACCCCAATGTGCTCATCGCTGTTGAGTAGAGAGAACTTCTCGTCGCGAATCCCTTGTCTGCCGCCCGAAGAAGCTTTGTATGTCTCGAGACTAGCATTGGAGAGGACGACGATCATGCGTTGTGTGCTCTTGTCGGTCGAAGCGATGGGCACCATTTGCTCGGCGACGAGATTGGGCAGCTCTGGAGGAGGTAGAGATTGCGTTCCTGCCATGATGACGAGATGTCAGTGATATGTCTAGAAATTATGTTGAATGATTTTCTTTGGTGTAGATCGATGATGCTTGGTGAGAGGAGAGGGGAAGATTATGCAGGTGAAAGTGAGAACTTGGTTTTCTCGACAGCCGTTCAATCCACCAAGAAAATTCTTTCAAGGTGAACGACTCGCAGAGAACCACCAGATGCTGGCTTACTTGGTCGCTTTACCGATCGAGTTTCTGGGGACGACATTGTCTGTATTTTCGATATATCAGTAGCCCTTGGAGGAATATTCCTTCAGTCGAAAGAGCACACAAGAGGGCACGGAATTGAGTAACTCGTATAAATATGCAAGGACGCGAACGATTGATTGAAGATGGGGAGGGCAGTATATAAGCTCTAATGGTCGTCTATAGGTGGTGCGATATAGAACACAGTCAGATAAGATGATGCCAGCCGGATAAATGGAGAGTCTTATGCCAGTGTTGTATTACTGTCTGGGTGCCATGAGAGAAATTAGCAGGTTTTCCAGGTTCGTGCGGGACCGGCGGGGATTCCGAGGTTTATTAAGGTCACGTGCACTATAGGTGAAGGGGAGAGGTCGAGGCGAGTTGCTCTCTCGTTTTTATATGGGCCGAATAATCTCGAGCGTCAATATTTCATTCACTACTCCGTTGATGACTGTGAAGAGACTATCTTGATCTAAGTGGAATTGATAATCCGCACACCTCGTGATAAAGATTCATTTCTAATACTCACCCAGTGCGGATAAGGTACTTATTACAAACATGAGATTAAAACAGAAACGCGAGCTAGAGGTAGCTCTCTATGCTCATTCTTTTGTCAACACCACCCCTCATGCTCTTGTATAGCAAACAAGTAATGGAAGATTTCCAGCCTTTTGTCTAAAAAATCATCGAGTTTCCCACAAGCAGGAACTTTTATTTTGAGCTCCTGTGCTGACAATCAGCTAAAGTCGACTTCTATCGTGGGTTCTATTTTGGAGCTGGTGGAGTATAGAAATTGATCCAGTCTTGGATGGTTTTCAGAAAACATATTTTCAGGTATTAAAAGAACTTCGACTGCTGCTCCATCACAATCATTAGCGCACTTGCTCGTACCTCTGGAACTCTATGCTGCGCAGGTTTGCAGTCAGCGTGTAAATTCTCTATCGAGCTTGCTTCATTTAAAATTTACTTGGAAATTCCAGAAGTCATGATTGTGTATAACTAGTGTACCTTACAGATTCTTTATAGGTGATAGTTCCGAAAACGGAAACCTTTCCTTTATGCTTCTTGACTTCCTACCTATAACGGAAAGCGGCCAAGTAAATTCGAAAACACATCCTCGCTCCTTGTTGTGGTCGGTGGAAGACGTACTGGCTAATTATCATTGTATTTCGTTCATCTACGCAGCTTCGTCTGCAGCAAAGATGACGAGCAATTCGTCCCAACCCGGAGATAGTATCCTGCCAGAGGATGATCATTCCAGCGCATCCGAAACCTCAGCAAGGGGCGATACAACTCTTCTTTTTGCCACTGAGCCACAGTGGAAGTTCCGCATTGGAGATCAGTGGACAGGGATCAAGAGTTTCACGGGGTTTACGTCCAATGCCTGCGTTTTCACTTCGTCAGCAGGCGCTGCGTCCCCAGACGACCTTGAGGTGGTGGTAATTAAGCAGAGAGATGCTAAAGGGGATGGACATTTCACTCCCACCGAAGGATGTGATCCCGTGTACTCACTCGGCTTAAAACCGGAATATGATCTATACACATTGCTGAGCCAAACAAACAGCATTCATGTCATCAAGATGTATCGACGATTTCATGAAGATATTGCACAAGGAACGCATGTTCATGCCGACAAAGGAAAGCAAGTCGAGAGGCTTTATTTTGAATTTTGTCCTGGCGGAAATTTAAGAAGCCTTGGAAGCAAATTGAAGGGAGGTTTAGAAGAGGCAGACGTTTGGGATATCTTCCACCAGTTGGCATTGACTTGTTCCGTATATGATTGAGGGACAGAGGACTTGAACAAACCTGCATGGGAGCATGAGATCGTCCACTGTGATATCACGGGAGGCAATGGTCTGTACCCTCCTCATACAATGTAGTGAGGCTAATTAGTGGCAGTGTTATTTGCATGTTACGAAAATGACCAGGCGAGGCTACCAATACTCAAGGTCGGTTGACACACCTCACTTCGGTAGGATTATGAAATAGTTGCTGACTATAGAATTTTTAGATTAATGATCTCAACGCCGGTATTAATGTGGCAAAGTATCCACAACCAACTCCTCCAGAAGCAAATGACAAGGGAGTGAAGGACCACGATGTGGAGATGGCGAACCGCTCTGAATACTCATTTGGCGCCGCGGCCCCCGTAAGTGTCATATCGTTTCTTCGCTACCAATAGACCCATAGCTGACCCTTATAGGAATTTACCTTCGGGCCGAACTACAAACAGCATCCTGTCAGAAATCCCAGAATCGGATCCGCCTCAAGTAAGTCCCTAGGCCAATTTCATACCTTAAGCCTCGTTCTAAAACAAACCATACATTTGGCAAATAGCAGAAGTAGTTGGCGAGCTCCTCAACCACGAAGTTCCCATCCCGGACGACGACTCAGATAGCTCAGGACCCCTTCTATTTGACATCGACCTTGTCTCTGCCGCCCTCCACTACAACTCCAAATTCCGTGATCTCGGCACCCATCTCTATCACGGCTCAGCACTCTTTCTCGCAGGTGGCATCCGCACTAAATACTCTGCTGAACTCCGCTACCTCATTCTGGAATGCCTCCTTCGCGAGCCCTCGGACCGGCCCACATCTGAGGAACTGCAACGTCGTACGCAAGCAGGATATGAAAAATGGAAAGGGAAGGCAACCACGCCACCAATTGAATTCTCGGGTCTTCCCAGACGTCCGCATGGGACGATCCCACCCCCAGAATGGAAGGTGATAGATGACGGAGCTATCGATATCGTGGTACAGATGTATACGGCGCCGACTGAAAAGCCCTGGTCCATTTTCCTTTTTGATTTACCAGCTTCAATGACGGTGGATCTTCTGAAGAGGACGCTAGCTGTTAAGTTAGTGGGGAGACCGTACCAAGAGAAGCGGAGAAAGAGGAAATTACAACATGTAAGAGCGAGGGAGATGCAGTTGTGGTTCGATGATAAGGAATTGGGAGACCAGGAAACGATTGGGAGCCTGGGCGTTGGGGATATGGAGAGTATGTGGTGTTTTAAAAGTGCGGGGGTGGGGCAGGCTGAGTTTGACTTCAGCTTACAAAAGAGGAGGGCTAGGGAATTGGATCATGGTGCTGCCGAGAGAACAGCGAAGAGGGCCGGGATCTAGGCTGGGTGCAGTTGGAGGAGTTAGGGAGTGAGGTAAATTTTTATTTCATATTTGTTATTTATTCATCATTAAGGGAGTAGAAACCCTCCAGTTGTTCTTCCTCTGGCCTCTTGCACATTTGAGAAACAAGTGCTTTTTCATCCTCAGTTCTTAGGTTTGTCGTTCATTGTAGCTACTATATATACAACTAAGCTATGGTGCCCAAATTTAGTTCTAAATCTTATCGTGTATTGCTGCATCGTGCAGCTAATCAAGATACATATGTAGGCCTTCTTTCTCCCTCACATATAGTGAGCCCCTTGACATGCAAAAAGTCATCTCGTCAATCCCTTATATATTGCTCTCTTAGACAAGTAACAAAACATTTCTCTTCAGCGTTGTCTATCTTACCATCACCCTTTAGATGTGTGAAAGCTATTCTTCTTTTGAGTGTAAATGTCCCCGAAAAAGACTCTATTCTTTTGGTCGCCAGATCTTGGAGAATCTTCAACATAACTTAGCTATCACATTCCTCACTTCCTTCTGAATATTGCATACCTCCCATCCCTCTCTCAACCAAATCTCTGAAGATTGAAACCCAAAGTAAACAAACCAAATGGAAATAAACCATCATTTATCATTCCCAACGATCAGCACGCAGTAAAAATTTCCTTACTTACGAATTTAAACTTCTTCACATCAAACGCCATTTTGCCCAATATCAACATGTTCCAATTCATCTTAAGCAGCCGCGCCGATGGTATGAAAGTTCTGCTCATTGTTTGCTTCGCCCTCTCATTTACATTCGTTTCGCTGAGAATATTCGTACGAGGGCGAATGATCAAAAATTTCGGAGCAGACGATTGTTTCCTCCTCGCCACCTTAGTATCTCCTCCTCCCCCTCCCTTCGTTACCCAATTAACATCCGCGCAGGCCAGCTTTACTGTGTACACCGTCCTCGTTTTCCTAAGTCTCCTCTCCGGCATCGGCAGTCTCCCCCACCAAATCACAGATCCCTACACCCTATCCCACACCCTCTACCTCTACTACTTAACCACCCTTCTCCACCCCCTAACAATAACTCTCCTCCGCCTCACCTGCGCCCTGCACCTCCTCACTCTTTCCCAAACTCGTGCCCAACGCTACACAATTTGCTGTATCGCGGCAATAGCCGTGCTTTGTAACACGGGGTATTTGGTGCTGGTCCTGGGACAGTGTAGCCCGATATCGTATTTCTGGACGGGGTGGATTGGTGCCCAGGGGGTGTTTATGGATGCGGGGTTCGTGGCGAGGGGATCGTATGTTTTCGCGGGTGTGGGGGCCGGGGTTGATTGGTTGTTGGTGTTTGCGAGTGTGTGGGTGGTTTGGGGTGGGGAGATGAGTTCTCGAGCAAAGAATTGGGGGAGGGTTGTATTGATTGTGGGACTTTGGTTCGTTCGTTCCTCTAGATTGGGGATTCGTGGGGTGGTGCTGATGAACTATGAATAGCGCTGGAGCAGCGGCTTTGATTCGCATTCCGATGACAAGACTGCTGTTAGATACCGACGATTTCTTTTATGATTGTGTGCCCATTTTAATCGGGTGTGTATTTTCCTTTTTTTATCTCCGAAGATCATAATTCTAACTGACGGTCATAGCTCGGTTCTGGAAGTAACACTGGGTATGGTTGCGATATCCGCGGCTACATTTCGTCCGTTTTTCAGGTCTTATTTCGAGGTGAAAGGAATGCCAGGGCCTATTCCTTTGATGTTGCCTAGGATGGAGGAGAAGAGGTCGTTGGAGTCGTTGCATGAGAGGAATTCAAGTTTGGTGACGGGTGCGCATGTGCCGGTGAGGAATACGGTGTTTAGAAAGGTGTCGGAGGATAGGAGTGGGAACGTATTTTGAGGTACTTATAAGATTTGTGGATGGGGAGGCATAGCTATGAATCGAAAAGGGGTGCCATGGTTGAAAGTCTGTTTCTTACTAAAATGTACCTGATTAACATTGGGTTCCTTGCTGGAAAAAATCACCGTGTTCACAACTCAAATGTCGATATTGATCGGCTTCAATAATCACACTATTGGGGCTTCAAGGTCTATATATACAACATGAAATTTCTCAAATGGTCTCATGGCCTGATGGTCTGCGTAATGGCGCCATGTCGAACCCACTGTTTCCTAACCGCCAAGAACAATTTAGATCCATTTCAGCCCTAGATCAAAGATCAATAAGCTCTGCTAGGATACACGAAATTGATCAACTGAGCCGGAAGATTGAACAAACTCATAGGAAAGACTTCGAAATAGAGAGGGCTCGGGGCAAAATCCGCGAGGACAAGAGGTCTGGAAAACTCGTGACTTTTCATCCCAACTTGAGATGGAGCCGTCGTCGGCCACAAGGCCATGCAGAATACGGCCACGTACAGTCGTCTGGTCACATGAGATGAGTTTCATCTCTTTGGAGCATGTCTTTGGAATCAAGAGATGCCCGAGCGAAATCGGGTAGTTGAGACGAAAACGCATGACCAAATCTCGCATTCTAAACAGCCACAGGAACGTACTACCCAATGCTTCGCCCCAAGGGTGCACCCCTGCTCTGAAACTCAGTTGAAGATTTGCATTCTGATTGGCTATTGCTGGCAGAGCAGAGTGAAGAAATTGAAGCATCTTCCTCCACGCCTAGTAGAGTTTGGGCGAAAAAAAAAGCATCTTGAAAACCGAATGCCAAACATCGTAGCTTAGGACCTCCTCCATGCAATGTAACTTAAATGCGACGTGGTTCCTGCCACCCTTTCACGCCAATGGACAAGGGTGAGGAGGCCAAGCTTTCCGATCCCCAATGCTTAAAAGTCTACAAGTAGAGTCCATGAGGAGGTGGCGTTCGGCATACTATCCGTGTGTTTGACACAGCAGACCCGGAGGTTTGAATGGGATCTGTAACGAGACGAATATTTGAAACGACGATCAGATCAGATAAACCTCGGATGGCAGCTGTCAGTGGTTGGTATATTTCAGATTTTCTCACGGATGAAGGTCGTGCCGGAAGGAAAAGACCACTTTTCTTTGGAATCATGACGGTGGGGAAAACGCTTGGGAAGCTCGCGGGCACTGTAATGCTGAGGATGATGGCGGGGAAAGGCGTAGGTAAGTAGAAGTACACGACGGGGGTTATTAGATAATGCTTGCTGCCCATGATACTGCGTTAAAGATAGAGAGGTGTCTCTAATAATTTAGGCTGACAAGTATAGAAGCTTGATCTGATTTGTATGGTATTTGGAGGCTCTTGACCTTGCTCTAAGGTAAAGTTCTCGAAGGAGGTATCAGATAATCGATACCCTCGTCGTTAACGACCTTAAAACGACCAAAATAATACGGTACTTTCCGTATAATGGCATACCTGTTTGATGGCCATGTTCTCTGCAGAGAAAGAGAGCCGGGATAATTCTCCTGGGTAATCAAAGCTTGTCTAATCTGATTGAAGAGAGTATCATCGCCTGCTTCGAGGAGAATGATCTGTGTTTGGTCTTGGACACAAAGATAGATGTTAAAACAAATAGTGGATACTGAATCGACTCTGCTTTCAGAGGGTGGATACGGATTCATCCCATCGTGGAATTAATACGGATGAATTCTGGATATTGAGGTCGGACGTTTGAGACGCGGCGGTACGGCGGTACGGCGGTACTAGTGATAGTACTGGTACTAGTACTAGGTACCTTAGTAAGTTAATGTTGTTTTGGTCGCTAGTGTTACTAGTACCTTACGGCTTACCGTAGAGCGCCCCTTGGCTGCCGCGCTTCACCGAAGTTTCTATCAACATCAACTATTCTTCCTAAAATACTCGAAAGCCATGTAATGTTAATCTGTTCCATCTCAAGCTCTTTTCCATGCTGTATCCAGTACCAGGGAAGGTTTCGATCCCTCTCCAATCCTCGAATCTATCTCGCCGTGGTTCGCGAAGGTGGAGTTTTACCAAGCGTCGCTCCAGACATCAACGGTTTCCGCTTAAGCGCCAATTCCCCCCTCTCCTCTCCCTCCGTACCGCACTGGCATGGCTAAGGCATGACCTCTTCATCCGGACCCATGGTTCAGACAAGGTTTCCTTACACCTAGGCCGTGCCACCGAGATCAGATTAGACCAAATATCAGATATTCTGAATCAAGGTGATCTGCCGCTTACCTCTTTTCAGATGGCAGCTTGGTCTATGCTGCGACATCTCCAACCTCATATCCAGTTTCATAGACTCTATGCAACAACGGGATCTTCGCAGCCAATGTAAGCAGGAGCATGGCTGGTCCGTATTGTCTACACAAGGATCGTGGTTTGGAATGCCAAGCCTCTATAATAAGTACACTCTCATGTCCTCTTTACATCTCCTTTCCACTCCACTCACCACAAGCATCTTTCTCGATCTCAGTGCTTTCATATTTCGGCGGGCTCCTCTCTTTCACATTCCCTCTTTTATTTTCATCTTGCCAGTCAAGCAGATCACGTTGACCGTGCATCTAATTAACCATACCACACCTCAACGGATATACATTCATTCATTTTTGACCTTTCAGCTCTGTTCTACAGTTCGCCCCTCCGCCTTCCTCCCTGAACTCCAACCTGTCAACAATTACATACAAGATGTTCTTCAACAAGATTGCTTGCGCCGCTGCGCTGAGTGCCGTGGTCTATGCTTCACCGGAACCAAATCCAGCAGCAGCAAATAACGATGCGACCGGAACCACGTTAAGCGCCAATGCAATTCAAAGTGGTTCGTTTGTAGATGGAAGTACACAAATTGGTGCTGCAGAGGTTGGGCAGGCAAAGTCATTGACATCGACAAACAATTTCATCAACAACTGTGCCGGAAAGACTTTGACCAATGGTCTCCAGATCACTACGGGATCATGTAACGGTATCAGTAAGTGAGAGGTTTTCAGGGAATTGTGATTCGCAACTAATGTTCGATAGCCATGGGTGACATTCCTGCAAAGACGAACATGGTTTCCTCGATCATTCTAAACCCACAGACAGGAGGGAAGGCGATTGCCTCTGATACAACATTTCAAATCACTGTACAAATGGCCAACATCGTGGCAGGACAATTCACCAATGCCGATGCAACATACTATGCCGCACCACAAGCGTTACAAGGTGGAAATGTTGTTGGACATACTCACGTTACGGTACAAGATCTCGGAAGCAGTCTCAACCCGACCAAGGCTCTCGATGCTACACAATTTGCTTTCTTCAAGGGTATCAATGATGCCGGTAATGGACAGGGTCTCCTCACCGCCAATGTCACTGGAGGTCTCCCAGCCGGTAACTACCGTGTATGCACCTTGGCTGCTGCATCCAACCATCAGCCAGTTTTGATGCCTGTTGCTCAGCGTGGAACTGCTGATGATTGCACCAAATTCGTGGTCTCCGGAAGTGGAACAACCGCGAATGCCGCATCCAATGGTGGATCCACTGGTGACGCCGCAGCTGCCCTAGCCGCCAGTGCCGTGGCAGCTGGGCCAGGAGCCGTTGAATCAGCCACTTCTGTAGCCTCCGTCGCCTCATCATCTGCTGCTGCTCAGGGTGGAAAGGGAAAAGCAGCAGCCACAGGTTCATCTGCAGCAGCGAAGTCAACTGGAGCTGCAACTGGAAATGCCGGGAACACAGGTGGAAAGGGGCAAGCCGCAGGTGGTGGGGCAAAGGGATCTGGAGGGAAAGCGGGTGGCCGAAAGCAGAGGGCTCGAAGAGAATTCATTGCATAAGAATGGAGTTTCATAGAAGGTAAGATGAAGAATTAATCATTTGGGTGTGGGATGGGAAAGGAAGGGGTTTTCCAATCCAAAGGAGTAGCAATGCGACGGGATTGTTTATTTTCGAGTGTTCACGTGTCTTGTCTGTGTATAAATCGCGTTGAGAATAATGTCATAGAATTGCATACATCAGTGGGCTCAGTATCTTACAATATCTTCAATTGAGCAACTTTCAATTACCTCAGTTCTCTATCAAAAATTCGCAACTTAATCCCACCAACTTTTAAGCCTCCTCGACAACTTAAGATTAGACCTGTCATCCTTTTTTCCTCTAACACTGACAGGCCACCGTTCAAACACACCATGTGCCAAACCCTAAGTCTAACAGTAGATCAGACGCTGGGCTAAATCAAGCGAGAACAAGGCTCATTTCATGCTCATGCTATACGGGGAAGAAATCCCATGTCTGGAACAGATGGTTGGGTGGTGAGACGCGGACTGTTTTGAAGCGGGCCAAGCCTTACTAGGTAGTACTACTAGTACTACTCGCGCTCAGCCTCGCTTGTTTCTCAGATACTATCCGCCTATTCCAACATCATTGGAAAGTACCACACGATACGAAACTGTATTACCGCGACGACGAACGCCTTTTGAGGTCGGGAAATGCTGCAAAGAGGCAGTTAGACGCAGAGAATGCTTGTACGATGTATGATCCCAATTCCGCTCTAATTGAAAGAATCCCCCATCATCCTACAAGTTCTACACGTTCTACTCGAGCAATCCCCCTTCCCCTTGCATACAGAATCAAGCTAAAACAGCACGCCACAGGATCGACCCCTCCCTCCGTCTCCGCCGCGCAATCCACAATTCCGACCCCCTCCTCCTCCGCCGCATCCTCAAATCCCACCCTTCCCTCCTCCAAAACCCAGACCCGACACCCCTCGGCCTCTCAAACACATCTCTCCACCTCGCCGCCTCCCTCGGCTCTCTCCCTTGCTGCACAACGCTCCTCTCTCTCGGCCACGAAGCTGCGGGAATCTCCTTGAACGAAGAACACCAAACCCCGTTGATGCTCGCGAGCGCGAAAGGCCATACCGAGATCGTGCATTTGCTTTGCTCAAAATGCCCCAGTAGTATCTCGAAGAGGGATATCCGCGGTCGCGATGCTATCATGGAAGCTAGTCGCGGGGGGCACGATACCTGTCTGCAAATCCTGCTCACATTCGCGCCCGGTGGTCCGCTCAAGATGTTAGAGAATGCAGATGTGGATGGGAACACGGCGCTCCATTTCGCAAGCTCGAATGGGCATCTTTTGGTACTAAGAACGTTGCTTGCAGCGGGTGCAGATGCGGAGAAGAGGAATGCGTGGAGTTGGACGGCGGTTAGTTATAGTGCTACTGTGCAGGCAGAGGTTTATTTCAAGGGGTTGGTGGCGGAGGTGGAGAGGAGGAAGGGGGTTAGGAGGGAGGTGGAGTTGAAGGGAACTGGGGGCGCCGTGAGGGTTGTGGGTGGAGATGAGGAGGGATAGAGTTGGAAGTGATGATATTATGAGGCACGAGGATTGGACATTCTGTACAGTTTGGTAGATATGGGTTGCTCAGCGGGAGTCTGGAGTTACGTTGATATTTCCTTTGGCATTGGCTTGTTTGGCGGACATACAGTATGTGAAAGGTGGCCATTTGTGTCCATGCCCTTTGTTAACACCCAATTTCCTTGACGGCTTGCATTGTCAACAACTAGAGTGTTCCCTACCGAGTCGTGACGCATATTTTCATCCCTACCCCCAGACACCAAGTCAAAAATATACATGTCAAGTGATCAAACTCAGACAATAGGACCCTTCTGTTTGTCAGTCAATGTCATACTCACTAAATTTTCCCGTGGGTCACAGCCTGTCCTTTCTCGGTTTCCAAGGAATGATGTCTTTCAAATAAGGATATTTGTTAGATTTCTTTCAGGAATCCAAGCAAGCTGCGCTCTCCCCTGTCTAAGTAAATATACCGCTTTGGTGATTTGTCCCCTTTCTAATTCAAAATGGTTTGATTTGTTTCCCTTCTTCTCTGCCATCTCATTCACATTCTTTCATGCAGATCCACAATCTCCATATCCACCCACCCTTCCCTTTATTCAAACCCCAGTCCCAACGCTATAATAAAACCCCTCTCCTTTCAATCTCCCCCATTGTTATACAGACATGGCAGCCGTAACCCCCTTTCCACCGATGGGCACCATCCCACCCACAGGCATTGCCTGGGGCAACCATATTCCCTCCACAGATGCATCCCCACACATCCACCTCCGTTGCGCCCTCATCGACCCCTTAAACTCCCCCCACGTCCCCGGCACCAATTTCGCTTCTTTCCTTACTTCAGCACTCCTGGTCCACCCGGCCACCGCGCTGGTGGCTCTTCATTCCCGCCCCCAACAGTCTCTCCTCTCTCAACCTACGGCATACAAGCCCCTGCGGGAAAAACCATTGGACGTGTCTGTTTCCGCATCGAGACATCTGGATCCATCAACACCACCTTAGGAAGAAAAGAGTACTGCATCTACGCCGATGCTGGGATTCTCGACACGCAAAACAGCTCCATCTTGGGTTTTACCGAACACGGAGTCTATAGTTCCGTAGCTATAAGTATCATCCTAGACTGGTTCGTGATGAATGGCGAGGTGGATGTCATGCCTACTGTTAGTTTTAGTGTGATCGCGAGGATTATTGCTATTTGAAGGTGAGCAAGGCACGGCGAGGGGTGGGACGGAGGTACCGGCTGCGGTCAAGGTCCAGAGAATGCTTACTAGTTTGGA
>Ga0182030_10010606_pt1 | contig 18683 bp, 17 predicted proteins | sample 812S3MmetaG_FD_121299 | JGI IMG/M metagenome (GOLD analysis project Ga0182030, IMG submission 121299) | Permafrost microbial communities from Stordalen Mire, Sweden - 812S3M metaG (Illumina Assembly) | ecosystem: Environmental > Terrestrial > Soil > Wetlands > Permafrost | place: Sweden...
ACTAGTACCACCGTAACCCATTGCTTTTGCTTTGTGCTTAATTTCAGAAGTTTGTTTTTCTAATTTACCCAGGCTACCATCTTTTTTCAGGATCATTGGGCTGTTTTTGAAATCCGGAACCTGTGGGTCTTGTGCCATAAGAATTCCGATTTGGCTGAACACCAATAGTAAGAGCAATAATTTGTTTTTCATAGGACTTGTTTTAATTGGGTTAATTGTTGAAGTTATATTACAAATATAGAAACAAAGTTCATACACAAAAGAAGTGGCATAAAAAAAATGGAATAATGTTTTTGCAAACGGATTGAAGAAATATCTTTGCTGGTAACGAAAAAAAATGTATGCAAAAAAACTTCCGTTTGATATTATTACTAACAGCATTTATTTTGACTTTCTTAACCGGCTATGCGCAGGAGAAAAATAATAATGATGGCAACTATATAAGTGGTACTGATTATGCCCATGCACATGATAAGAAAGAAGTAAGGCGTGAGGAGGAGGAAAGGCCCGAAGCCAATGTTATAAAATTCAGTATGCTTTCATGGATAAGCGGGTGTATACCCTTTTACTACGAAAGGCGGGTTACACCGTGGATGAGTTTGCAATTTGGCCTTGGATTAACAACCCGCGACTTTATTGCCGATGGGGTTACTTATATTGTAGATGGATTGGGCTCGGCCCCGCAAAATTATAATAACTACGCCTTTTACGGTTCCCAGGGCCGCAAATCATCGATAGGAGCCTATGCGTCTTTTCAGCCCAAATTTTATCCGGGCAGAAGGGCTCTGGCTGGTTTTTATGTTAGTCCGATGGTGGAATTTAAACGATTTGACTTTACTGCTGAAAATGTTGACCCCACGGCGGTTTCGGATGATGAGCAGCCTGTATATTTAAGTAGTAAAATAAAAGAGTACAGAAATGCCGTTGATTTTACTGTAAATATTGGTAGGCAGTGGTTACTGCCCTCCAAAGTTTCGCTGGAGATTATGGGGGGTGTAGGATTTAGAAAACTTTGGGAGCAGAGGCGGTTTATTACGGAATCTGATGCTTATAATCCCGCAACCGGTTATTCGGGATATTCTTTTACAAATACTACCACATGGTCTAACACTTACCGGCCTGAGTTTAATTTATCGTTTATTATTGGCGGGTATTTTTGATTATGATATCATCCGCCGTTATGGATAGCTTTACGCCAATACCGACCTCGAAATAACGATACGCTGTACCTCGCTGGTGCCCTCATATATCTGGGTAATCTTGGCATCGCGCATCAGGCGTTCAACATGGTATTCTTTTACATAGCCATAACCACCATGAACCTGAACAGCCTCCACCGTAGTTTTCATAGCTACTTCCGATGCAAAAACTTTAGCCATTGCCGAGGCTATATCGTAATTTTTATGCTGGTCTTTTAATAAGGCCGCTTTGTAAACTAACAGTCGTGCGGCTTCAATTTCGGTGGCCATATCAGCCAGTTTAAAAGCAACGGCCTGGTGGTTTATAATTTCTTTGCCGAAAGCTTTACGCACTTGTGCGTAATCAACCGCCAGTTCATAAGCACCTGCTGCAATACCCAATGCTTGTGCGGCAATGCCTATGCGGCCACCGCTCAAAGTCTTCATGGCAAATTTAAAACCGAAACCATCTTCACCTATCCGGTTTTCTTTAGGTACTTTTACATCATTAAATAAAAGGGTATGTGTATCGGATGCACGGATACCTAATTTATCTTCTTTTTTGCCCACAATAAAGCCCGGCATTCCTTTTTCAACTATCAAAACATTAATGCCTTTATTTCCTTTTTTGGGATGGGTTTGTGCTATTACCAGGTAGACTGAAGCGCAGCCGCCGTTGGTTATCCAGTTTTTGGTGCCATTTAAAATGTAATGGTCGCCCATGTCAACAGCTGTGGTGCGCTGGCTGGTGGCATCGCTTCCTGCTTCAGGCTCGCTGAGGCAGAAGGCCCCTATTTTTTCGCCTTTGGCAAGTGGCACCAGATATTTTTGTTTTTGCTCTTCGGTTCCAAATTCTTCAAGCCCCCAGCAAACCAGCGAGTTATTAACGCTCATTAAAACCGAGCATGAAGCGTCCACTTTTGAAATTTCTTCCATGGCTATAACATAACTGATGGCATCCATACCGCCGCCACCGTATTTGGGCGAAACCATCATACCTAAAAAACCAAGTTCGCCCATTTTTTTTACCTGCTCTGCCGGCCATTGCATATGTGTATCGCGTTCAATTACGCCTGGCTTGCATTCTTTTTGTGCAAAATCGCGCGCCGCCTGGCGTATCATTAAGTGTTCTTCGGTCAGTGAAAAGTTCATGGTATGTATTAGTTATCGGTAAGTGGATAGAGATATTAACGGTGGCGAAGATAGGAGAAATGAGGGTAAGGGCAAGGTAAGGGGATGAGAATATTTAGTTGCCATTTCCTTTTGCTTTCAAATCAGCTTTCACCTAAAATTTGGAGCGCGCTTTGATAAACCTGGTCGCTTATCCAAAATTTCGGTTTTGCCCGAAGTTCATCCAGGATGGCTTTACCTTCCGGAATCAGTTTTTTTTCCTTTGCCCTTATTATAATACCAACTACACCAATCGTTTTAATGCCCATACTCCTTGCAATAGAGGTTCCTCTTCGTTCATCTATCAACAAAAAATCAGGGGCAATCTCATTAGCAAGGGTAATGGCCTGTGCTTCTCCTTCATCCAACTTTTCGCTTAAATCAGAAAACAGCAATGAATTTGACGGCTGTAGAATAGAAATCCAATTTGCCTGCCGGAATTCGTCAATAGAAAAACCCAACGTTTCTATTTTTTGAATTTCTTCATAAACGATGGGAGGAATAATAACCTTTTCAAACAATTGCTGAAGAATTGTAAGGCGGTTGATTTTGATAAAGCAAATTAAAGGCGAGGCATCACTTATAATCAGCATTGCGCTCATTTACAACATTGTTATAATCGTATTGCAAGTCCTCGATGGAATAATGGACCGGTATTTTTTTTGAACCTAATACTTCCATCATTTCCGCCTGGCTGATCTGACAAAAAGAGGCGGCCTGACCTAAGGTAAAAATATTGGTTGCGTACAAATGCTGCGCAATTTCTATTTTAAACTGTGCTTCACTCAGACCTGAGCGTTTAACGTCCTCGTCGCTTATAATAACTGACATTTCAAAAGCATTTTTACAAAACTAGTGAATCTTTAGTTGGGAATAGAAAACATCTGATTACACCAGATAAGGAGTAATTTTTATTGATTAGCCCGCTCAATAATGCCGGTAGTGCTAAAGCCATTTAAGTACGGAACAACTTTTACCTGCCCACCGTAACTTTTTACAAAAGAACTGCCAGCAATTTCCTCCGGCTTCCAGTCGCCGCCCTTTACTAAAATATCGGGCTTAATGGCGTGTATTAGTGTTTCGGGGGTATCTTCTTCAAATATTACAATGGCATCGGTAAACTGCAAGGCTGCAAGTAAAACAGCCCGCGATTGTTGGTCATTAACCGGGCGGCCTTCTCCTTTTAAGCGTTTTACCGAGGTATCGGAATTAAGGCCTATAACCAGCCTTTCGCCCATTTCGCTACATGAAGCCAGCAGGCGGGCATGGCCCTGATGCAGAATATCAAAACAGCCATTGGTAAACACAATCTTATCGCCCAGCCTTCTCCAGAATTCAATCCGTTTCAGGAGGTCGTTCAGATGAAATAATTTTGATTCGATTTTATCGGTGAAAACCAAGTGCTTAGGTTTTAGGGCTTACTTCTTTTAACGAAGGTTCGCGATTAAATATTGCAAGCAACACTAACGAAATTACCCCTCCTATTAAAACTGAAGCGGTTTGCGCTGACCAGGAAACCCAGCCATAAGATATAGCGGCGCTGCCGGTTACGCCATAAACACCAACAATTAATTGCATAAAAATAGGATAAAGTCCTAAACCTCCCGGAGTTAAGGAAAAGGCAAAGGCACTAAAGGCCAAACACATCAATGCTGCTACCATAGGCAACTTCGCAGTTTCGGGAAACATAAAAAATCCGAGGTAGCCCATTAAAAAATAACAAACCCATATCATACAAGTATGAAACACAAATTCCCAGGGCCTGCCTATATCTTTAATGGAAATCAGACCATTAAATAAACCTGCTACCCTATCTTTAACCTGTGCGTTTAAAACCTTGAAACCTTGTTTTTTTACCCTGTATGCCAAAAAGGCAAAAACTAAAATAAGCACTCCAGCCATAACCCCATACTTTGTGGTTGGGTTTATCTGGTATTTGGCAGCAGTTTCAGCAGATTTGGCTACAACCATATCTTTTAGGTGCAAAAACTTATCTGTTTCAAATATGAATAAAAAAGAGCCAATAATTCCCAGGCATAAAACATCAACAACTCTCTCCAGAACCATAGTGCCAATGGCTTTATCCATGGGCACATTTTCGTACCGCGAAAGCACCCCGCAACGGCTCACCTCGCCCAAACGTGGAAAGAACAAGTTCAGAAAGTACATAATCATTACGCTGAAAAACGTATTAAACAAACCTGGCGAATAGCCCAGGGGTTTAAGCAAAAGCCTCCATCGTTGTGAACGGAAATAATTGCTGATAAGGCCCACTACCACCGGAACTATTACCCACAGGTAGTTAGCCCGCCTGATATCGGCCATTACTTCCTGTTTCTCAGCATCGCTCATCTGGCCAACAAACCAGTAAACAATACCGATGCCGATACCTAATGAAACCACCAGCTTTAAAAAACCTTCAATGTATTTTTTCACTTATTTAATGGCTGAGTTGGTTAGCTGAATTAACATGTATGGTAACCGGAACGTGGCTTTTATGCTCTTCCAGCGTTAACATGCAGTAAGAGATAACGATAACAATATCGCCTACTGCTACCTTGCGGGCAGCAGGGCCGTTAAGGCAAATAGTGCCCGAGCCCCTTTCGCCTTTAATAACGTAGGTTTCAAGGCGTTCGCCATTATTGATATTTACTATTTGCACCCGCTCGTGTTCTACTAATTTGGCGGCATCCATCAGGTCCTCGTCAATAGTAATACTGCCAATATAATTCAGGTCAGCCTGGGTAACCGTAGCACGGTGTAGTTTCGATTTATATACTGTTATAAACATAGCGGGGCGAAAGTAATGGAAATTTGATAATGGAGAAATTTGACTTTACCAATTGGGCGTGCGCTGCGCAAAGCCGCAGGTCGGGCTATCCGCTGCAACTCCTCGCTCCCAAAGCCTCGCTGCGGGTTTTCCGCTACTATCCCTCACGCGACCGGCACCGGCTGCTAAAACTCCCCTCCTGATTCAGGAGGGGCTGCCCTGGGGTGGTTAGGCTGTTCTGTATTCAACCTCTCCTGAAAAGTGACACCGTCCCGGACGGTGTCACTTTTTTTTGATTACTTACCTAATTATCAATACTTTATATCTTTTTACACGGTGACAGTGATTACCGTTTTTTTTCGATTTTAAGCCATCTAAAAGGCGATTTCGCCTTAAGCTTGTTATGCTTTTATCAAGGTGCACCAAACTTAAAAATGAGCTGCATATTGCCCATAGTGAAGTAAGATGTTGCGCCCTGCAGCAACTCAACCCCGAACAGCTAAAGCAAATAGAGGAAATGATACAACGCAATTTACCGGCGCCAGATACCGAAAATGGTGATTGAGCGCCCGGCTGTTTTGTATTAAGCCCTGAAATGTTTCATCCAGACTTACTAGGGAATGCCGCCTTAAATTTATTACGAATATGATCCTTCCCAGCCAAGTCTCCCTTCCGAAGGTTGGGGACGCGGCGTTAGGGCGTACCACTTTCCAGATATTGGAACTTGATTGAGTCTGGCGAGCCAATCAATCATTGAAAGTTTCACGTAATGTTTATCACCTGCGGCCTTTGCCCTGCCCTCAATTCCACGAGTTCTTATTTCTTAACCAAAACCATTTTATCCTCATCCTCATGCGCCGTTTTTGCCTTCCCTTCCATAACCATGCATCTAACTATGCCCCAGACATTAGTCTTTTCGTGGGCATAATTAACTGATAAAATATCTGCTATATCATGCGCGGAAAAATGATCCAGCCTTTGTTCTAATAGTTTTGCATAAACCGAAGCGGCAAGCAATTGGTAAGCAAATGTGAGACTATTATTATGAGAAATAAAAATGTTTTTTAGCTGTAACAAGTAAATGCTTTCAGGATTTGAATTCCAATCTTTACGAACCGGAAGATTACGAAAAACAGTAGGTATATGTGAACTAAATTCCAAACGGCAAATAGTTTTATAGCCTTGTGGGATTTCATCCAGTTCCTTTCCGAACTGATCAACAACCCTTCGCAGTTTAATACTTACATAATTGTTTCTGCTGCTTTGATGACTCCTGAAATCTGTATAAATATCAAATGTTGAATTTAATGGAAAGGATTCAGGTGCATAGGAGACAAAAAACCACTCTGCATTTTCCTTGGTAAATTCCCTACCCGGAAAAAGTTTGGCCGTAATTTCCTTCGAAACCCTGCCCAATACTTTTAAACTTTCTTTTTGCTCCATTGTTCATTGTAAATTTAACTATTTCAAATGATCCTTTGCTATTTCATAAAACGTATCAATTTGTTCATCGTCCATATTTTGTATTGCTTCCAGCACATCATCAAGATTATGGATATGAATTACAGCCGGTATACCAATACTCAAACGCCTGAAAATCTCTAATGTTTCCATTAGGGTCAGATAACCTTCACAATAATTATAAAATTCCTGCGGCGGAACGGGAAAAGCTACTTCTTCCTCAATTTCTCCCAGAACATTCATATCGGGTTCGCCTAAGGGTAATACTTTGGCATACAAGGCAATATAAAGAACTGGCCTGCCAAATGCAGAACAATAAACTGCAAATGTCGCTGCTTTAGCAGGGTTGCGGGACGTACTTGTTCTTGGGATAGAACGGCTCGCCGGACTCCCCATAAAACCTTCAGTAGTTCCCCGGAAAAGGTACTTGCCTGGCATTTGCTAATTGCAGTTAATTATTTATGTACTATCCAACCCCAACTCTTCTAGAAACCGATTATGTTTCTCCGCAGCCTTCCTTTCAATATCAACGAACTTAGCATGTACTGCTTTAAATCAATTACTGCTTCATCGCTAACTGTACTAATATAACGATCGCGCTACTCCCAAGTGGGCTACTTCAAAGTTTTGGCTAAGCCCAAATGGGGGAAGTGAACTAAATTAAGTTAGGCCGTTACACTTACTTGCGTATCACTTACCTGATACTTATTTCTCAATTCCTTTTTTATGATCCAATCATTTATTTCCTCGATAAAATTTAGTTCCTCGTCAGTTACAAAATAGGAATGAGCATTTTGATTTCTTAAATGACCTAATTTAAACATCCATTTTGTTTTTTCCTCCTTACCTCCAGAAATCTTTTCCTCACCTGGTCGTGTATATTCTTTTTCAAAAATCTCCTGCCAATGTTTTAGTGCTATTTCTCGATAAGAGATAATGTATAAGCAATCCCAAGGTTCAATTTCGTCTTCATCATTTTCGATTTCCCTGTTTCTAGTAATTGCGGCAGTATGGGCTTCTTCATAAAGCTTTGGAGGAAGTCCTTTTTTTAGCCACATTTTACCAAATTTTTCTTCTAGCCTTTCTTTGAAATCTTCCTTGAAATGGGTTTCAATATCTCTGATAACTTGGAATGCCCGGGTATTATTTTCCTTTTCCTCTTTCTTTAAATATTCATCCAAACCTTCCGGTTGAAAGTCCGGGAAAGTATCACGAATAGATTTTTGAAAGGTGCGCCAGTATTTTGTTTCTCCTCCTGCGCCATAGGAAGATTTCATGTTTATTTTAGAGTCATCATCTAAGTCCTTAATAAAATTGATGATAGCATCTAAATACGTCTTTGTATCTTCTACTAACGTTTTTATGGAGCCATTTAAATTTGCGCCATCCTTTTTTAAATGTTTCAGGATGTCATTGAGAACCATAATTAGCCCATATACACCTTTATTAATTAATAGCATCCCGTCAATTTCCCGGTTCCATTCATCTATGAGATTCTCAGATATATACTTAAAGCTTTGCATTAAGTAAGTTTTAAGCTTCTCATAGCTGACATCTAAGTCACCTTCGTAGAAAGTTCCAAGTTCTTCTATTTTGTTTTTAGAAACTTTTCCTAAAAAACCACTTCTTCTTAACGCATTTTCTACTGCCTGCGTTGTTATTATTTTTTTGTCTTCCCCAATAGATATTTTATTGTAAAGAGGAGATTCTCTGTTTTCTCCAAGAAATATAGAAATTCTTGAACACAAAGCTCTCTGTTGATCAACATAACTGTCAGAAGTCCAAAGTAAGTCCGCATTTAATGTATTTCTCAAATCTTTCGATACGGCCTTTTGGTTTTCGTTAATTTGCATGAACAATTTGACTTGCTCTTCGCGACTAAGATCTAAAAAGGCAACAACGGGAATTGTGTTTTTGTTTTTATAGTCGCTGTTGGAATATCCATATAGTCTATGTTGGCCATCAATAATATATGCCGAGCGATATTTTTTAGGAAGATGAAGAACACCTACGCGAGAAAGTGTATTATCAACCTGTGTATTGGCTCTGTCAAATTGGCACTTTTTGGTGTCTATGTTTAAAACAATAGAGTTTGGAAAATAACCGCCATTCTCGACGAACTCATAAACTGATTTTAATCTTGCTTTTTTTACCAGTCTTTGATATGTAGGCATCATATTAACGTTGGCCTTATTTCTATGAAGGACGTAACCAATTTTTAAAAGCTTTTCTGGCTCAATAGCAAATGAATAATACGTATGCCCTCCCATTGAGCCCTCAACAGCCGGAACCCTTGTATCCATATCGGGGATTTCCTGGTCGTGAAAAATGGAGCCTAGAAATTGGTATTTGCTAGCGCTACCCAGCTGATCATACAAACTGTAGAAGTAGTCTATATTGTCTTCGTTTAAGTGTATTCCTCCAATACTGGTTAAACGAGCAAGATCATCATCTGATAAAAAGTAATTTTTTGTTGCTAAAATAAATTTCACCTTGGGCTTGCTTCCTGGAAATAATGCTTCAGCGCTATTTTTCAGTCCTTGAATGATTCCTTTATAGCTCTCCAATTCCTTTTTGAAATCGCCTTTCTTATTTGTTTCAGCACATTTGCATTCAACCAAAATAATGCTTTCTGCGTCCTTGGCAAAAATGTCTATTTGTTTTCTTAAAGATTCTTTTTCCTTATCATAGGGTAACGAGAACTTACGATTTTCATTAAGAAAATCATAACCCATAAGAGCAAATAATGCCCAAGTGTAATCTTCAAAAGCGATATCCGTTGGCTTTTGTTTGGAAACTCTTATTGAAGATTGAAATTTTTTATCTAACGTCCATCCCTGCTTAATATATTTATCTAAATCAGCATCTGAAATCTTTTCAGTAAAATAATCCTTTCTTCTTTCTTTTAGTTGCTTGGTTTTTTCTGCACCTGTTACTAACTTACCAAGGAGTTCAATCCGCAAATTATTATTCATTATGTATGGTTTATACTGCCGTAAATTAGTCCGTCTATAATAGGGATGGACATGATTTATTATAAATTTAATAAACTTGCTTGATATTCGTGAATATGTATTCGCTAATCAATCCTCTTACTGCATTCTTTCCTCCTATAGTACTTGCCCTAGTTATTTCAATAGGCTTTTGATCTTCATATATTTTTAATATTGCATCGTGTTTGGCGTTAGTTAAAATATAATAAGCACCCCGGTCTTTTAATTCGTTTAGCCAGGAAGCTAATTTTTCCTGATCTTCTAAAGAAAATAATTTCTGATTATACGCTATGAATCCATTGTTCTCATGTGCAACAGTATACGGCGGATCAATAAAAACCAAATCACCCTTCTTTACGCGCTCTAGGGATATCCCAAAATCTTGTGGAATTAAATTTGTTTTTTTTAATCTTTGGCTTGCTAGGCGGAGATTGTTTTCATCGAGACTTATATTTTTTCGGAAACCAAATGGGACATTGTAGCCGCCATTACTATTAACCCTATATATACCATTATAGGAGTACATATTTAAATAGATAAACTGTGCTGCCTTTTTTTGTGATTTAGAGAAGTTGTGAGATCTTATTTCATAATAATCCTGTTCCGTTGAACCAAATTTATTTATCAATTTAATAACGCCTTCAACGTCATCTCGAATTTGTATATAGGTTTCAATTAAATCGTTATTGAGGTCAGATAAATACACGTTTTTACTTGGATTTAAATAAAAAAATATAGATCCGCCACCTAGAAAAGGCTCGTGGTAGTTATTAAATTTTGCAGGTAAAAATTGCCTTAGATTTTTAATCAACCATTTTTTACCACCTGCCCAACGGAGAAATGGTTTAACTGTGGTTTCGGTCGGTAGAAGACTTAATTGATTAGCCAATGTATTTAATAAATTGATTAGCGCTAAATATCGCAAATTTAAGAAACGATTTATAATAGCTGCTTTGTTTATGAACACCCATTTGCTTAACATGTTTTTTGAGCGAACGCGTCCAACTTTTTGAATTTTTGTAGCTTCAGGCTACGGCAATTCAACTATTAATCACACATTAAAATCTACACGCAAATTTCATCTGCCATGCTTCATTAATTTGCATTCAACAAATCATCAACAAACGCACCTCCCCGGTTTTTTCGCTGGGTGCCCGGTGCACACAGGGAAGCACTTTACTTTCAGGATGCTCAACCGCCAACCTCCATAAGCTACCTCATTTGGGCGTAGCCTGACCCATTTGGGCGTAGCGTGTTGTTTGAGCGTAGCTTCCAGCTACGCTCTGCTATGTCTATAGCGTCACGCTATAGTATTTGCATTTAGCAACATGCCAAATCCCGTCTCACGCCACTTTCATGGCTTAATGCCAAATATCCAACCGCAATAACCAAAACGCTTTATCCTTTTTGAGCGTAGCTTTCCCTTTTTGAGCGTAGCTTTCCAAGCTACGCCCCCTTCAGGGCTGTATAAAATTAATTGCATCTCCACCGGGCTTCACCCGGTGCTGTTATATTACGCCGCTTTCATGGCTTAATACCAAACAGCCAACCACAATAACCAAAACGCTTTATCCTGCTATTGGGGGTCGGTATTCTATTGTCTTAATAACATGTATTTCAATCTCCTTTTTTAAGTTCGGTTTTAATAAACTCGGCCAGTTCTTTGGCCGAAGGCAATTGTTTTTGCAAAACCTTAGGCACCGACTTTGCCAGTTGGTATTCGGCAACCGCAATAGGCTTATCAATCCCTTTTAAGGCATATTCCACCTCAACCGAATTTTTTTCGGCGCAAAGTATGATGCCGATAGAGGGATTTTCGTCTTTTAATTTTACGCGGTCGTCAAGCAGGTTCAGGTAAAAATTCATTTTGCCGGCAAATTCCGGTTCAAACGGGCCTATTTTTAAATCGAAGGCTACCAGGCAACGCAACTGGCGCTGAAAAAAAAGCAAGTCTACAAAATACTCTTTGCTGTTCAGTTCAAGCCGGTACTGGTTTCCTATAAAAGTAAATCCATAACCCAGTTCCAGGATAAATTGTTTTAGTTTTTCAAGCAGTCGTTTTTCCAAACCGCGTTCGTCAGGGGTTTATCTATGCCTAAAAAACTGAGGTTATAATTGCTTTTAAGCATTTCATCGGCCTGTAGTTGCAAATGGGCAGGCAAAGTTTTTTTAAAATTATGCTGTTTGGGCAACTGCCGGTGGTGCTTATATGCGTTGGCTTTTATCTGGTTCAGCAGCACTTTGCGGCTCCAGCCGCAAGCGGCGGCCATGGTTATATAGTAAATACGTTCCCCGTTCTTTTTGGTTTTTTGCATCAGCAAAATATGATGCCCCCAGGGCAGTATGCCCAATGGGGCGCCATTGCCGCCCAATTCTGAAACAGGCTGTTTCAGTTTTAATTCTGAAACAAGCTGTTTCAGAAATACGGTGTCGCTGTATTCTTCATAAAACTGTTTCATAAACCAGAGGTTGCGTGGCGAAAAACCGGATGAAATACCCGTTTTCTTTTCAATATCGCGCGATAGTTTTTCAATTACACCTTCGCCCCAGCCTTCTGTTTTTTGTTTTTCAAAAATCATGGCGCCGATATTCCAGTACAGGCGCGTAATATCAGTATTAATTACCCTGGCAACGTTCAGTTTGGTATGGCTTATTTCACCGATTATTTTTTTAAGAAACAAAGAATAGTCAGTACCTGTTTCCTTTATTTTAGGCTTGGGCATATTTAGTAACTGTTGAAGCTTAATTGCTGCTATTTAGTGGAATTATGGCTAAAGTGAATATAAAGCGAAGTTTTCTATTCACGCAATGCATTTTTCAAAATCCCGTCTTACGCCTTTTCAGGGCTGTAAAACAATTAATTGAATGTCCACCGGCCTGCTGGTAGGCAAGGCTTCACCCGGTGCTGTTATATTGCGCCGCTCCCCGGTAAGCCGGGATGAAACATTTCAGGGCTTAATGCAAAACAGCCTTATACAAGGCCTTGGTGGCTATTTTTAAATTTTACGCACTTTAAAAAACGCCTTAAGCAGAAAGTGGCTTTACGGTGGCTAAAAATCAGAAAAAAACGGGTACCACTGTACCCGTGCAAAAAGTGGTTAAGTTATTGGTAATGAGCAAAGTAATTAAAAAAAAGTGTACCCGTCCGGCACGGGTACACTTTTTGAAAGTGGTTGAATGCAGAACAGCCGGCCTCTCCCGCCCTTCGCTGCGCTGGGGCACCCTCTCCATGCTTCGCATAGAGAGGGGAATTTTCGAGGTGGTTGTCTTTTGTGTGAGGGATTAGCAGAGGAAAGCCCGCAAGCGAGGTTTTGCGAGTGCGGACTTGGAACGGATAGCCCGGCCCACTATTTCAGCGGGCACGCCCAAACAGCCATCCTCAGCAAATCATCAGCAAACGCACCTGCCCGGTTTTTTCGCTGGGTGCACGGTGAATGCAGGGAAGCACTTTACTTTCAGGATGATCAACCGCCAACCGCCATAAATTACCAGGGCCTAAGCTGATAGGGCGTGCCTTAGGTTTAGCCCGGTAGTGCAGGTCAAAGAAATGTTCACTTAAAAATGATTCAAATCCTTCATCTGCCCCGCCATATAGTTTTTTGAGTTCATTGCGTATTTCGGGCACAAACACTTTTTGTTCAGCTTGTGCATTCGGCAATATTTCACTCGCCCCGCCGTAGTAAGTGCATAAAAAGGTATTGGTTGGTACGGGAGAGCGGTCTACATGAAAAGAATAAACATCGGTTGGAAAAAACGGATAGGCATTATCTCTATCATAACATCTGATAAGATTAAGGATTGGAGATGCACCATGAGCGGTGAGCACCTTTAAGTCATTTAAAAGAATTTGGCGGGCAAGCTGCCCCTGTTCACCCAACTGAAGTTCAAGCAGTTCCTCTTGTTCAAGCACCGCTATATTTCCGTTTAGTTTTACCTTTTTAACTATCTCCGAAAAATCACCGGGTAGTTTACGGGTCCAGCAAATTGCATTAATTTCTCCATCAAAAGGCATGCTAACAAGGTCTTGAAAATTTGTTACATATTGAATTTGATTCTCTGCATGGTATAAATCTATCATAATGGGTAATGTTAAATATAAGGGTTTCCCCAACTTTCAATCGGTTGTAACCATTGGTGTTCGAAACATGCGCCCGTTCGTATTTAGTGCGTCTGTTTTGGTACAAGTCTCTCCTCCCCCTACGCCCCCTCCAGAGGGGGACAGTGCCATTTTTCGCGTTGCGAAAAATGGATCAGACCTGCATTTTTAAGGTTTGGAACGGTGATGCTTTGTAACGAGTGTGGAACAGGCCAACGCATTGTAATGCGTCTGCAAAACAGCCACCCGTTTTTGCAAGGCGCAGATTTGACAACTTTTGAAAAGTTGTCAAATCTATATTACGTCTAATTCAACGCCATATTATCAATCAACCTCACCCCCCCAATTTTAACCGCCGTAAGTGCAATAAGTTTTTCTGACCTCCGTTTAGGCACTTCAAGTGTTTTTGCATTCCTTATTTCAAAATACTCAGTTTCTATTCCCTCAAAACCTGCCAGCCTTTTCAGGCTTTTTTGCTGAATAACCCCTGTTTCGGCCTTTGTGTTTTTAAGCTGTGCTTTGGCATATTTCAGGGTTTTTGAAATTTGGACCGCCAGTTTCCGGGATGTTGCGTCAAGCCGGGTGTTTCTTGAACTCATAGCCAGGCCGTCTTTTTCCCTGACTGTGGGGCACATCACCAACCGGGTGTTTAATTTTATCTTTTTTATAAGCAGGCCTACAATCAATTGCTGCTGGTAATCTTTTTGGCCCATAAAAAGCTGGTGGGGCTTAACAATTTTAAGCAGCCTTGCCACTACCTGGGCCATGCCATCGAAGTGGCCCGGCCTGAAGCTGCCCTCCAAAATATTGGCAATTAAGCCAAAATTAAACCGCCTGCCTGTCTGGTAGGCAGGCTTTTTCTGCTCCAGCCCATTTGGATATATTTCCATTACTGAAGGCAAAAAAAGCACATCGCAACCTGCGTGGCTTAACAATTTAATATCATTGGAGATAGTAACGGGGTATTTTTCGAAATCGCTTTTATCGTTAAACTGGGTTGGGTTTACAAAAATGCTGCAAACGGTTAATTTACAATGTATTTTACAAGTATCTATTAAAGCAATATGCCCCGGGTGCAAAGCCCCCATAGTAGGCACAAAACCTATGGAAAGGCCCTGTTTTTTGGCCTTTTTAATATAATCTTCAAGGTCTTTGATTCGCTTAAATATCAACATAAATAAGATGGCTTAACAGATTGGCAGATTAAAACTTTGTGTTTATTCGGATTTTTGTTATTATCTTTGCAGTCCAATTCATTTCATTCAGAAATTCCTTTCACTCACTTACTCAAACCAAACAATAATATGGAAAAAAAGAGAATTCTTATCGTGACCCAGGAAATGGACCCATATCTGGCTCTTACCGAAGCCTCTAAGATAGCAAACGAACTTCCTAAGTATATGCAGGATAATGGTATGGAGATTAGGGTGTTAATGCCCAAATTTGGTACCATAAATGAAAGAAGGCACAGATTACATGAAGTTGTTCGCCTTTCGGGTATTAATGTTATAATCAACGATGAGGATTATCCTTTGGTAATAAAAGTAGCTTCTTTACCCGGAGCCCGCCTTCAGGTTTATTTTTTGGATAATGAAGACTTTTTCAAGCGTAAGCTGGTTTTCCATGACGAAAACAACAAGTTTTTTGATGACAACTCAGACCGCATGATATTTTTCTGCAAAGGCGCTCTTGAGACTGTAAGGAAATTTGGCTGGGCGCCGGATATTATCCATTGCTTTGGCTGGATGACCAGTTTAATACCAATGTACCTTAAGACTACTTATAAAGACGATCCTATTTTTACCAATACCAAAGTAGTTTATTCAGTTTTCAAAAATGAGTTTGCCGATAAGTTAAAGAACGACTTTACTACCAAACTGGCCATAAGCGAAGATATTTCGAAGAAACACCTGGAGTATTTTAAGGCCGGCGATAATACCAGCCTGCTGATTGGAGGCTCGGAATTTGCCGATGGATTAGTGGTTGGCGAGGCTTTGGACGAAAAAGTTTCGAGCTTTGTAAAGAAGGCCAAAGGCAAACAGGTACTAAAGATGGCAAGCACCGAAGCGAACCCTTTAACCTTATTAAACGAGTTCTACCAAAATATTCTTGCCAACTAAGCGTTTCTGTGCTTTATTTGCGCAAAAATAATACCTGACCGTATCTTGAAAAATAAACTGAACTTTTATATAGCACCGGCAATTTTAATTTGCTGGTGCTTGTTTTCTATACAGAGCTGTAAGGACCCTGTTATACTGAGCAAAAACCTGTTAACCAAAAGCGATACCCTTAACCTGGCTAAAGATACGCTGGCAATTGTTTGTACCACAGTGTTGCAAAACAATCTTAGCTCATCAGGTATTATTGATGGCATCCTGGGCAGTATGAGTGACCATAACTTTGGTGTAACGTATGCCGGCTTTTATGCGCAGTGTGCTTTAACCACTACTTCGCCTACTTTTGGTACCAAGCCAATATTAGATTCGGTGGTATTAAGCCTGGGTTTTGATGCTCCTTACGGTTCATGCAGCAAGCCTGTCAATATTTATGTTTACGAACTTAACCAGGACCTTTTAACCACCGGTAATTATTTTACTACTACTTCTTTCCAGGTTAAAACACCGCCTATAGGACAGAAGTTACACTATGTACCCGATTTTGTGGATAGTATTGAGGTTGTGCAGGCAGGTGGTAACGAAGCCCCGCAATTAAGAATTGACCTTACCCAGGCGTTTGGGTATAAATTGTTGAATGCCGACTCGGTTTCGTTGCTAAGTGATTCTTTATTTTTAGTGTATTTTAAGGGTATATATGTTACGGCCGCCGGCCCTGTGGGCAATGGTATGATGGCTTGTAATTTATCGTCAGCATTATCCTCCATTACTATGTATTACCGCAATACGGATACGGGTGACTCGATTGAAAACTCATTTAGTTTTCCAACTACAGGGGTTTCGGTTAACCATTCGGATAATAATTATTTCGGCACCCCGGTTTTAAATGCAATACAGAACCCGACCGCCAATAACCAGAAATTGTACCTTGAAGGCGGTGGTGGTTTGTACGATAAAATATTATTTAATATTGATACTTTAAAGAAACAAAATACAGGCGTTAATAAAGCAGAGTTGGTAGTTGCCTTGTCGAGGCCAGATTCGCTTTCTGCTGCGCCATCTTCATTAACCCTGCTTTATATTGATGATGCCGGTGTTGGCCAGCTGGTGGAGGATGCTTCTACAACAAGTTTCGGTGGAAGTTTACAGGAAGATACACTGAATGGCCTGATGGTTAGCCGGTATCATTTTAACATAAGCATATATATGCAACGGGTGTTGCAGGGTATTCATAATAATAACGGGCTTTACCTTGAAATCCCCTCTGCTAATTCGAACCCTGCCCGTGTGGTGCTTACAAACCCCACTCCGGGAACGCCGAATAGTAATATTTATCGCACCTATTTAACGGTGCTATATACTAAATTGTAATATTATGTGCGGAATAGTAGCTTACATAGGCCACAGGGAGGCATATCCGATTTTAATTAAAGGGCTAAAAAGGCTGGAGTATCGTGGTTACGATAGTGCAGGGGTGGCATTGTTGCACAACGGCCTTAACATATATAAGTGTAAGGGCAAGGTTACTGACCTTGAAAACACCACCAAAGGAAAAGATGTATCTGGCAGCCTGGGCATGGGCCATACAAGGTGGGCTACCCACGGCGAACCCAACGATATTAACTCGCACCCGCATTTATCCGAGTCGGGTGAGATAGCCATTATACACAACGGTATTATTGAGAATTACGCTACGCTGAAAGAGGAATTGAGTAAGCGTGGGCACCATTTTATCAGCGACACAGATACCGAGGTACTGGTACACCTGATTGAGGATATAAAGGAGCATGCACACGTAAACCTGGAAGAGGCGGTGCGTTTGGCTTTGCATGAAGTGATTGGCGCTTATGCTATTGTTATTATATCGAAGAATGACCCTACCAAGCTGATTGGCGCCCGTAAAGGTTCGCCATTGGTGGTAGGTATTGGTGAAGGTGAATTTTTTATGGCGTCTGATGCCACGCCGATTATTGAGTATACGCGTAACGTTACCTACTTAAAGGATGGTGAAATTGCGTATATAAAGGATGGGAAGTTGAGTATAAAGACTACTGAGAATGTAGAGCAGATACCTTACATACAGACGCTTGAAATGAACCTGGAGGCCATAGAGAAAGGTGGTTACACCCATTTTATGCTGAAGGAGATACATGAGCAGCCCCGTTCTATTTACGATTCGCTCCGGGGCAGGTTCGACCCTGTTACGGGGACGTTTGCCATGCGCAGTTTGAAGGAGTATGAGGGCAAGATAAAGAACCTTAAACGGATTATTATTGTAGGTTGCGGAACATCGTGGCACGCTGGTTTGGTGGGCGAGTATTTGTTTGAAGATATTGCACGCATACCGGTTGAGGTTGAATATGCCTCTGAGTTCAGGTACCGCAATCCTGTGATTGGGCCTGATGATTTGGTTATAGCCATTTCTCAATCGGGCGAAACTGCCGATACTTTGGCGGCTATTCAACTGGCTAAAGAGAAGGGGGCTACTATTCTGGGGCTTTGTAACGTAGTGGGGTCGTCTATACCACGCGCATCTGATGCAGGGGCATATACCCATGCAGGGCCCGAAATAGGGGTGGCATCTACCAAGGCCTTTACTGCACAGGTTGCCGTGCTTACCCTTTGGGCTTTTGGCTTTGCCGAAATAAGGGGCACGGCCACCAAGCAGGACCTGCGCGATGCCTTTGCTGAACTGGAGAGCATACCTGCCAAAGTTGAACGCACTTTGCAATGTGAAGACCAGGTAATTGAAATTGCCAAAGTATTTAAAGATGTTACGAATGCTTTGTATTTGGGCCGCGGCTATGGTTTTCCGGTAGCGTTGGAAGGGGCTTTAAAGCTGAAAGAAATTTCGTACATCCACGCCGAAGGTTACCCGGCTGCCGAAATGAAGCACGGGCC